>Ga0207657_10000814_pt1 | contig 32935 bp, 26 predicted proteins | sample KBSC33metaG_FD_184316 | JGI IMG/M metagenome (GOLD analysis project Ga0207657, IMG submission 184316) | Corn rhizosphere microbial communities from Kellogg Biological Station, Michigan, USA - KBS C3-3 metaG (SPAdes) (version 2) | ecosystem: Host-associated > Plants > Roots > Rhizosphere > Soil ...
CGGAACTCCATGACCGTCGTTCCCGCGGAAGCGGGAACCCAGCGTCGTTCGCTCGAATGCGCCGCTGGGTCCCCGCCTTCGCGGGGACGACGAAGCTTCGTGCGCTCCACCTCACGCAAAATTCCGTCGTTCCCGCGGAAGCGGGAACCCAGCGGAACTCCATGACCGTCGTTCCCGCGGAAGCGGGAACCCGGCGGAACTCCATGACCGTCGTTCCCGCGGAAGCGGGAACCCAGCGTCGTTCGCTCGAATGCGCCGCTGGGTCCCCGCCTTCGCGGGGACGACGACGCTTCGTGCGCTCCACCGTCACACAAAAGCTCCATCGTTCCCGCGGAAGCCGATACCCGGCGGAACTCCATGACCGTCGTTCCCGCGGAAGCGGGAACCCAGCGTCGTTCGCTCGAACGCGCCGCTGGGTCCCCGCCTTCGCGGGGACGACGACGCTTCGTGCGCTCCACCGTCACACAAAAGCTCCATCGTTCCCGCGGAAGCCGGTACCCGGCGGAACTCGATGACCGTCGTTCCCGCGAAAGCGGGAACCCGGCGGAGCTCCATGACCGTCGTTCCCGCGAAAGCGGGAACCCAGCGTCGTTCGCTCGAATGCGCCGCTGGTCCCCGCCTTCGCGGGGACGACGACGCTTCGGGGCGCGACCCAGCGCGTTCGCCGGTTATTTCCCGAACGGGTGACTGTAGGCGAAGCTCTCGTACGTGAACTCGGCAGCGCGGTGCCACAGGAATTCCTCGCCGCGAAACGCCTTCCACGGCTCGTAGAGCTTCTTCCATGCCGGATTCTTCGACGCCTCGTCCTCGTACAGCTCGTACGACGCCTTCTGCGCCGCGAGCATGATCTCGTTGGAGAAGGCGTGTAGCTTGACGCCGTTCTTCACGAGCCGCTGCAGCGCGGCGAGGTTCTTGAAGTCGTACTTGGCCATCATGTCGGTGTTCGCCTCGTACGCGGCGGCCTCGATCGCCGCCTGGTACTCCTTCGGCAGCTTGTCCCATTCCTTCATGTTCACGTAGAACGAGTACATCGAGTTGCTCTCCCACCACCCGGGAAAGTAATAGTTCGGCGCCACCTTGTAGAAGCCGAGCTTCTCGTCGTCGTACGGGCCCACCCATTCCGCCGAATCGATGGCGCCGCGCTCGAGCGCCGGATAGATGTCGCCGCCGGCGATCTGCTGCGGCACCGCGCCAAGACGCGCCATCACTTCACCGCCGAGCCCGGCGATGCGCATCTTCACGCCCTTGAGGTCGTTCACCGTCTTCACTTCCTTGCGCCACCAGCCGCCCATCTGCACGCCCGTGTTGCCGGCGGGGAACGAAATGATGCCGAAGTCCTTGAAGAACGCGCGCACGAGCTCGAGACCGCCGCCGTAATAGATCCAGGCGTTCTGCTGGCGCTGGTTGAGCCCGAACGGAAGCGTCGTGTCGAACGCGAACGCCTTGTTCTTGCCGACGAAGTAGTAGCTCGCCGTGTGCGCGCACTCGATCGTTCCCTGCTGGATCGCATCGACGACGCCGAACGCCGGCACGATTTCGCCTGCGGCGAATACGCGGATCTGGAACTTGCCGCCCGTAAGCTGCTCGACGCGCTTCGCAATGACCTCCGCGCCGCCGTAGATCGTGTCGAGGCTCTTCGGAAAGCTCGACGCGCAGCGCCAGCGTATCGAGGGCAGTGCCGGCGTCTGCGCAATCGCCTGCCTGACCGCGGCCGCGCCACCGGCGGCGATCGTTCCGCGTACGAGAAACCTGCGTCGATCCATCGTCTCCTCCTGATGTTTGTGGTCCCTGGCCGTCTACGCACCGGGGCGAGGCGAGTCTACCCAAAACCCGGCGGCATGACGAGAACGTCGCGAACGCCACCGTGTCGAAACCGGACTGCCCGCGCGCATCGCGCGACACCGGGCGTTCAGGACTGCGGAGGCAACCATGCAACAGCTCAGGGACGTGATGAGCCGCGACGTGAAGATGGTCGCGCCTGAAACGACGATCCGCGAAGCCGCGCAGCAGATGCGCGACGGCGATTTCGGCATGCTTCCGGTGACGGAGAACGATCGCATGGTCGGCGCCATCTCCGATCGCGACATCGCCGTGCGCGCGGTCGCCGACGACAAGGGGCCCGAAACGCCGGTGCGCGACGTCATGTCGCGCGGCATCTGCTGGGCCTACGAGGACGATTCGGTGGAGGTCGCGGCGCGCCTGATGAGCGAGCGGCAGGTGCGCCGGCTGCCGATCGTCAACCGCGACAAGCGCCTCGTCGGCATCGTGTCGATCGGCGATATTGCGGTCGAGCCCGACGACCGGGAACCGGCGGCCGAGGCGCTATCGGGAATTTCCCGGCATTAGCACCCACCTGCTCACGCCGACGGCTCCGATGGCGATGGCGCTGGCGCCCGCGCCGGCGTCTGCATCGCCAGCATCAGCGCGTTGATGCGCCGCACGAACGCGGCAGGGTCGTCGAGCTGGCCGCCTTCGGCCAGCAGCGCCTGGTCGAACACCACCTTCGCCCAGTCGTCGAAATGGCGCTCCTCGTCCTTGAGGCGCAGCACCACCGCGTGGTGCGGATTGATCTCGAGGATCGGCTTCGACACCGGCGCCTGCTGCCCGGCCGCCTTCAGCATGCGCGCGAGATTGCCGCTCACGTCGTGCTGGTCGGCGACGAGGCAGGCGGGTGAGTCGGTCAGCCTTCGCGTCACGCGCACGTCCTTCACGCGCTCGCCGAGGCTTTTTCGCATGCGCTCGATCAGCGGCGCGAGCTCGCTGGCTTCGGCCTCGGCTTCCTTCTTCTCCGCCTCGTCTTCGAGCTTGCCGAGGTCGAGGCCGCCCTTCGCGACCGACACGAGCGGCTTGCCGTCGAACGCGGTGAGGTGGCCGACCACCCATTCGTCGACGCGCTCCGACATCAGCAGCACCTCGATGCCCTTGCGCCGGAACACCTCGAGATGCGGGCTGTTCCGCGCCGCATTGAACGATTCGGCGGTCACGTAATAGATGCTGTCCTGGCCCTCCTTCATCCTTGCGACGTAGTCGGCGAGCGACACCGTTTCATCCGCGGTATCGGCCTGCGTCGATGCGTAGCGCAGCAGCGCCGCCACCTTCTCCTTGTTCGCGTAGTCCTCGCCGATGCCTTCCTTCAGCACGCGGCCGAATTGCGACCAGAACGTCGCGTACTTGTCCTTCTCCGTGGCGGCGAGGCCGGCGAGGAGGTCGAGCACTTTCCTCGTCGTGCCGCCGCGCAGCGTCTCGATGTCCTTCGATTCCTGCAGGATCTCGCGCGACACGTTGAGCGGCAGGTCGGTCGAATCGACCACGCCGCGCACGAAGCGCAGGTAGGCAGGCAACAGCTGCTCGGCATCGTCCATGATGAACACGCGCCGCACATACAGCTTGACGCCATGCCGGGCGTCGCGGTCCCACAGGTCGAACGGCGCGTGCGCGGGGATGTAGAGCAGCAGCGTGTAGTCGTGACGGCCTTCGACACGCGCGTGAACCCACGCGAGCGGGTCGTCGAAGTCGTGGCCCACGTGCTTGTAGAACGCCTTGTACTCGTCGTCGCTGATCTCGCTTTTGGGCCGTGCCCACAGCGCCGACGCCTGGTTCACGGTCTCGGTTTCGTCGGCCTTCTGCGACTTGCCGTCCTTCCACTCCTCCTTCGCCATCACGATCGGCTGCACGATGTGGTCGGAGTAGCGGTGGATGATTGCGCGCAGCTTCGATCCGGACAGCAGGTCGTCCTGGCCCTCGCGCAGGTGCAGCGTGATCTCGGTGCCGCGCTCCGGCTTGCCGGCCATCTCGATCACGAATTCGCCGCCGCCGTCGGACTCCCAGCGCACGCCCTGGTCCGGCAGCTCGCCCGCGCGGCGCGTGAACACCGACACCTTGTCGGCGACGATGAACGACGAGTAGAAGCCCACGCCGAACTGGCCGATCAGATGCGCATCCTTCTGCTCGTCGCCGGTGAGCTGGCGGAAGAACTCGCGCGTGCCCGACTTGGCAATCGTGCCGAGGTTGGCGATGACTTCATCGCGGTTCATGCCGATGCCGTTGTCGGCCACGGTGATGGTGCGCGCGGCGGCGTCGTAGTCGACGCGTATGCGCATGTCGCTGCCGCCTTCGAGCAGCGCCGGGTTGTGCAGCGCCTCGAAGCGCAGCTTGTCGCACGCGTCCGACGCGTTGGAGATCAGCTCGCGCAGGAAGATCTCGCGGTTCGAATAGAGCGAGTGGATCATCAGGCCGAGCAGCTCTTTCACTTCGGCCTGGAACCCCATCGTTTCGCGAACGGGGGCGGAGTCTGTGTCGTTCATGGCTGGAAGGTCGGGTTCGCAACGGCGAAACGCATATCGTAATCGCTCGCCCCGGCCGCACGCCGCGGACGCTTGCCTGGCCCTATTCCGACGGCTGCCGCACGCCTGCCCCAACGCACCGGGCGAACCCGGCCCCGTCGCATCAACCTTCGGCTTGTGCGGCCAGCGATACGTCGAGCGACGCGATGGCGCTGTCGAGCCGATCGATGCTGACGGGCTTCACGAGGTGCAAGTCGAAGCCGGCGGCCTGCGCGCGCTGCACGTCCTCGGGCTGCCCGTAGCCGGTCAGTGCGATCAGCGCGATGTGCCGCGGCGATTGCGATTTCAGTCGCCGCGCCACCTCGTAGCCGTCGATGTCCGGGAGCCCGATGTCGATGATGGCCAGGTCCGGCCAGGTCTGCGCGGCGATCGCGAGCGCCGCTTCGCCACCGGCGGCCTCGAATACCGCATGACCGTGCATGGCAAGCACCTCGCGCAGCATGTCGCGCGCATCGTCGTTGTCCTCGACGAGCAGGATGTTGCGTGGTACCGCGCAATGCGGTGGTAGCGCGCCGGCCGCCGCGGTGACGGCGGGAGCGGCCGCGGGAAGGCGCACCGTGAACGTGGCACCCCGGCCAATTCCCGCGCTCGCGGCGCCGACCGAACCGCCCTGCAATTGCGCAAGGCGCTTCACGATCGTGAGGCCGAGCCCGATGCCGCCCTTCGAGCGCCCCGCATCCTGATCGCCCTGCACGAACACCTCGAAGACGCGGTCGACCAGCGCAGGCGCCATCCCTTCGCCCTGGTCCGCAACGGACAACAGCGTCGCGTCGGCATGCTGCGTGATGTGAACGGTGATCGCTTTGCCCGCAGGCGTGAACTTGACCGCGTTGTCGAGCAGGTTCGACAGGATCTGTTCCACGCGGGTGCGATCCGCCGTCACCCATCCGCCGGCGCCGTCGACGGTGACGACCTGCCCGCCGAAGCGCCCCGCGGCCTGCCACGCGCCGACGGTGGCCGCGGCGAGTGCGGCAAGGTCGAAGGTCTCGATGCGCAGGTGCGCCTTGCCCGCGATGAGGCGGCTCACGTCGAGCAGGTCCTCGATCATGCGCGACATGTGCTTCGTCTGGCGGTCGATCACGCCGCGCGCATCCGCCGCTGCGCGGTGCGCGGGATCGGCCACGCGAAGGATATGCGCGGCCGCCGTCAGCGCCGCCAGCGGATTGCGCAGCTCATGCGACAGCGCGGCGATGAACTCGTCCTTGGCGCGATCGGCCTCCTGCAGCGCACGCTTCTCGCGCTCGATCAGCTGCTCGCGCTCGCGCACGGCCGCGTCGGCGTCGCGCAGCGCGGCGGCAACGTCGCTCACCTCGCGCACGCGATCGTCGTCGATCGCCGCGCGTGCACCGCGCGATCCGATCGAGCGTGCCGCGGACGCGAGTGCGACGACGGGCCCGGCGATCCGGCGGCCGAGCAGCATTGCAATGCCGAGCGCGGTCACGATCGACAGCGCCACGCCGACGCCCATCAGCGAGGCGGTGCGCCAGGCCGCCGCCTCCACGATGTGCGCGGGAATCGCGAGGCCGATGCTCCACCCGGTGGACGCCGAGCGTTCGTGCGCGGTGAACGTGTCGTTGCCCTCGACCGTCAGCCCCCGGTACCAGCCTTCGGGCGCGCGCAGCACGGCGGCGCGGAACGCATTGGACGCGGGCTCGCCCGCCGGTCGCGCGGGAATGCGCGCGACGAAATTGCCGTTGGCGTCGACGATGCCGCTGATCCAGCCGTCGGGCAGGCGCTGCTGGCGCACGATGTCCTGGAACGAATCGGGACGCACGATCGCCGTCAGCACGTAGGCAAGCTTCCCGTCCAGCATCACCGGAGCGCGTATCGGAATGCCCGGCGGCGACGAGGCGTCGAGCTGGTCGACATTGCCGATCACGATCCGCCCGGTCCGCACGACGCGTGCAGAACTCGCCGGATCGAGCATCCGCTCGCCCGGCCGTTCGAGCGGCGTCAGCGCATCGATCAGCTTTCTGCCGGAGGGCTCGGCGAGCGTCACGTCGAGCCAGTTCGGCTGCGTCGTCAGCACGCGCTCGGCCTCGGCATGGAACGTTGCAAGGTCGTTCGTCTGCAACGCGGGCGACGCGCCGATCGCGAGTACGGTCGTGATCGATCCGCGCAGTTCGGCGTCGACGGCGGTCATCATCGCGCGCGCCCGATCCATCGCCGCGCGCTCGACGGTGCTGCGGTCCTGCTCGACGAGGACGACGGAAACGAAGATCGCGAACGCCAGCACGGGCAGCACCACACCGATCGCGAGCAGCAGCAGATGCGAGCGGATGGTCATGCCGGGTGATGGCGGCGCGGGAAATGAAGACGCGAAACGGGGAGCGGGACGTTCGGCCGGTGGAACTCTCGGCTGCCGGACGAAGGCGCGAAGTTATCATGATGCTCGAACGTCCGCTACGCGCGGCCGTCCACTCCCCCGATGACCGACTCCGGCCGCCCAGGTCCACCCTGGCTCGCTCTGCTGCTGCTGTGGCTGGCGGGCAACGGACTTCGCCTCACGATTCTCGCGGTCCCGCCGGTGATCGCGACCATACGCGACGACCTGCGGCTCAGCGCAACCGAGGTGGGCCTGCTGTCGAGCATCCCGCCGGCGATGTTCGCGATTGCCGCACTGGCCGGCTCGCTGCTGGTCGCCCGCCTCGGCGTGCGGGTGGCGATGGTGGGCGGTCTCGCGCTGGTCGCCGGCGGATCGGCGCTGCGCGGCCTCAGCCCGAACTATGCGGCACTGCTGCTGACCACCATCGTGATGTCCGCCGGCGTTGCACTGATGCAGCCGATCATGCCAACCGCGGTCCGGCAGTGGGTGCCCGCGCGGATCGGGCTCGGAACCGCGGTCTATACGAACGGGCTGCTCGTGGGCGAGATCCTCGCGGTGCTGCTCACGATTCCGGTCGTGCTGCCGCTCGTCGCCGGAAGCTGGCGCTTGTCGCTGGTTGCATGGTCGATACCGATGGCGATGATCGCGGTCATCGTGCACGCGTTCGCGCCGCGGCAGGCGGTGCATCATCCGCAAGCGGGTGCGCCATTGCCACGAAAGTGGCTGCCCGACTGGCACGCCGGCCTCGTCTGGCGGCTCGGTGCACTTTTCTGCTGCGTCAACTCGATCTACTTCAGCGCGAATGCGTTCATGCCGATCTACCTCGCAAGCAAGGGACGCCCGGATCTGATCGGTGACGCGCTGCTCGCGCTCAATCTCGGCCAGTTGCCGGCATCGCTGCTGCTGCTCGTCGTCGCGGGCAAACTCGAGCGCCGCGCGTGGCCGTACGTGCTCTCCGGCGTGGTGTCGCTCGCCAGCATTGCGGGCATCGTGGCGATGGTGGGTCCGTACACGGTTGCGTGGTCGGCGCTCCTCGGCTTCTCCGACGCCGCCGCGCTGATCCTCGGCCTCACGCTGCCGCCGCTGCTGTGCCGGCCCGAAGACGTCGCACGCACGTCCGCAGGCACGTTCATGCTGAGTTACGGCGGCGCGGTCGTGCTTGCGCTGCTGAGCGGCGCCGCATGGGACCTCACGCACCGGCCGGCACTTGCGTTCGTGCCGCTCGCGCTGTGCGCGCTCGCGCTGGCCGGCGTCGCGGGTGCCATGTGGCGCAACCGCGAATTATCGTGATCGAGCAGCGACAGAACGAACATCCGACGGCCGGAGAATCGACCACGGCCGTGATTGCCGCGATCGTCGGCAACCTCGCGATCGCCGTCTGCAAATTCGCCGCGGCTGCATTTTCGGGCAGCGCGGCGATGCTGTCCGAGGCCATCCATTCGCTCGTCGATACCGGCAACGACGCGCTGATGCTGTACGGCATCCGCCGAAGCCGCAAGCCCGCCGACAACGATCATCCGTTCGGCTACGGGCACGAGCTTTACTTCTGGACACTCGTCGTCGGCATCCTGATTTTCGCGCTCGGCGGCGGCATGTCGATCCTCACCGGCATCCTGCACGTGATCAATCGCACGCCGGCGGAAGCGAGTCGCTGGAATTACGCGGTGCTCGCGATCGCGGCCGTGTTCGAAGCCATTTCGTGGTACTTCGGCCTGCGCGCATTCCGCAGCGAGCAGGCGGGTCGCGGCATCGTCGAGACGATCAAGGTGAGCAAGGACCCGACCACGTTCTCGGTGCTCCTCGAGGATTCGGCGGCGCTCGTCGGACTCGCACTCGCTTTCGCGGGGATCTATCTCAGCAGCCATCTCGCGATGCCGTGGCTCGATGGAGCCTCGTCGATCGCCATCGGCGCGCTGCTTTGCGCGATCGCGCTCGTCATGGTCTACGAGAGCAAGGGGCTCATCGTCGGCGAAGGCGTCGGGCGCGCGACGGCGCAGGGATTGCGCAGCCTCATCGCGAGCGACGCGGCCGTGCAGTCCGTCGGCAAGCTCGCCACGATGTATCTCGGCCCGCAGGACGTGATGCTGGCCGTGGAGATCCATTTTCACGCCGACAATTCGCTCGAGGGCACGCGCCATGCGATCGGCCGGATCACGCGACAGATCCGCGAGAAATATCCGCGCATCCGCCACGTGTTCCTCGATGCGTCGTCGATCGGCAACTGATGCGAAGCCGCGGAATTGTGCCTCCGATATGCTGTCGATCCCAAACGCGCAGGAAGGCGCGGCGTCGTGGTTTTGCCTTGCCGCAGTGCGGCATGCTCAACATCCGCTCCGGTGGCAGCACAGCGAGGACATGCTCATGAGACCAGGATTCGACAATCGGAACGAATGGACGAAAATGGCTGGCGCGGCGGCGCTCGGCGTCGTGGCGATGTACATGCTCGATCCCGACAAGGGACGGCGGCGCCGCGCAATCGTCGGCGACAAGGCGTACAGCGTCGTCAGCGATGCACGCCAGGCGCTCGGCGCCGCGACGCGCGATGCGGCGCATCGCATCGAAGGACTGCGTGCACGCGCCCGCCGCCTCGTCAGCGACACCCCCGTTCCCGACGACCTGCAACTGATCGAGCGCGTGCGCGCCCGCATGGGCCGCCTCGTCGCGCATCCGCATGCGATCCAGGTCGGCGCGTACAACGGACGCGTCACGCTGAGCGGACCGGTGCTCGCGCACGAGGTGGGACGCCTGCTCGATGCGGTGCGCAGCGTCTGGGGCGTGTCGTCGGTCGACAACCGGCTCGTCGTGTACGACTCGGCCGAGTCCATCTCCAGCCTGCAGGGAGGCGCGCCCGAGCGCAGGCCCGTGTCGACGTTCTCCCGCGAGCGGTGGGCTCCCGCGGTGCAGGGCGCGGCGATCCTCGGCGGCGGCGTCATGACGCTCTTCGGTCTGCGCGATCGCTCGCTCGTGGGCATTGCGCTCGCCGCGGGCGGTCTTGCCCTTCTGTTGCGCGGTGCGACCAATCGTCCTCTCGCCTCGCTCGCGCGGCTGCCGCACGCCATGCAGGGCGACGCGACCTCGCCTGAATCGCCCAATCCGCAACACGGGGCGAGCACGCAGGTGGACGTTCCCGAGTCGGCATGACGAGCGACCCGCGGAGCGACCCGTTGGATGCGATCGAAGCGTTGACGACGCGCGCGAGCCCGACCGGACTCGTCGCGCCCGCGCCCGACGCCGACGCGCTGCAGCACATGCTGCGGGCCGCCGTGCGCGCGCCCGATCACGGGCGGCTGCGACCGTGGCGATTCATCATCGTCGAGGGTGCCGCGCGTGCGGCGCTCGGCGGCGTCCTCGCCGACGCCCTGCTTGCGCGCGAACCCGGCGTCGCGGAAGCGGCGCTGGCGAAGGAACGGGCAAAACCGCTGCGCGCGCCGTTGATCGTCATCGTCGCCGCGAAGCTGCGCGAACATCGCGGCGTACCGGCGGTCGAGCAGATCGTGGCCGCGGGCGCCGCAACGCAGAACATGCTGCTTGCCGCGCATGCGCTCGGCTTCGGCGGTTTCTGGCGCACCGGCGCCGCCGCCTACGACGATCGCGTCAAGCGCGCGCTCGGGCTGGCGCCCGAGGACGCCATCGTCGGCTTCGTCTATCTCGGCACGCCGTCGACGGCGCCGCCGCCGTTGCCGGCGTCCGACGTGGCGACGCGCGTGACGCACTGGACCGGGCCGTCGTCCGAAGCGCGGGCGGAGGCAACGTGAAGCGCCGCGACGCACTGCGCATCCTCGCCGCATGCGTTGCAACGCCGGCGTGGGCAGCGGACGCGCCGGCGGCCGACGTCACCGCACCGATCCGCGCGTTCTATGCGGCATTGCTCGACGTGATGAAGCGCGCGAAGGCGCTCGGCATCCGCGGCCGCTACGACGCTCTGGCCCCGGTCGTCTCCGCGACGTTCGACCTGCCCGCCATGACGCGCATCTCGGTCGGTCCGCGCTGGACGTCGATTCCGCCGGAGCAGCAAGCGTCGCTGATCGACGCGTTCAGCCGCATGACGATCGCCACCTATGCAAGCCGCTTCGACGGCTATTCGGGAGAGCGCTTCGAAATCGAACCGGAGGTCGATGCGCGCGGAACCGGAAGCGTCGTGCATTCGCGCATCATCCAGTCGAAAGGCGAGCCGGTCACACTCAACTACCTGATGCGCCGCTCGGGCAGCGCGTGGAAGGCCGTCGACGTCTATCTCAGCGGAACGATCAGCGAGATCGCCACGCGGCGCTCGGAATTCGGCGGCATTCTCGACGCGGGCGGCCCGCAGGCGCTGATCGGGTCGTTGCGGCAGCAGACCGACCGGATGCTGCGGCCGGCGCCGGCGAGTTGATCTCGCCGCTTCGTGTGCGGCGACATCGGCCGTTGCGCGCGATGCATGCCGCCGACTACGCGCTACGGCTGCGGGTCCTCCGGTGTGGCACCCGGATCGACGAGATCGGGCGGCGCCGCGGAGAGGCCGCGCGCCTCGCGCAGCGCCACCGCGCGATGCTGGCGCACGATGCTGCGAAAATGCGCATAGTAGTCGAGCGAGCTCGCCTTGATTTCGTCGAGCGTGTCGATGTTGCGGGCACGAAGATCGATGCCGTCGACGATGCCGAGTGCGATCGTCGCGATATCGGCACCGTGGCCGTGTATCACCAGCGCAGGCGGCGTCGTCGCGAGGTCGACGCCGAGCCCGATCGCATCGCGGACGTTGGACGGACCGAACAGCAGCAGCACGAGGTAGGGGCCGTCGTCGACACCCCATGCATAGAGCGTCTGGCCGAAATCGCCGGTCTGTCGCGGGAAGCCGTGCGTCGATGCGTAATCGAAAAGCCCGCCCACGCCGAGGATCGTATTGGCAACGAAGCGCGTGAACGTCATGCCGGCGGCATTGAAGCGCGCCTGCAGCACGTCGTTCGCGAAGATCCGGGGCTCGGCGAGATTGTCGATGAACGCGCGGATGCGGTCGCGCACGAAGGGCGGCACGGCGGCGAGGTACGCCTTCGCGACCGGCTTGATCACCGCGGTGTCGAGGGTATCGTTGAACGCGAATACCTGCCGGTTCAGCGGTTCCAGCGGATCGCCGGGCGAACCTTCGCCGGAAGGGACGCTCGCGCAGCCGGCGAGCGCCGCGGCGAGCGCAAGGACGATAATGCGGCGCGTGCCCGCATTGCCGCGGTCCGGCGTATCGCGTAATGGTGACCCGGCGCGCATCGCGCCCCGATTATTGCACTCCTCGACGCAGCGAATGGAGCCGTTGCCGATGACTGGCGAAATCATGCACACGCTCGGGCTTGCCTGTGTCGCGCTGGCGGCACTCGGTTGCGTGCACGCGCTGGCGGCGGCCGCGCGCGTGCGCCGATTCCGCGGCCAGGGCGAGCCGGCGCTCGCTTCGTTCCCCGGCGTGACGATCCTGAAGCCGTTGCACGGCGCGGAAGCCGGGCTCGATCAAAACCTTGCCTCGTTCTGCGAGCAGGATTATCGCGGCCCCGTGCAGATCGTGTTCGGCGCACATGATGCGCGCGATCCGGCGCTTGGCGTCGTCGAGCAGTTGATCGCGAGCTACCCGGGTCGCGATCTCGAGCTTCGCATCACCGGCGCTTCCCGTGGGCCGAATCCGAAGGTCGCGAACCTGATCGGGATGCAGCCTGCGATACGGCACGATATCGTCGTGATCGCGGACAGCGATATCGCGGTGCCGCCGGATTATCTTTCACGCACCGTCGCAGCACTGGGTGCGCCGGGCGTGGGCCTCGTCACCTATCTGTACCGCGGCGAGGTCCGCGGCGGGATCTGGGCGCGGCTTGCCGCGATGGCGATCGACTACCACTTCCTGCCCGACGTGCTCATCGGGCTCGCACTCGGGCTCGCGCGCCCGTGCTTCGGCGCGACGATTGCTCTCAAGCGCGATACGCTCGCCGCCATCGGCGGGTTCGACGCGTTCGTCGCGCATCTTGCCGACGACAACGCGATCGGCGAAGCGGTGCGCCGCGCCGGCCTGTCGGTCACGATCCCGCCGCTCGTCGTCCGGCACACGTGTGCCGAGCAAAGTGCACGGGAACTGCTGCGGCATGAATTGCGCTGGGCCCGGACGCTGCGTGCCGCAAGCCCGTGGGGCTACGCCGGCCTCGCGCTGACGCACCCGCTGCCCTTCGCGATCCTCGCCACGCTGCTGTGGGGCCGTGCGCTGCCCGGCGCGCTGATGATCGCCGCGGCGATCGCCTGCCGGCTTGTCCTGCAGGTGCAGGTTGATCATACTCTGGGCGTGCGCTCGAAATCCGGGTGGCTCGGCCCCGCGCGCGACCTCCTTGCATTCGGGGTCCATTTCGCGAGCTTCTTCATCGGCGTGGTCAGCTGGCGCGGTCATCGCTACAAGGTGCGCGCCGACGGCACGCTCGTTCCACTGGGAGAGCACAGGACATGATGCGCACGCTGTTCCTGCAGGCGCCTTCGTTCGACGGATTCGACGGCGGCGCCGGCTCGCGCTACCAGGCGCGCCGCGAGATCCGCTCGTTCTGGTATCCGACGTGGCTCGCCCAGCCGGCGGCACTCGTCGAAGGCAGCAAGCTCGTCGACGCGCCGCCGCATGGCCTTGCACTCGCCGACGTTCTCGCCACCGCGCGCGACTTCGACCTCGCCGTGCTGCACACATCGGCGCCGTCGTTCGCGTCCGACGTGAAGACGATCGAGGCGATGAAAGCGGTCAATCGCGATCTCAAGGCCGGGCTCATCGGCGCGAAGGTCGCCGTGGATCCGGACGGAAGCCTGGCCGCATCGGCGGCGATCGATTTCGTCGCGGGCAATGAATTCGACTTCACGATCCGCGAGGTGGCCGAAGGCCGCGATCTTTGCACCATCGCCGGGCTCGCGTGGCGCAACGAAGCGGGCCGCATCGTGCACAACCCGCCGCGCGCGCCGCTCGAGAACATGGACGCGCTGCCGTTCGTCACGCCGGTGTACAAGCGCGACCTCGAAATCGAGCGCTACTTCATCGGCTACCTCAAGCACCCGTACGTGTCGCTCTACACCGGCCGCGGCTGCAAGTCGCGCTGCACGTTCTGCCTGTGGCCGCAAACCGTCGGCGGCCATCGCTACCGCACCCGCAGCGTCGGTCACGTGATCGAGGAGATCGCGTGGGCGAAGCAGGCGCTGCCGCAGGTGAAGGAATTCTTCTTCGACGACGACACGTTCACCGACGACCTGCCGCGCACCGAGGCCATCGCCAAGGAGCTCGGCAAGCTCGGCGTCACCTGGTCGTGCAACGCGAAGGCGAACGTGCCGCGCGAGACGCTTGCCGTGATGCGCGACAACGGATTGCGCCTGCTGCTGGTCGGTTACGAAAGCGGCAACCAGCAGATCCTGTTCAACATCAAGAAGGGCATGCGCGTCGAGTTCGCGCGCCGCTTCACGAAGGACTGCCACGACCTCGGCATCACGATCCACGGCACGTTCATCCTGGGTCTTCCCGGCGAAACCAGGGAGACGATCGAGGAGACGATCCGCTTCGCCACCGAGATCAATCCGCACACGATCCAGGTGTCGCTCGCCGCACCCTATCCCGGCACGTATCTGTACCGGCAGGCGCTGGAGAACGGCTGGCTCGACGACGCGCACGCCGAGCTCGTCGACGCGCACGGGGTGCAGATCGCGCCGCTGCACTACCCGCACCTGTCGCACACCGAGATCTTCGACTCGGTCGAGACGTTCTACCGGCGCTTCTACTTTCGCAGCGGCAAGATCGCGTCGATCGTCGGCGAGATGGTGAAAAGCCCGCAGATGATGAAGCGGCGGCTGCGCGAAGGCGTCGAGTTCTTCCAGTTCCTGCGCGAGCGCCGCGGCACCGCGCAGTAGGTACGCCGGCGTGGGAATCGTCCATGGGTTCCCGCGCAAGCTCATCGTCACGGCCGACGACTTCGGCGCGGCGCGCGAGGTGAACGAAGCCGTCGAGCTTGCGCACACGCGCGGCATCCTGACGGCAGCGAGCCTGATGATGAGCGGCGCCGCGGTCGACGATGCCGTTGCGCGGGCGCGAAGGCTCCCGGCGCTGCGCACCGGGCTGCATCTGGTGCTCGTCGACGGCGCACCGCTGCTGCCGCGTCACGAGGTCCGCGATCTCGTCGACGCCGGCGGCCGCTTCCCGGCCGATCTCGCGCGTGCCGGGCGCAACATCTTCTTCCGCCCGTCCGCGCGCCGGCAGCTCCGCGCCGAGATTGCCGCGCAATTCGACGCGTTCCACGCAACCGGCCTTTCGCTCGATCACGTCAACGCGCACCATCACTTCCATCTGCATCCGACGATCGCGCCGCTGGTGCTCGAGATCGGCGCCATGCACGGCCTGCGCGCGCTGCGCGTGCCGAGCGAGCCCGCCGCCGTCCTTGCGCGCGTCGATCCGTCGCAGCACCCGCGCGACGACTGGCGCGTGCGGATCTGCACGCGCCTCCTCGCGCGGCGCACGCGCCGGCATGGCGTAATGACGCCGGCGAACGTGTTCGGCCTCGCGTGGTCGGGGGCGATGACGCGGCCGCGGCTCGAAGGCCTGTTGCGTTGCCTGCCCGGCGGCGTCAGCGAGATCTACGCGCACCCGGCGACGAGCGACGGCTTTGCCGGTGCGAGCGGCGGCCACGCGGAGGAGCTCGCCGCACTCATGGCACCGAGTGTCGTTGCCCTCCTTCGCGGCAGCGGCATCGCCACGGGCGGTTACTCGGATTTCATCGCGGCATGAAGCGTGTTGCGCGCGTGCTGGCGATTGCCGGTCTCGCGCTCGCGGCCGCGCTTTTCGCGCACGAGAACATGACGCGCATCGCGCTGCTCGTCGCCGGCGCGATCCCCGGGCTTCTGCTCGCCGCGTCGTTCCACATCGTGCCGATGCTCACCAACGCGCTCGCGTGGCAGTGGCTGTTTCCGCAGGCGACGCGTCCTGGGCTGCGGGTTCTCCTCAATGCGGTATGGATTCGCGAATCGGTGAACGGCGTGCTGCCCGTTGCACGCGTCGGCGGCGAGATCGCCGCGTACCGGGTGCTGCGGCGCCACGTCGCATCGCGCGCCGCCGTTGCGGCGAGCCTTGCCGCCGACGTGGCGCTGTCGGTTCTGAGCCAGTCGGCGTTCGCGCTGCTGGGCCTTGCGATGCTCGTCGTCGCGGGCCACGGCGGCGCGTTCACGCGCGAGCTCGCGCTCGGGGCGGCCGCCATGCTCGCGGCAGGCGGCGCGTTGCTGCTCGCACAGCGCGTCGGTGCGCTCGCCAGCATCGCCGGCGTCGCCGAGCGGCTCTTCTCGGGCCGGCTGCGCTCGGCAAGGGCGCGGTCGCTGCGCATCGACCGGGCGCTGCGCGACGTGCATGCGCGCCATCGCGACGTGGTGACCTGCGTCGTGCTGCAGTTCGCCGCGTGGGTCGTGAGTGCCGGCGAGACGTGGCTCGCGCTCCATTTCCTCGGCGCGCCGCGCAGCGTGCACGAGGCGATCGCGATCGAGGCCACCGTGCAGGCGATCAACAGCGTCGCGTTCGTGGTTCCCGCGGCGATCGGCGTCCAGGAAGGCGCATTCGTGCTCATCGGCGGCGTGCTCGGGCTCGACGCGACGACAGCGCTGGCGCTCGCCGCCGCACGCCGTTTGCGCGACGTCGTCTTCTACGTCCCCGGTCTCGTCGCCTGGCACCGCGCGGAGCGGGCGGCGACGACTCATCGCCACGCGTAAGGTGCTATTGAGCATTATGGAGCTCGATGTCAAATTGCAGATCTCCGTCGTTCCCGCGCAAGCGGGAACCCAGCGTCTTTCGCTCGAATGCGCCACTGGGTCCCCGCCTTCGCGGGGACGACGAAGCTTCGGGAGCCCCTCGCCATGCAATTGTGCAAAGCTCGATAATTCGACTCTGACGCGCACTCAGGGTCGCTGGCGCGGCTCGCCGAGCAGCGCAGGCAGGAACAGCAGCGCCGCGACGAGCGTCCATGCGAGCGACAACGCGAGCAGCTCGCCCATGCTTGCCGTGCCCGGGTGATGCGACAGCCACAGGCTTCCGAATGCGGTACCGGTGGTGAGCCCGCTCATGACCACCGCGCGCGTGAGGCTCGATTGCAGCGGATTGGGCCGTCCGGCGCGCCACGCCATCACGAAGTAGATGTTGAAGGCGACGCCGATGCCGAACAGGAGCGGCAGCGCGATGATGTTCTCGAAATTCATCGGCAGGCCGATGAGCACGCAGGTGCCGAGCGTGCCGAGCGACGACAGCACGAGCGGCAGCAGCGTGCGCAGGACGTCCTGCGCACGGCGCAGCGTCAGCACGAGGAGCAGCGTGATCGACACGAAGGCGAGCACGCCTGCCTTCACGAACGCGGCGATGATCGTGCGGCTCGACGCATCGATCGATACCGGTGCACCGGTGGCGCCGGGTGCGACCGCCTCCACCGCGTCGACGAAGCGGCGCAGCGCCGCGTTGTCGCTGACATCGCCCTTCGGGTACACCTCGACGCGTGCCCGTCCGTCGACGGTGACCCAATCGTCGCGCAGTGCACCGGGCAGCGATGCGAGCGTGACGGGCGCGGCCTGCAGCACGTTGCGAAGCTGCGCGAGCGTCGTTTGCAGTCCGGGAATCAGCAGCGTGCGCGCGCGCTCGCGTGCCGCGGGCGGACCGTCCGCCAACGCGCGCAATGCGCCGGCGAGACGCGCGGCGGTCGCCGCGAATGGCCTGCCGTTGCTCGCGGCACGCGCAGCATCGAGATGCTGTGCCGCGCGCACCATCGCAGCGACCGTGTCCACGTCGCTCGGGGGCGGCTTGATCGCATCGGGTGCGAGTGTGGGCTCGAGCAGCAATGCCGCATCCTGGATCAGCGCGAGCTTTTCATCCTGGCGTTCCGGAACGAAGCTCGCGATCGTAAGCACGTGATCGACCTCGGGCAGTTGCGCGAGCCGATCGCCGAGCTGCACGGCCGCATCGACCGACGGCGCGAGCACGTCGATGGTGTCGGGGGCCGTGGCCGAGTCCTTCATGAGGTCGAGCAGCGTCGCCACCGACTCGGCCTCCGGGCTGCGCAAGTGCATCGGATTGAAGTCGAAGGCGAGTCTCGGCACGAGTGCAGCCCCTGCGAGCGCGATGGCGGCTCCCGCGGCGAGCACGGTGCGCCGATGCACGACGAGCCAGCGATCGAGCGGCGCAAGCGCCGGATAGCCGATTTCAGCGCCCCCTGCGCGCGGCTTCAGGTATGCGACGAGTGCAGGCAGCACCGTGATGCTCGCCGCCAATGCGATGATCATGCCGGTGCCGGCTATCACGCCAAGCTCCGACACACCGCGATAGTCGGTGGGGACGAACGCAAAGAAGCCCGCGGCCGTCGCCGCCGCGGCGAGGGCCAGTGCTGCGCCGACCTCGCCGCCGATGTCGCGCAGCGCATGGCGGGAATCGCCGGTCGCATGCAGGCGCGCGCGGTAGGCCATCGAGAACTGGATGCCGAAATCGACGCCGAGGCCGACGAACAGGATCGCGAATGCCACCGAGATCAGGTTGAATGCGCGAAACACGAGCAGCCCGAACGACGCGGTGACGATCAGGCCGATCGCGAGGCTGACGAGTATCGCGACGATCAGCCGCCACGAACGCAGCGCGATCCACAGCAGCGCGACGACGACGGCGAGCGTCACGGCGGTGTTGAGCCCGGCGTCCTCGGCGAGCGTCGAGAACTCCTCGTCGGCGAGCGGCACGGGCCCGGTCAAGCGCACACGCACCCCCGCGTCGGCCGTGAGATGCAGCTGCCGTGCCGCGGCGCGGATCGCCGCCGTCGCGCGCTCGCCCGGCTGCAGCGCCGCGTAATCGAGGACGGGCTGCACGAGAATGAAGCGGCGCAGGAGCCGCGGATCGGGCGGCTCGCCGGTGAAGAGCGCGTGCCAGGAAAATGCCGGTGCCTGGCCCGCGGCGATCGCCGCGAGCGCCGTGGCGAGCGCGTCGAGCGGCTTGCCCATCGCATCGAGCGCGGCCGCGTCCTGCGCTGCGCCCATCGCAACGAGCGACAGCGCATCCATCAGCCCGCGAAGGCTCGGATCGGCGGCGAGCGTGCCGAGCAACGGCTGTGCGGCGATCAGGCGCTGGGTCGTCTGCGCGATCTCCTGCGTGGATTCGAACAGCAGCCCCTCGCGCTCGAAGAATGCGCCGCCGTCGGGACGCCAGACCGCGCGGAACACGCCGCGCTCGCCGGCCAGGCGCTCCGCGAGTCGCGCGGCTGCCGTGTCCGCCTGCTCGGGCGTGGTACCGTCGACGACGACAGCGATGAGGTCGACGCGCTGCGGGAACGCGGCCGCGAAGGCGAGCTCGCGCTGGCGCCATGGCACGTCGGCGGAGATCAGCTTCGATGCATCGGTGTCGATTGCAAAATGCGTCAGCACGTGCACGAGCGCGGCCGCGCACAGCAGGAAGGCCAGCACGATCACCGGCAACGGATGCGCCGCGCACGCGATCACCGTCTTGCGGATCGGCGAAACCAGCCCGCGGTCGGGCCCGCGGGCATCCCGGCGCCGGAGTTTCGGCGTCGGATCGATCATCGGCGTATCGACATCGTTCGGTGCGCGAACTTGTCTCGCAGCGCGCAATAGCGGATCATCGGGAGAAGCAAATGTACGCCATCGTCCTGTCCTCCCCGTCGACCCTGCCGCAACCATGCGCGTGATGCTCGCGCAGCCTCGGGGCTTTTGCGCGGGTGTCATACGCGCCATCGACATCGTCGAACAGGCACTCGAGCGGTTCGGGGCGCCGGTCTACGTGCGCCACGAAATCGTTCACAACCGCCACGTCGTCGAGAGCCTCCGCGCGAAGGGCGCGCGCTTCGTCGAGCATCTGTCCGAGGTTCCGGCCGGATCGATCACCGTGTTCAGCGCGCACGGCGTCGCGCGCGTCGTCGAGGACGATGCACGCACGCGCGGTTTGCGCGTGCTCGACGCGACGTGTCCGCTGGTCGCGAAGGTCCACGGCCAGGGCAAGCGCTACGTGTCCAAGGGGCGCACGGTGATCCTCATCGGCCATGCCGGCCATCCCGAGGTCGAGGGCACGATGGGACAGATTCCCGGACCCGTGCTGCTCGTGCAGAACGAGCAGGACGTCGAACGGCTCGAACTCGCGCCCGATACGCCTGTCGCATACGTGACGCAGACCACGCTTTCGGTCGACGACACGCGCAGCGTCATCGCGGCGCTGAAGCGGCGCTTCACTGACATCGTCGGCCCCGATATCCACGACATCTGCTACGCCACGCAAAACCGGCAGACCGCCGTACGCGAGCTCGCGCAGGTGGCCGACGTGATCCTCGTCGTCGGCGCACGCAACAGCTCCAATTCGAACCGGCTGCGCGAAATCGGCGTCGAATCGGGGGTGCCGAGCTATCTGATCGCCGACGGCACCGAGCTCGACCCGGCGTGGGTGAAAACGGCGGACGTGGTTGGCGTGACCGCCGGCGCCTCGGCACCCGAGACGCTGGTCGACGGTGTCATCGAGGCGTTGCGCGCGCTCGGACCGATCGACGTGTCGACGCTCCCCGGCATCGAGGAGAAAGTCGAGTTCCGGCTGCCGGTCGAATTGCTGCGCAAGCACGCCGGCCACGGCGCAACCTGACGGGAACACCAAGAACAATGGGCATTCCACTGCTGCAGAAGACACGTATCGGCGCGTACATCATGCGCCAGCAACTCGCCGGTCGCCGGCGCTATCCGCTCGTGCTGATGCTCGAGCCGCTGTTCCGCTGCAATCTCGCCTGCGCCGGCTGCGGCAAGATCGACTACCCGCGCGAGATCCTCGATCGGCGCCTGTCGGTGGCCGAATGCCTCGAGGCCGTCGACGAGTGCGGCGCCCCGGTCGTCTCGATCGCGGGCGGCGAGCCGCTGCTGCACAAGGAAATCGTCGACGTCGTCCGCGGCATCGTCGCGCGGCGCCGGTTCGTCTACCTGTGCACGAACGCGCTGCTGATGAAAAAGCGCCTCGCCCGCTTCGAGCCGAGCCCGTACTTCGTGTGGTCGGTGCATCTCGACGGCGACCAGTCGATGCACGACAAGTCGGTGTGCGAAGCGGGTGTGTACGATCGCGCCGTCGCCGCAATCGGCGAGGCGAAGTCGCGCGGCTTTCGCGTCAACATCAACTGCACGCTCTTCAACGACGCCGAACCCGAACGCGTGGCCGCGTTCTTCGACAGTGTGGCCGCACTCGGCGTCGACGGCATCACGGTGTCGCCCGGATACGCGTACGAGCGCGCCCCCGACCAGGCGCACTTCCTGACCCGCACGCGCACGAAGCAGCTGTTCCGCGACATCCTGAGCCGCGGTCGTGGCGGACGCGCATGGTCGTTCAGCCAGTCGAGCCTGTTCCTCGATTTCCTCGCGGGCAACGAGGAGTACCGCTGCACGCCGTGGGGCAACCCGACGCGCAACGTCTTCGGCTGGCAGCGCCCCTGCTATCTGCTGGGCGAGGGTTACGTGAAGACGTTTCGCGAGCTGATGGACGATACCGACTGGGACGCCTACGGCACCGGCAATTACGAAAAGTGCGCCAATTGCATGGTGCACAGCGGCTACGAAGCCACCGCCGTCACCGATGCCGTGCGCCACCCGTTGAAGGCGCTCGCGGTCAGCATGCGCGGCGTGCGTACGCAGGGACCGATGGCCCCCGAAATACCGCTTGGCCAGCAGCGTCCGGCGCAGTACGTTTTCTCACGCCACGTCGAAATCGAGCGGGCGAAGATCGCGGCCGAACCCGCGGCCAAGGCGACGGCGCCCGCGCCGTAGCGCCGCGAACGCCACCTGCGCATCGATCGCGGTGCGCACCAGCAGCGGCAGCTGCGACGGTGAGCGCACGAGCGAGCGCAGCACCGCGGTGGCGTCGACGCCGCCGCGCGCATCGAGTGCGACGAGCGCGGCAGCCGGCAGGGAGCGGGTCGCCGCGTCGGCGACGACGCGAAATGCGGCGAACGGCAACGCGTGCGCGGCAGCAGCCTCGGCAGCAATGTGCGATTCGGTATCGACAGCGAGTGCCGAGGTCGCCGCATGCAGTGCGCGCTTCGCGGCGGCGTCCATGACGGGGTGATCGCAACCCGCAACATCACCGACACGCGCGCGCGGAAGGCGCCCGGCAAGTTGCGCCGTCCACGCAGCGTCGCACGCGCGGTACCCGGCGGCGGCATGAACGCCGCGCGCGATGATGCACGTTCCCGCGGCAACGTCGGGCGCGAGCCCGCCGGCGAGACCGAAGCTCAGGATCGCGCTGGCGCCCGATGCCGCGAGACGCTCGAGCTCGCTTGCCAGGCGTCGCCTGTCGACGCCGCCGGCGACACTGCGCACGCCGGTTCCGCGGGCAATGCGCGCTTCGAACGCGAGCCCGCACGCAACCAGCACGAATCCGTCACGGGATTGCGCCTTCGCGGCCGGCGAGCTCACATCCCCAGCCGCATCCTCGGCAGCGACCCGCGCAGGTGGGCGCGGTAACGCGCGAGCGCCCACATCGGGAAGAACTTCGCATAGCCGTGGTAGCGAAGAAAGAAGACGCGCGGGAAGCCGGTGGCGGTGAACTCGGGCTCCGGCCAGAACCCGTCGTCGCCCTGCGTGCGGACCAGGTAATCGACGCCGCGCGCCACGGCGTGATGGCGCACCTCGCCGGCGGCCATCAGGCCCAGCAGCGCCCACGCCGTCTGCGACGCGGTGGACGGGCCGCGCTTGTCGCCGCGATAGCCGAGCTCGTACGTCTCGGCCGTCTCGCCCCAGCCGCCGTCCGCGTTCTGCACGCTCAACAGCCAGTCGACGGTGCGACGGACCTCGAGCGACTCGGCTGGAATGCCGGCAGCGCTCAGCGCGCACAGCACCGACCACGAGCCATAGACGTAGTTCATGCCCCAGCGGCCGTACCACGAGCCGTCGCGCTCCTGCGCCCGGCGCAGGAACGCGAGCGCGCTGGCGATGGCGGGCGCATCGGTGGCACCGCCAAGCTGGGCGAGCATGCCGGCGCAGCGCGCGGTCACGTCGGCAGTCGGCGGATCGAGCAGCGCGCCGTGATCGGCGAACGGAATGTGGTTCAGATATTCACTGACGTTGTCGGCGTCGAACGCGCCCCATCCGCCGTTGGTGCTCTGCATGCCGAGCACCCACTCGTGCCCCCGCCGTATCGCCTCGCGCAGTCGCGGCTCGGGCCGCACGCCGCGAAGATGCAGCCACCGGTCCATCGCCATCACGACCACCGCCGTGTCGTCGAGATCGGGATAATGCGCGTTCGCATACTGGAACGCCCAGCCGCCCGGACGCACGTCGGGACGGCATTCCTTCCAGTCGCCGGCCACCGTCAGCACCTGCCGCTCGGCAAGCCATGACAGCGCACGATGCGCCGACGCGATCGCAGCGGGATCGCCCGCATCGAGCAGCGCATGGCATGCGAGCGCGGTATCCCATACCGGCGACACGCACGGCTGGCAATACGCTTCGTCGCCGCTGATCACGAGCAGGCCGTCGACCGCCTTGCGCGCGGTGACGTAAGGCTCGCTGTCGCGCGAATAGCCGAGCGTGTCGTACATCATCACGGCGTTCGCCATCGCCGGAAAGATCGCGCCGAGGCCGTCCTCGCCGTTGGCACGCTCGGCCACGAACGCAAGTGCACGCTCGATCGCGCGCTCGCGCAGTCGGCGCGGGATCAGCCGCTCGATGCCATGCAACAGCACGTCGAGTGCGGCGAACAGCGCGTACGGCACGCGTGCCTGATGCGGTGCGCGCGCCCAGCGTCGCGCATGTGCCCGGCCATCGGGGAAGAGCTCGTCGATGCGCACGCGGCGCGGATTGCGCGCCAGCGGCTTTTTCGCCTGCAGCACGAGCAGCGGCACGAGGACCGTTCGCGTCCAGTACGACACGCGCGACAGGTGAAACGGGAACCAGCGCGGCAGCAGCATGATCTCGACCGGCACGACCGGCACCGATGACCAGGTCAGCACGCCGTGCAGCGCGAGCAGGATGCGCGTGAACACGTTCGCCGTGCCGGCGCCGCCGTGTGCGAGTATCGCCTCGCGCGCACGCTGCATGTGCCCGGCGTCCGGTGAATCGCCGGCGAGCTTCAGCGCGTAGTACGCCTTGACGCTCGCGCTCATGTTGAACGGGCCTCCGTGCGTGAGCGGCCAGCCGCCGTACGCCCCCTGTCGCCGGCGCAGGTAGCGCGCGATGCGCGCTTCGAGCTGCGCGTCGCGCTCGCCGAGGAAGTGCATCAGCGTGATGTACTCGGACGAGATCGTCGAATCGGCCTCGAGCTCGAATACCCAGTGCCCGTCGGGACGCTGCGCGTCCAGCAGCGCCGCCGTCGCGTCGTCGATGGCTGCGTCGACGCGCGTGTCGCGCTCGTCGCCCGGCGTGGGCCGCGTGATGTGCTCGGGATTGCGCATCAGCCGCACCTGCGGCGCGAAGTCGTTGCGGCGCGCGTCGTCGTCATGGCCGTCCGGCGGGGTCAAACGCGGCGCGCGGACGCACGCGTCCCTTCCACTCGCCGCCGCGACCGCGCAGATGCTGGAACGCCGAGTCGATCGTCAGCGCGACATACGCCGCTGCGATCGCGGGCAGTGCGACTGCCCACGCCGGCGAGCGCCGATAGAAGGCCAGCATCGGCGCGAACGCAAGCGTCATGCATCCCCACGCGAATGCCCCGAGCGCACGCACGAGTGGATCGGCCGACGTCAGCGCGAAAACCGGGGGGGCGACGAACACGACGAGCATCGCCGCCACCGTTGCGCCGAGGCGCCCTGGCGAGCACCGGAGCTGCGTGAACGCGGTGCGCGCGATCATGCGGCGCAGCTCGCCGAACGAGCGGTACGCGCGCATGCTGCGCACCCGGTCGGTGAGCGCGATGCGGATCGGCCCGTGCGGCTTGAGGAGCCGCGCGAGCGCGCAGTCGTCGATCAGTTCGCCGCGAATGGCCGCGAGGCCGCCGGCCCTGTGCAGCGCATTGCGATCGACGAGCATGCAGCCGCCCGCCGCCGCCGCGCTCGTGCGCCGTAGCGAGTTCACCCACGCGAACGGATAAAGCATCCGGAAGAAGAATACGAACGCGGGAATCATCGCGCGCTCGGCCCCGCTTTGCGCATTGAGCTTCGCCATCAGCGACGACAGCAGCAAGCCTTCGCGGCGTGCGCGGGAAACGAGCATGCGCAGCGTGTCGGGTGCATGCGCGATGTCGGCGTCGGTCAGCAACAGGTAGTCGGACGGCGCCGGCCGCGCTGCGGCATGGCGGATGCCGTGATCCATTGCCGAAAGCTTTCCCGTCCAGCCGGGCTCGAGCGCAGGCGCGCGCAGGACCGTCACGCGTGACGGCGTGGCGCCGCCGCCGGAGGCGCGCGCGACGGCCGCGGTAGCGTCGCTGCTGTGATCGTCGACGACGATCACCGAGAAGTCGCCGGGATAATCCTGGAGCAGCAGCGAGGCGAGATTCGCGCCGATCACGTCGGCTTCGTCGCGCGCTGGAACGATTGCGGTCACCCGCGGCCAGGCATCGAGCGCGCGAACGGCGGCGGGTTCGTCGTCGCGCTCGGATACACGCCAGAACCCGCCACGCGCGGCGAGCAGGTACAGCCAGGCGGCACAGCCGATCGCGGCAATGAGGGTGGTCATGTCAGTTGCGAAGGGCCGCCCCGAGCAACTGGCCCGCCCCCTGGGGGGCAGCGAGCGGAGCGAGCGTGGGGGGATGTTTCATGTCAGTTGCGAAGGGCCGCCCCGAGCAACTGGCCCGCCCCCTGGGGGGCAGCGAGCGGAGCGAGCGTGGGGAGACGTTGTTTCATCCCAGATATCCCGCGTCGCGGAACCAGCCGATCGCATCGCGCAGCCCCTCGGCATGCGGACGCGCGCGATAGCCGAGCTCGCGCGAGGCCTTGGCGCTCGTGAAGAACATCCGGTGCTCGGACATGCGCAGCCCGTCGCGCGTGAGAAACGGCTCGCGCGACGTCACCCGCGCGAACGTCTCCGCGACGGCCGCGAGCGGGTACAACGGACCGCGCGGCAGTTTCCATCGCGGGGCACGGCCACCAGCGCATTGCGCGATCTCCGTAAGCATGGTCACGAGCGAGACGTTGTCGCCGCCGAGAATGTAACGCTCGCCGATCCGTCCGCGGGTCAGCGCTGCAACATGGCCGTACGCAACGTCGTCGACGTGCACGAGGTTCATCCCGGTGTCGACATAAGCGGGCACGCGTCCGCGCGCGGCCTCGACGATGATGCGCCCGGTCGGCGTGGGCTTGATGTCGCGCGGTCCGAGCGGCGTCGACGGGTTGACGATGACCGCCGGAAGGCCGTCGTGCGCGACCATCGCCTCGACGACGCGCTCGGCGGCGACCTTGCTGCGCTTGTATGCGCCGATCGCCGCGCGCTCGTCGAGCGGCGTCGTCTCGTCGGCGGCGTCGCCCGTAGGCCGTGTCGCGAGCGTCGCCACGCTGCTCGTATGGACGACGCGCTCGGCCCCCGCGCGAAGCGCCGCCTGCATCACAAGCCGCGTGCCCTCGACATTCGTGCGCACGAGCGCTGCCGGATCGCGCGCCCACAGCCGGTAATCGGCGGCGGTATGCACGACGTAGCGGACGCCGGCCATCGCCCGCGCAAGCGCCGCCGCGTCGCAAATGTCGCCATCGAACGTTTCGAGGCCGACGCCGGCAAGGTTGTTCCGTACGCCGCCCGCACGAACCAGAGCCCGCACCGGATAGCCGGCAGCGACCAGCGCGCGTGCGATCGCCGACCCGACGAAGCCCGTCGCGCCGGTCAGCAGCACGAGATCGCCGGCGCTCATCGGCCGGGAATCACCCAACCGTCGACCAGCGCCAGGTGCACCGTACCGCCGGGCGGCAGCGGCTCGCCTGACTGCAGCGACAGCGACAGCGTCGTCGACGGATCGCCAGCAGGCGCCGCTTCGACGACAGTGCGTCCGCCCTGGTAGAGCACGCGGGCGACGCTTGCCTCGAAACCGCCGCCCGGCGCGACGACGGCCAGGTCCTCGGGCCGGATGCAGATTTCCGCCGGTCCCGTGCCCTGTCCCGGTGCCGAGCGCACCTGCCATTCGCGCCCGAACAAGGCGACCTTCGCATGGCCGTTCGCATACGTTTGCGTGACTTCGCCGCGCGCAACGGCCCCGGGGCCGACGAAGCGGCTCACGATGCCGTCCTGCGGCGTGCGATAGAGCGCCGGGGGAGTGGCGACCTGCAGCAGGCGCCCACCCGCCATGACCGCGACCCGATCGGCGACGCCCAGCGCCTCGGCCTGGTCGTGCGTGACATACACGAGCGTGGCCTTCGACAGGTTGCGGAATGCCGCGATCTCGGCCAGCATTCGCGCCCGCAGGTGCACGTCGAGGTTCGCGAGCGGCTCGTCGAGCAGCACGATGCGCGCTTTCATCGCAAGGCAGCGCGCGAGCGCCACCCGCTGGCGCTGACCACCGGACAGCTCGGCCGGGCGCCGTTCGCCGAGCCCCGACAGCCCGACGGCGTCGAGCGCCGCGCCCACCTGCTGCGCCAGATCGCGTCCGGAAAGCTTCTGCACGCGCAACGGATAGCCGATGTTCTCGGCGACGCTCATGTGCGGCCAGAGCGCATACGACTGGAACACCATGCCGACATGCCGGTCTTCCGGCGCAATGTAGACGTCCGGTCCGCTCACGAGACGATCGCCGAGCCGTATCGTTCCGTGCTCGGGCCGCTCGAATCCGGCGATGAGGCGCAGCAGCGTGCTCTTGCCGCAACCCGACGGACCGAGGACCGCGAGAAACTCGCCTTCCTCGACGACGAGCGACACGTCGTCGACCGCGATGATCGAGCCGAAGCGCTTGCCCACGCCGGCGAGCGTCACGGCTGCCATGGCAACACTCCACGTGCGACGCGCGACGCCAGCGCGTTCGCCATCAGCATCATCCCGAGCGTCACGACGACCGCGATCACGGCAACCGCGGCCGCCGACACCGCGTCGCCCGCCTGCTCGAGGCTGAAGAGCACGACGCCCACCGTCTCGGACCCCGACGACCACAACAGCGCCGAGACTGTCAACTCGTTGAACGCCATCAGGAACACCAGCATGCCGCCCGCGACGGCCGACGGCGCGATCATCGGCATGATGACCGTCGCCACCCGGCGCATGTAACGCGCGCCGCTCATCCGGGCCGCTTCGTCGAGGCTCGGATCGATCTGGCGCAACGCGTTGGTGACCGGGCGCAGCGCAAGCAGCATGAAGCGCGACAGGTACGCGACGAGGATGATCCAGATCGTGCTGTAGAGGCTCAGGCCCAGCAGCGGCAGCGGACGCAACAGGCAGAGGATCATCGCGATGGCGAGCACCACGCCGGGCACCGCGTACGGGAGCTCGGCGACGAAGCCGACCGCCTGGCGCACGCTCGCGCGCCGTCCGGCGAGCGAATAGCCGAGCGGCACCGACACGATCACCAGCATCACCGCCGCCGCGCCGGCAAGCGACGCACTGTTGACGAACGCGCGGCGAGTGGCGGCGTAATCGAACAGCACGAAATGGAAGTTGCCGAACGTCAGCGTTTGCGGCGTCAGCGACACGCCGATGGCCGGTACCAGTGCCGTTGCAATCAGTGCGCAGAACGGCAGCGCCAGCACGACGAAGAGCGCCAACCAGCACGTGCCTTCCACGGCGAAGCGTCGGCGGCCGAGCGGCCATTGCGGTGTCGCGACGGCCCACGCCGTCACGCGCACATCGCGGCGTCGCGCAAGCCAGCCGTTGAGCGCGAGACCGCACAGCGCGATCAACGCAAGCAGCAGCGACAGCGCGGCAACCTCGGACAGCACGCTCGTGCCGAAGCCTGCGAGGCGCTGGTAGATCAGCGTGACGAGCACCGTGAAGCCGGCCGGAATGCCGAGAAAGGCGGGAATGCCGAAGTTGCCGATCGAGCCCACGAAGGCGAGCATGCCGCCGGCCGCAACGCTCGGCATCATCAGCGGCAGCACGATCGTGCGCACGATGCGCCAGGGTCGCGCCCCCGCCGCCTGCGCGGCCTCGACGAGGTCGCGCGGCAGCGCACGCAGGCCCGCGCGCACGGCGAGGAAAACGACGGGCGCCTGCTCGAGCCCGAGGAGCAGCACGATGCCACCCGGTCCGTACAGCGGATGCGCGCTGCCCGCGGCCGGCGCGATCCCGAGCACGCGCAGCAGCGTGCTGTTCGGTCCGAGCAGGTTGATCCATGCAAGTGCCGTGACCTGCGGCGCGATCAGCAGCGGCATCATGAAGCAGAACACGAGCGGCTTTTTCGCCCGCACGTCGGTCAGCGAAACGAGCAGCGCGAACGCCGTGCCGAGGACGATGGCGAGCGCTGCCCCGCCGACCGAGACGCTCAGCGTGTTGCGCGCGGCGCGCCACACGACGGGGCTTTCGAGGACGCTCGCAAGCACGCCCGCGTCGAGCCGCCCATGCGGGGCCAGCGCCTCCTGCGCGAGGCGCGCGATCGGAACCACCGCGAGCAGGACGACGAGTCCGAGCAGCGTTGCGAACGTCAGCCGCTCGCCACGCCGGGCAGGGATCAGCGGCATCGTGGGCGGAAGATCAGCCGCCGAACAATTCGGCAAACCGTTTCTTGTTGAGTTCGTCCCGCTTCTCGAGTTCGGCGATGTCGACCGGCAGGATCTTGAGCGATGCGACATCGGGGAATCCGGGCGGCGGCTTCACGTCCTTCCGGGCGGGGAAGTAACCCTGCGACACTGCAAGCTCCTGTCCGTCCTTCGACAGCAGGAAATCGACGAAGGCGCGCGCGGCCTCGGGATTTTTCGTCCCGCGCAGGATCGCGGTGGGCTCGGTCACGATCGACACGCCTTCGGCGGGAAAGACAAAATCGACCGGCGAACCCTTCGCCCGTGCGTTGAGCGCCATGAACTCGACGATGATGCCGTACATCTTCTGGCCGCCCGCCACCGCATTCAGCACCGCACCGTTGCCGCGCAGTGCAACGGCACCGTTCCTGGCGAGCTTTTCGTAGAAATCGGCGCCGATCGCCGGGCTCGCATGCAGCGCGCCCATGTGGATGGCCGCCGCACCGGAATACAGCGGGCTCGGCAGCGCCACCTGCCCCTTCGCTTCGGGCTTCAGAAGGTCCTTCCATGACGTCGGCTTCATCGCCGCCTGCCGGTTCACGATGATGCCCGTCGTGATGAGCTTCGTGCCGAAGTAGGTCTTCGCCTTGTCGTACGCGTCGGGCGGCAGCTCGCTCACGTCGGCCCCGGGATAGGCCTGCAATTCGCCGGCGGCCTTCAGCCGTTCCATCGACAGCGCATCGGCGATCAGCAGCACGTCGGCGCGCGGCGCACCGGCAGCGACCTCGGCCATCAGCTTGCTCATCACCTCCGTGGTGCCCGAGCGGAAGATCTCGACGTCGACACCCGGATTTTTCTTCCGGAAGCCCTCGACCGTTCGCTGCGCGTCGCGATCGGGTTGCGACGTGTAGAGGACGAGCTTGCCGCCCGGTTGTGCGGCAAGCGGCGCGGCGACGGCGGCCGCCAGAAGCGCACCCGTGAGCCACGATGCGATCGTCGTTTTCTTCATTCAGCGATCATCCCTTCGCAAGGAGCGATTGATTTCGGTCGATGAATTGCGGGAGCGGATGCGGCTGCGCGAACGCCGGCGACCGCAGCGCGAAGCGTACCGGATCGTATACCGGAAGCGGCGAACGCTCCAAACCGGCGGCGCATTACGCCGCGGCCATCATACGGTGCCAGGCGGTGGCGACGTCGGCAACGCGCGATGGCGCCCGCTCGATCAGCGGACACGCCACGTCGCGCACGCGTTGCCGGTCGCGTTCCTGCCGGATGTATTCGACCGGCGACTTGCCGTCGATGCGCGCGAGCAGCAGCGCGGGAAGCAGGCTGGCGATGCGCGGTTCGATCGCGGCACGGGGTTCCCACGTAGCGCCCGCGATATAGGCGTGCGCGAACGCCTGGAAGCAGGCGAGGTAATCGTCGGCCGACGCGGGGCGTGCGATGCATTTCAGCAGGAAGTGATTGAGGCAGAATGCCGCGTCGAACGCGGGATCGCCGTACCACGCGCATTCGGCATCGAGGAAGACCGGGCCTCGAGGCCCGAGCAGGATGTTCTTCGGACTGACGTCGCCGTGCACGAGGGCGAGACGAGTTTGCGCGGTCCGCGCCACGAGCGCATGAAGCGATGCCGCGAGCCCCGGATGCCGCGCCGCGGTTGCGAGCAGATAGGGTTCGAGGCGGATCGCATGGAAGATCGCGTCGGTGGCGAAGCGGCGCGCGACGTCGGTGTCGCCGGCGCTTGCCGCGTGCAGGCGTGCGACGCAGCTCGCCACGTCGGCGGCGACGCGCGGCTCCGCAATGCCGTCGAGCAGCCGGCGCTTCCAGACCGGGTAGCGGCCGGGATCGAGATATGCCATCGCGAAGATGCCGTGAACGGGGTCGCTCGCGATCGGCTCGGGCACGCAACCGGGACAGTGCACGGCCGCGAACTCGATCCACGCCCATTCGTAGCGATTGCGCTCGATCGGCGCCGTCCACGCTTGTGCGACCTTGAGCCTTGGCAACGCGCGCTTGATGCAGATCGACCGTCGCGCGAGGTCGACCCGCCAGATATCCGATGAGACACCGCCTTCGAGCGGCGTGAAGACCGGCGTTTCGGTGTGGCCGGCGACGCCGAGGCTGCGCACGAAGTCGACCAGGCACGCGTCGGGCGTCGGGGGCGATGTCATCGACGCCGACCGGGGGCGAGCGCGGCGGCACCTGCGTAATGCGCGCCCGAGCGCTCGGCGATGCGCAGCAGCTCGTTGTACTTGGCGACGGTGTTCGACGTGCGCAGCGACCCGATCTTGATCTGGCCGGCCGCGGCGCCCACCGCAAGGTCGGACATGAACGCATCTTCCGTTTCACCGGAACGGGCCGAGACGATCGTTGCGTAGCCGGCGCGCTTCGCCTGCGCGATCACGTCGAGCGTGCCGCTCAGCGTGCCGTTCTGGTTCATCTTGACGAGCACGGCGTTAGCGATGCCGCCGTCGATGCCGCGCGCGACGCGCGACGGGTTCGTCGCGAAGAGGTCGTCGCCGACGAGTTGCAGTGTGCCGCCGAGACGCCGCGTCAGCATCGTCCAGCCGGTCCAGTCGTCCTCGGCGAGCGCGTCCTCGATCGACACGAGCGGAAACTCGCGCACCCAGCCTTCGATCATGTCGACCATCGCCTCATGCGTGCATGCGCGGCCTTCACGCGCCAGGCGATAGCGGCCGTCGGCCTGAAGCAGCGTGCTGGCGGCGACGTCGACGGCAATCGCCATGTCGGCACCGGGTGCAAGACCCGCCTGCTCGATCGACTCGACCATCAATTCGAGCGCCGCGTGCGACGTCGGGCAACCGGGGCCGAGCCCGCCTTCGTCGGCGAGGAGGGTCGGCAGTCCGCGCTTGCGCAGCACGTCGCTTGCCGCAGTGCGCACGCGCGCAATCGCGTGAATCGCCTCGCCGATCGACATCTCGCGCAGCGGCACGACGAGAAAATCCTGCACGTCCATGCCGCCGGCGGCGTGCCGCCCGCCGCTCAGGATGTTGGTCATCGGCAGCGGCAGCACGGGTTGCGCATGCGCGAGATCGGCGATGCGCTCGTACAGTGGCTGCCCGCGCGCGAGCGCGGTCGCGCGGCACACGGCGAGCGACACGCCGAGCGTCGCATTCGCGCCGAGCCGGCGCAGCCCGGACGTGCCGTCGAGATCGCGCAAGCGCGCATCGACCGATGCCTGGTCGGCGCCGTCAAAGCCGTGCAGCGCGCGGTCGATCTCGGTGTTGACATTGGCAACGGCACGCAACACGCCCAGCCCCGCGTAACGCGAAGGGTCGCCGTCGCGCAACTCGTGCGCTTCGGCAGCGCCGGTCGAAGCACCCGACGGCACGCTGGCGCGGCCGACGCTTCCGTCGTCCAGCACCGCGTCGACCTCGACGGTCGGGCGGCCGCGCGAATCGAGGATTTCGCGCGCGCGGAGCGCGCGGATCGTCGTTGCTTTCACGCGCACATCGTGCCACGTCGCCGCGGCCGCGCCGGTCACGATGCGCTAGCTCGCACGCCGAACGGATACTGTGCGCGTACGCCGGAATGCAACGAGGCAGCGACCGGCGCTGCCTCGTGTCCCCTTGCCCGACCCTGACCAGCGATCAGCCGCCGCCACCGGTCCCGCCGCCGGCACCACCCGCACCACCCGCCGCGCCGCCGGACGCGCCACCGGACGCGCCGCCCGCGGCACCACCCGAGGCGCCGCCTGCGGCGCCCGCGCCCGCACCCGCGCC
>Ga0207657_10000815_pt1 | contig 32909 bp, 30 predicted proteins | sample KBSC33metaG_FD_184316 | JGI IMG/M metagenome (GOLD analysis project Ga0207657, IMG submission 184316) | Corn rhizosphere microbial communities from Kellogg Biological Station, Michigan, USA - KBS C3-3 metaG (SPAdes) (version 2) | ecosystem: Host-associated > Plants > Roots > Rhizosphere > Soil ...
TCGGCACGCATTTCGCCGCCTGGGAACAGCCCACGCTCTTCGTCTCCGACGTGCGCGCGACATTCAAGACGCTGCGGACCTGAGAAGGAAAAACGGGAAGCGAAAATGTCCGACGGCTTCGATCAGCATCGCCGTGAATTTCTAGGCGTCGCGGCCATGGCGCTGACCGCGGGCGAGTTCGCCATAAGCGGTGCTGCGGACGCGCGGTCCGCAGGCCGGGCGGCGCCGATCAAAACCGGCACCCACACATCATTCGCCCCGCTGAAGCAGATTGAGGCCGGTCTGCTGAATGTCGGATATGCCGAAGCTGGTCCCCCGAACGGCAAGCCGGTCATCCTGCTGCATGGCTGGCCTTACGATATCTACAGCTTTGTCGATGTCGCGCCGCTGTTGGCGCAGGCCGGCTACCGCGTGATCATCCCTTACCTGCGCGGCTTTGGCACCACGCAGTTTCTGTCCGCCGACACGATGCGCAACGGCCAGCAATCGGTGGTCGCACTTGACATCATCGCCCTGATGGACGCGCTCAAGATCCAGTCGGCCGTCATCGGCGGCTTCGATTGGGGCGCGCGCACGGCGGACATCATCGCGGCGGAATGGCCGCAGCGTTGCAAAGGTCTCGTCTCGGTGAGCGGCTATCTGATCGGCAGCCAGGCGGCCGGCAAGATTCCGCTGCCGCCAGCTGCGGAGTTGCAATGGTGGTATCAATTCTATTTCGCGACCGATCGCGGCGCGGCGGGTTACGGAAAATACCGCCGCGATTTCGCGAAGCTGATCTGGAAGCTGGCCTCGCCGAAATGGAATTTCGACGATGCCACCTTCCAGCGCACGGCCGTGTCGTTCGACAATCCGGATCACGTCGCCATCGTCATCCACAATTACCGCTGGCGGCAGGCGCTCGCACAAGGCGAAGCGAAGTACGACGCTCTGGAAGCCAGGCTCGCCACCGGACCGGTGATTGCGGTGCCCACGATCACCATGGAAGGCGACTCCAACGGCGCGCCGCATCCGCCGCCCAGCGCCTATCGCACAAAATTCTCCGGCAAATACGACAACCGCATCATCGCCGGCGGCGTCGGCCACAATCTTCCACAGGAAGCACCGGCCGCATTCGCCAAGGCGATCATCGACGTGGATCACGCCTGATGCACGAGAGGAGCCATCCATGAGCGACGTACAAGTCGAGCAGAAGAACTACCGGATGCCGCCACAGGACGGCATCACGATCGCGCATTTCATCACGGTCGCGGACATCGAGCGATCAGCGCAATTTTACGAAAAGATCTTCGGCGGCAAAATACTGAGCCGAGGCGACAGCAGCGGTGCGCCGGGCTACATCCAGATCGCAAACACGTGGCTCATCGTCAATGTCGGCGGCGGTCCGACACCCGACAAGCCGACGGTGACACTCAGCATTCCGCCCGATCCCGATGCCGTCAGCAGCTTCATGAACATCCGCGTCGCCGATATTCACGCCTGCTACGATCTATGGCGCAGCCGTGGCGCCGAATTCATCACGGAGCCGAAGGACAAATACGGCGAGACGCGCTGCTACATCCGCGACCCGGATGGCTACATCATAGAAGTCGGGCAGAGCAAGCCGGACTTCACATACGGCTGAACCCTTAAATCGCCCCACCGGCATAAGCCTTCTGCCACCTCGCCGCAGGTCCCGGGACGAGCTAACATCTTCCGTTCTTCCCGCTGAGTCGGAGCGGTGTTCTTCGTTGTGAACAAAACGGAGTCCTCCATGAACGCACTATCCCTTCTCAAGATCGCGCTCGTCGTTTTCGGCGTGGTCATGCTCTTGATCTATCCGCTTTCCATCGTCTGGCCCGCGGGCTGGGCATGGCACATGGGAGCACCCTACGAGTCCGACTATTTCATGATGATCGTCGGCGTTTACGCGGTGCTCGGAATCTTCCTGATTCTCGCCGCACGCGATCCCTTGGCCAACAAGAGCCTCATCTGGTTCGCCGCCTGGTCGAGCCTTGTTCACGCGGGCATTATGGCGCAGCAATCCTTCGGCATGACCGGCGGCATGAACCATATGGGTCACCTCATGGGTGATGTTCCGGCGCTGCTCGGCGTGGCCGTGGTGCTTGGCGGGTTGCTCTGGAGCGCGGACAAGTCTGCCGCTTGAGGAAGTCGTGGCGCTGGCGTAAAGCCCCAGCGCCATGAGCATCAACCCGCCTCTCTGGAAAGCCGAGATCGTCGTCCGCAAGGAAGAAGCGGGCGATATCTCCGCCGCGTTCGAGCTTGGCACGTCGCCGCAAGCCGTCCTCATCCACGAAGAGCCGTTCAAGACCGACGCGGTTGTCGAGGCGCTTTATACGGAGATGCCGGACGGCGATTTGCTTTCCAAACTCGCTGGCCGCGAAGTGCATGTCCAGCTTCTGCCGGACACCGACTGGATCAAGCTTTCGCAGCAGGGCCTGCCGCCGGTGCGCGCGGGGCGCTTCTTTGTCTATGGCGCGCATGATGCGGGCACGGTGCCGCCGGGCGTCATCCCCATCCGCATCGAAGCGGGCATGGCCTTTGGCACCGGGCATCATGAAACGACATCGCTCTGCCTCGCTGCGCTGTCCGATCTGTCGAAGCGCAGGCGCTATGAGAATGTGCTGGATCTGGGTTGCGGCACCGGGCTTCTCGCCATCGGCGCGGCGAAGCTGTGGCGCAGGAGAGTCATCGCCTCCGACATCGATCCCACCGCCGTGGAGATCACGCGCGAAAACGCCGCGGCGAACGGCGAGTCCACGCTCATCCACGCCATCACCGCGGACGGCCTCGCCAGCCCCGCGCTCGCTGCAAAGGCGCCATACGATCTCATCATTGCGAATATTTTGGCGAGCCCGCTCACCCAGCTTGCGCCCTCCATCGCGCATTCGCTCTCCAAGGGCGGTGCGCTCATCCTGTCGGGCCTGCTGACATGGCAGGAGAATCTTGTTCTCAGTTTCTATCGCCCGTTCGGCCTTATCTTGCGCGAGACGCGGCGCGATGGCCCATGGACAGCGCTTGTTTTGCAAAAACCACCCATCGCGTAACGATGTTCCACCCTCCCCTTGAGGGAGGGTCGATAATTTGCGAGCACCTTCGCGAAGCAAATTTCGGGGAGGGGTCGAGCGCGGCACTATGACCCCTCCCCGAATTGCTTCGCAATTCGACCCTCCCTCAAGGGGAGGGTTGTCTCTATGCTAGAGTTCAGAACCAACGATATGTGAAAGCCCCATGGACAAGACCCCATCTTTCCAATCCTTCGAAGACCGTTCCGACGCCGCGACCGTTGCGCCGCGCCTTGCCGCCTTGCGCGCGGAACTTGCCAAGCGCGGGCTGGACGGTTTCGTCATTCCGCACTCCGACGAATATCAGAGCGAATATCTGCCCGAGTGCAATGAACGCCTCGCCTGGCTGACCTCGTTCACCGGATCGGCTGGCGCTGCCGTCGTGCTGAAGGATAAAGCGGCAGTCTTCGCCGATGGCCGCTACACGTTGCAGGTGCGCCAGCAAACCGACACCAAAGCATTCGAACCGCGCGATCTTGTCGAAGAAGGCCCGAACGGCTGGCTTGCCAACAACGCACCCAAGGGCGCGAAGATCGGCTTCGATCCGTGGGTGCATTCCGCCGCCAGTGCCGATGCGCTGCGCCTCGCGGTGGCGAAAGCCGGCGCGACGCTGGTGCCGACCGATGGCAATCCCATCGACGCGGTGTGGCAGGGCCGTCCCGATGCGCCGACCGCGAAAGCCATTCCCCATGCAATGAACCTTGCGGGCGAAAGCGCGGAGTCCAAGCGCACGCGCATCGCCGAAGACATCAAGAAGAGCGGCGCGGACGCCGCCATTGTCTCCCTCGCGGATTCGATCTGCTGGCTGCTCAATGTGCGTGGCGGCGACACGCCGCACACGCCGTTCGTTCTTTCCTACGCGATCCTCAACAGCGACGGCTCCGCCGACTGGTTCGTGGATGAGCGCAAGATCACGCCGGACGTCACCAAGCATCTGGGCAATGCCGTCCGCGTGCGCGCGCCGAGCGAATTCAATTCGGCGCTTGATGCGCTGAAAGGTAAAACCGTTGTCGCCGATCCGAACTGGACGGCGGCCGCTGCGTTCGATCGTCTCGCCAAAGCCGGCGCCACGGTGAAGCGCGGCGTCGATCCATGCCAATTGCCGAAGGCGTGCAAGAACCCGGTGGAAATCGAAGGTTCGCGCAAGGCGCATATCCGCGATGGCGCGGCGCTGACCAACTTCCTGAGCTGGATGGCGCGCGAAGCCCCGAACGGCGAACTGACGGAAATCCAGGCGGCGGAAACGCTGGAAGGTTACCGCAAGAAGGCCGGTTCGCTGACCGACCTCTCCTTCGACTCCATCTCCGGCGCCGCGCCGCACGCCGCCCTGCCGCATTACCGCGTGACGACCTCGTCCAACCGCAAGATCAACAAGAACGAAATCTATCTCATCGATTCCGGCGGCCAATATCCCGATGGCACCACGGATGTGACGCGCACCATGATCGTGGGCACGCCGACCGCCGAGATGAAGGACCGCTTCACCCGCGTGCTGAAAGGCCATATCGCGCTCGGCACGATGAAATTCCCGCCGGGCACGCCGGGCGTGGCACTGGATGCCTTCGCGCGCAAGGCGCTGTGGGATGCGGGGCTGGATTACGATCACGGCACCGGCCATGGCGTCGGCTCTTATCTGTCGGTGCATGAAGGCCCGCAGAACATTTCCAAGCGGCCGATCCATCAGCCGCTGATGCCGGGCATGATCTGCTCCAACGAGCCGGGTTATTACAAGGAAGGCGAATACGGCATCCGCATCGAGAACCTCGTCGTTGTCACCGAGCCAAAAGCGGTTCCCGGCGGCGATCGCAAGATGATGGAGTTCGAAACCGTCACCTGGGCGCCGATCGATCTCAACCTCGTCGAGCCGTCATTGCTGACGAAAGATGAGCGCGACTGGCTGAACGACTATCACGCCAAAACACGCGCCAAGCTGGAGCCGCTCGTCGATGCGGACACGAAGGCGTGGCTCGAAAACGCGACGCGGGCGATCTGATGATGAAAAAAGTTTCGCTTTGCGTCGCCGCCGCCGCACTGCTCGCGCTTGGCGGCTGTCAGGTCTGGCCGGTCAATCAGGACCCTTCCGGCATGAATTATCGCCGCGATGCCAACCGCGTGGTGGAGGCGATACAGGCCTATAAGCACGACAAGGGCGCATGGCCGTCATCCCTCGCCGTGCTGACGCCGACTTATATTCCGGCGATCCCGGACGATCCGCATCTGGACTATCATCCCTATGACGGTTCGGTGCTGTATCACTACATCCCCCAATGGCCACAGCTGCGCCCGGTGTGGTGCCAGTCCGTCGGCGCCACGACCGAATGGCGCTGCAAGGAAAAAGTTATCTAGGCGGCCCACGCGCGCGGCTGTAGTCTGGCGCCTCGAGGAGATTCCCATGAAGCCCTTCGCATTGTCCGCCGCCATCGCCGCGCTTGCCCTCACGGGCTGCGCCTCCGGCACCTATGTGAGCAAGGAAAGCGCCGCGCAGTTCCAGAAGGGCACCACCACCGAGCAACAAGTTCTCGCGCAGCTCGGCGAACCGGATGCGAAAGCGGAGCTGATCAATGGCGGGCGGCGCGACATCTACATCTACAATGCCGGGGGCCCGAACCCGGTCGATTACATTCCGCTGATCGCGCTGGTGACGGAGAGCGGCTATGAGCACACCACCACGGTGAATTTCGACTTCAACGCGCAGGGCGTCCTGATCGACATCACCCGCTTCCGCGAACGCACCGGATAAGCCAGCCGCTTCAAGGGCTTAAAATAAATCTTCCTATTTCGTGGACTAATTACTTGACGACCGTAACGGTCGCGGTGTACATTTTTCTCAATTCTTGAATTGCGCCCAAACCGTAGCCGTCGCTGAAAAGCGGCGGTTTTCTGCCTTTTGGGCGAAAGAAAAAGCGCACGCAGAGACGCATAGCCGCAAAAAAGTGAAAAAATCTATCGGCGTGCCATGCGCGCCAATTTTCAACGGACACAGCCGCGATGCCGGGCCCCGGAGAAGAACTCTGCGTCTCTGCGTGAATCATTCTTTTAGAGGAACCACCCATGCCCAAGCTCTAGCTCCGCCCTCGCCCTGACCGGGCGTGGGGATAGCGACGGACATTTCTGGGGAAGCCGAGATCGCGCTGTAGCGGGTCGAGGACGCCGAACCGGAAGTTCAGTCCGTCACAATCGCCATGTTCACGGTCACGCCCCTCATATAGCGCCGATGACAAATTCCGGCGCGGGCGGAAAAGGTTGAGGGAAACAACAGGGGAAATCTCCCCAGAAGCGGCACCGCGGCCGGCAGCATATTGATGCCGTGACTTTCAAATCCGCGGAAAAATCAAAGCCCTTTGATCATCGCGAGCCATTCGTCCTCGTCGATCACCTTCACGCCGAATTTCTGCGCGTCGGCGAGTTTGGAGCCCGCGCCGGGGCCGGCCACGACGAGATCGGTCTTCTTGGATACCGAGCCCGCCGTCTTTGCGCCCAGCGATTCCGCCTTCACCTTGGCTTCCTGGCGCGTCATCTTTTCGAGGCTGCCAGTGAACACCACCGTCTTGCCCGCGACGGGTGAGCCTTTGATCTTCGGCGCGGCAACATCCTGCACGTCCACTTCCTTCAGGAGATGATCGAGCAGTTTTCGGTTGTGCGGTTCGTCGAAGAAATCCTTGATCGCTTCGGCCACCACATCGCCGATGCCGCCGATGGCGTTGAGTTGTTCCAGCGCATCATCGCTCTCCATCGCTTCGATGAAGGCGTCGATGCTGTGGAAGGTTCGCGCCAGAAGCCGTGCGTTGGTTTCGCCCACATGGCGGATGCCCAGCGCGTTGATGAAGCGGTCGAGACCGACCTTGCGGCGTGCATCGATGGCGGCGACGAGGTTCTCGACCAGCTTGCCCTCGCCCTCGTCCTTCTTCTTGGACTTGGTGTCGGTCGCACCCTTGCCTTCCTTGGCGCGGCGTTCCGCGCTTTGCTCCGCGCGCTTCTCGGCCAAAACCTTGCCGAGCTTTGTGGGCTGTTTGGCGAGCTGGAAGATATCCGCCGGTTCTTTCAGCATCCCGGCTTCGTGCAACGTCTCGATATAGGTCCCGCCGAAGCCTTCGATGTCGAACGCGTCGCGGCCGACGAAATGCTTGAGCCGCTCCACCGCCTGCGCCGCGCAGATGAGGCCGCCGGTGCAGCGCCGATCGACGTCTTCCTTGCCGGTCTTCTCATCGACCTCACGCACGGCATGGCTGCCGCAGACGGGGCATTTGTGCGGGAATTGATAAGGCTTGGAGCCACGCGGCCGCTTGTCGGTGAGAACCTTCACCACCTGCGGGATGACATCGCCCGCGCGCTGAATGATCACGGTATCGCCTTCGCGCGCATCGAGCCGTGCGATCTCGTCTTCGTTGTGAAGCGTCGCATTCTCGACGACCACGCCGCCGACCGTGATGGGTTTGAGCCGCGCCACCGGCGTCAGTTTGCCGGTGCGCCCGACCTGGATGTCGATCTTTTCGAGGATCGTTTCGGCCTGTTCCGCCGCGAATTTGTGCGCGATGGCCCAGCGCGGCGACCGCGACACGAAGCCAAGGCGCTCCTGCAGCTTCAGGTCGTCGACTTTGTAGACGACGCCATCGATATCGTAGCCCAGCTTCGCGCGCTTGCTTTCAATATCGCTGTAGAATTTGAGAACCTGCTTCACCGTCTCGCAGCGCCGCACCAGCGGGTTCACCTTGAAGCCGAACGATTTGAAGACTTCCAGCATGCCCCACTGCGTATTCGCCGGAAGCTTGCTCACCTCGCCCCAGGTGTAGGCGAAGAAATTGAGATCCCGCGACGCGGTGATGGAAGGATCAAGCTGGCGCACCGAACCGGCGGCGGAGTTGCGCGGATTGGCATAGGTCGGCTTGCCGTCCTTCTCCTGCCGCTTGTTCAGCGCCGCGAAATTGGAATGGGTCATGTACACTTCGCCGCGCACTTCCAGCACGTCCGGCGCCTTGCCGTGAAGACGCAGCGGAATGTCCTTGATAGTGCGCAAATTCGCGGTGATGTCCTCACCCTCCGCGCCGTCGCCGCGCGTCGCGCCTTGCACGAACACGCCGTTTTCGTAGCGCAGCGAGGCGGAAAGCCCGTCAATCTTCGGCTCGGCGGTGAAGACGATGTCGTGGTCGTCCTTCAGCCCGAGGAAGCGGCGGATGCGTGCCACGAACTCCTCGACGTCTTCGTCGGCGAAGGCGTTGTCCAGCGACAACATGGGAACGCGATGCACGACCTTCTTGAACTTGTCCGACACCTTCGCGCCCACGCGATGCGATGGGCTGTCGGCACGGATCAGCTTTGGAAACCGCACTTCGATGGCGGTGTTGCGCTTGCGCAGGGCGTCATATTCGGCGTCGGAGACGGTCGGCGCGTCTTGCTCGTAATAAGCACGATCATGCTCCGCCATCTCGGTTGCGAGCCGTTCGAGTTCTTTCCTCGCTTCGGCTTCGCTCAGCTTTTCGACCGGTTTTTCGCCGGATGCGCCGAACAGATCGGGGGCGTCGTTCTTTTTCGTTTTGGCGGATTTGCTCTTCGCTTTGCCGTTCATGCCCGCTTCCGCGCCTTCTTCTGCGGCGCGGCCTCGTTCATCAGCCGCTTCGCCGCGGCGCGCGCTTCATCGGTGACGGTCGCCCCGGAGAGCATGCGCGCAATCTCTTCCGCGCGCTCTTCGTCACCCAGCATATCGACACGGGTGCGGTCGCCTTTGCGGGTGATGCGGAAATGCCGGTCTGCCCGCGCCGCCACCTGCGGTGCGTGCGTCACAAGGAGAACTTGTGTTGTCTTCGCCAAGCGCTGCAGCCGCTCGCCCACCGCGTCCGCGACCGCGCCGCCGACGCCGCGATCCACTTCGTCGAACACCAGAACGGCGGGCGGGCTGGTTTCGGACAGCGCCACTTTCAGCGCCAGCGAAAAGCGCGCGAGTTCACCGCCGGAGGCGATCTTGGTCAGCGGCCCGAACGGCGCGCTTTCTATGGTGGCGACTTCAAACGCGATGCGCTCCAGCCCGTTCGCAGACGCTGCATCTTCGGCCAGCGGTTCCAACGCCACGCGGAATTTCGCATGCGCCAGTTTCAACGGGATCAGTTCGGAAACCACCGAACCTTCCAGCTTCTTCGCCGCCGTCTTGCGCGCGGCGGAAAGCTTGCGGGCGACATCCAGGAACGCTGCGCGTGTCCTGGCAACTTCGGCCTCGGCATTTTTGAGGCCGGTGCTGCTACCGGAAAGGGAATCGAGCTTGATCTGGAATTCCTTGTGCACGCGCGGCAGTTCGTCCGGCTGCACGCCATATTTCCGCGCCGCGGCCCGCAAGGCGTGAAGGCGGTCTTCCTTGCGCTCCAGCTCGCTGCCATCGGTGTCGAGCCGTGACAGCAACGCCTCCAGCTCGCGCCGCGCTTCCTCGGTCTGCGCGAACGCCTGTTCCAAGGCGCTTTCCGCGGCTGCGGCGGCTTTGCGGGCTTCTTCATTGGTGCGGCTCAGTCTCTTGAGGGCGCCGGCGAGCGAAGACTCCGCGCCGCGATCCCCGCCCAGAAATTCGGCGGCGGCGGAAATGTCTTCCGCGATCTTGCTGGCGTTCATGAGCAGGATGCGGTCCGCCGCAAGCTGCGCTTCCTCGCCCTCTTCCGGTCCCAGCGCGGACAATTCATCCGCCGCATGGCGCACAAAATCCGCATCGGCGGCTGCGGCGGCGGCGGCCTTGCGCAGCTCATTCAGTTGCAACGAAGCGCGCTCGAATTCGGCGAAACGGATCGCAACCTCCGCAACAAGCTTTTCATTGCCGCCGAAGGCATCCAGAACGCGGCGATGGGTGGAATTGTCGAACAGTCCGCGGTCGTCGGACTGCCCATGGGTTTCCACCAGCATGCCGCCCAGATCGCGCAGCAGGCCAACGCCCACCGGCTCGTCATTCACGAATGCGCGCGTGCGGCCATCCGCCGTGATCGCACGCCGCAGGATGATTTCGCCATCCGCGGGAATTTCATTTTCCGCGATCAGGGTGAAAGCGGCATGGCCTTTGGCCAGATCGAAGATCGCGACCGAGGAGCCCTGCGCCGCGCCGGGACGAACGCTCGATCGCCCGCCCGCGCGCGCCCCGGCGGCCAGTCCCAGGGCATCGAGCAGAATGGATTTTCCCGCGCCCGTCTCACCCGTGAGCACGTTGAGACCGGGCGCGAAATCCAGCGCCACGTCCTCGATCAGAACGAGGTCGCGAATCTTGAGCGTCGCGAGCATGCGCCCAGTTTATAGCTGGAATTGCCGCGCAAGCCACGAGCTCTTGTCGGCTTCGGGCTTCATGTTGTGGGTGACGAGAAGATTGTAGGCGTCCTGATACCAGGGGCTGCCCGGGTAGTTCGCGCCCAGCACGGCGGCGGCCGTCTTGGCTTCGTTGTAAACGCCCAGCGCGTAATAGGCCTCGGTCAGCCGTTCCAGCGCTTCGGCGATCTGGGGCGTCTTCTGGTAGCGTTGGACGACGGTTTTAAACCGGTTGATCGCGCCGATGTAGTTGCGCCGGGTGAGATAGTAGCGGCCGACTTCCATTTCCTTGCCGGCCAGATGGTCGAGTGTCAGGTCGATCTTCAGGCGGGCGTCGCGGGCATATTCGCTGTTGGGGAAACGCTGCACCACGTCCTGCAGCGCGGTCAGCGCCTGCTCGGTAACGGTCTGGTCGCGGCCGACATCGACGATCTGTTCGTAGAGCGCCATCGCCTTCAGATAGAAGGCATAGGAAACTTCGCGGCTGCCCGGGTGAAGGGAGATGAACTGATCCGCGGTATTGGTGGCATCGGTGTATTTGTTAGCCTGATAATAGCAGAAGGCGCTCATCAGCATCGCGCGGCGGGCCCAGATGGAATATGGGTGCTGGCGCTCGACCTCGTCGAACTGCTTGGCGGCATTTTCCCAGTCGTGATTGTCGATCTGCTTCCAGGCGTCGGCATAAATCTGCTCGACCGGACGCTCGACATAAGGGGCGTCCTTCTTGTCGGTCACGCCCGAGCAGGCCGACACCACCAGGCAGGCCGCCACGACGGCGAACGCCGCTTGCGCCTTGCGAAGGCGCATATTACCGAGGAAATTCAACAGCATACCAACTCCCGAACAGGCGCGGCCGATGCCAACCCGTCACCTTATGCCATTGAGCCGGAACCCCGGTCCAGACCGGCCCCGGCAACTTTGGGGGACATGGCAAAGAATTGTGCCAGGCCCGGCCCGCCAAGGGCACGGCAGGGTTCAGATCTCGACGATCTCGTAATTGGCGGGGTCCGCGAAAAGCATGCGCAGGGCCGCGTTGTTGGTTGCATGGCCGGACTTCACGCCCTCGAAGCGTGCGATCAGCGGACCGCCCGCGAGCGCCATGTCGCCGATCGCATCCAGGATCTTGTGGCGCACGAATTCGTCGGCAAAGCGCATCAGGTCCTTGTTGACGACGATGTCGCCGTCGATCGCGATTGTGTTTGTCAGCGAAGCGCCGCGCGCCAAACCCATTTTGTTCAGCGCGTCGAGTTCGTGCATGAATCCGAATGTGCGGGCCGGCGCGATCTCGCGCGCGAAATTCTCGCGCGTGAACGCCATCGCATAAGACTGCTTGCCGACGGCTTTGGTGTTCGAATAGTCGAGATCGAAACTGTATTCCGGTCTGTCCGCCGGAAGCAGACGTATCTGCGCATCCTTGATCGTGGTGACGACCGGCTTGGCAACCTTGATCGCCTTGCGGGCGCCCGATTGCTCGTGCGTTCCGGCTTCTTCGATCAACCGGAAATAGGACAACGCATCGCCATCCAGGATCGGAGGCTCAGGCCCGTCGAGCGTCACGATGAGATCGTCGATCTGCGCGCCCGCGATCGCCGCCATGAGATGCTCGATCACGCCGACGCTGGCATCGTCCTGCGCGATGACGGTTCCAAGGCGCGTTTCGCCGACGCGATCATAGAGCGCGGGAATTTCGCGGCCGCCCAGATCGACCCGGCGAAAGACAATGCCGGTTCCCGGCGCAGCCGGCAGCAGACGCATTTCCACCATGGCACCCGCGTGAAGGGCAGTGCCGCTTTTTGCGATCTCTTGGGCCAGCGTGCGTCTCATCGCGGCACTTTACTCAAGGCGCGCCGCAAAAGCGAAAGGCGCCCCGGCAAAGCCGAAGCGCCTTTCGTCAAAGGTGTGCGATCAGTTCTGCTGGCGGCGCAGGAAGGCCGGAATCTCGAACTGATCCTCTTTCTTGGATTCCGGGAAAAGATCGTCCGGATTGCTCTGCGCGGGCTGGGCGCGGGTCTGCTCATTCCGGCCCATGACCTGCACGGTGGCGCGCGGCGCGGACGCGCTGCGTGCCGGTTCCTGGCGCACATCCGGCGTCTTTTCCTTGCGAGCGCCGAAGAGTCCGAAGCGGCGCTTGGGCTGTTCCGGCTCCGCGGCGTAACGCGGTTCAGCGCGCATCGGCGGCGGGCGGATGCCTTCCGGCATCGGCGGAATGTCGTCTTCGCCGATGACGTAGCGCGCCGCAGCCGGCTGCTCCGCGTCTCCGAAGATTTCCGATTCCATCGGGGAAATCGGCTCCGGAGCACGGGTTTCCATCGCCGGGGCGGGCGCCGCTTTCAGCTCGTGGGCGATTGTCTGAACACGCGCATGCACTGGATTGGCGGCCGCTACGGGACGCGCCGGTTCCGCCGGTTTGGTCTGGATGACGGGCTGCTTCTGGTACGGACGAATGTGAGCGACGTTCTGCGGCGTCTGCTGCATTTGCTCGGCGTCCATGCCGGTGGCGACCACGGACACGCGGATGCGGCCTTCCATGTTCTCCAGGATCGTGCCGCCGAAGATGATGTTGGCGCCAGGCACGACTTCCGCACGGATGCGATTGGCCGCCTGATCGACTTCAAAGAGGCCCATGTCGGGACCGCCGGTGATGTTGATGAGCACGCCGCGCGCGCCCTTCATCGACACATCATCGAGCAGCGGATTGGAGATCGCGGCTTCAGCGGCGCGAAGTGCGCGTTCCTCGCCTTCCGCCTCGCCCGTGCCCATCATCGCTTTGCCCATCTCGCCCATCACCGTCTTGATGTCGGCGAAGTCGAGGTTGATGAGGCCCGGCATGACGATCAGGTCGGTGACGCCGCGCACGCCGGAGTGCAGCACGTCATCGGCCATGGTGAAGGCCTGCGCGAAGGTTGTCTTTTCATTGGCGACGCGGAACAGGTTCTGGTTCGGGATGACAATCAGCGTATCGACGAAGGCCTGAAGCTCTTCGATGCCGCGCTCGGCGATCTGCATGCGCTTTTCGCCTTCAAAGCCGAACGGCTTGGTAACGACGCCGACGGTCAGCACGCCCATCTCGCGCACCGCGCGGGCGATGACGGGCGCAGCGCCCGTGCCAGTACCACCACCCATGCCGGCAGTGATGAAGACCATGTGCGATCCGTCGATCTGCTCGAGAATCTCTTCAAGCGACTCTTCGGCGCCCGCGCGGCCGACATCGGGTTTCGCACCCGCGCCAAGACCTTCGGTGATGCGCGCACCGATCTGGATGCGTCGCTCGGCCTTGGATTGGGCCAATGCCTGTGCGTCGGTATTCGCGACGATGAAATCGACACCCTCCAGTTTGGAGGAGATCATATTGTTGACGGCATTGCCGCCCGCGCCGCCAACGCCCAACACCGTGATGCGCGGCCGCAGTTCTTTTACTTCGGGAGCCCCGAGTTTGATTGCCATGTTCCGTCTCCTAATACTCGGCCTTTTTGGCCCTACCGACCCAACACTTCTTTTTGTTCGCTGCGGCGCGAATCACTTGGGATTGAATCACCCGAAGAGTCCGCCGACTAGGTCCTTGATGAATCCACGTTTGCGTTTTTCCGGTTCGATCTCGAGATCCGGGTTGAGCGCCTCGGGCGGCATGGTCGCTCCAGCCATGAGAAGACCGAGCGCCGTCGCATAGTCCGGTCCGGCGGATGCCGCCGGCAGACCGTTGAAGGTCTGGGGGCGGCCAAGCCGGATTTGCTTGTTGAGGACGCGTTGCGCCAGTTCGCGCGTGCCGGCGAGCTGGCAAGCGCCACCCGTCAGCACGGCCCGCCGCCCGGCGGCAACGTCGAAACCGCTGGCGCGCAGGCGTTCCTGGACCTGCGCGAAAATCTCTTCCAGCCGCGGCTGGATGATGCGGGTCAGCATGGAGCGGGGGACGCGGGCGGCGTATTCGTCGCCATCCTCACCCATCTGGGGCACGGAAATGACATCCGTCCCCGTCTCGATGTCACCGAGGGCCGCGCCATAGAGCGTCTTCAGGCGTTCCGCTGCCGAGATCGGCGCCGCGAGCATCCGCGCCAGATCGGCGGTGACGTGATTGCCGCCGATCGGCACCACATCGGCATGGACCATCTGGCCTTCCATGAAGACGGCGATGGAGGTGACGCCACCGCCCATGTCGATGAGCGTCGCGCCAAGCTGCTTTTCGTCATCGGTCAGAGTCGACAGGCCGCTGGCGTAGCCCGAGAACAGGGAACCCACGGTGGAAAGATGGCAACGTTCGATGGCGAGCTTCAGATTGGCCAGCGGTGAGGGTCTGACGCCCACGGCATGCATCGATACGCCGATGCGCTGGCAGAACATGCCGGACGGGTCGTGGACGCCGCGCGCTTCATCGACCACATAGGAAGTGGGCGCCGCCTGGATGATCTCATAGCCTTCCATCTGGCACTTGCCGCGGCCTTCACGCAGCAGAGCATGAAGGTGGCCATCGGAAACCAGCGCGCCGTCCAGCGCCGCGACCGCGCGGCCCTTTATGCTGATCGGCGAGCCGCAGGCGACGGAGATCAGGACGTTCTGGATACGCGCGTCGGCATGGTTCTCCGCGGCGGCAACCGCTTCGCGGATCGTCTCTTCGGCTTCGATGATACTGGTGACGGTGGCGGATTTAACGCCATTGGTCTCGCGCAGCGCGGCGCCCACCACGCGGAGATTTCCCGGCTCCGCCCGTCCAATCAGACAGACCGTCTTCGTCGAGCCGACATCCAGAACGGCCACGAGGCCGGTGCGGAATGCCGTTGCTTCTGACTTTGCCGTGCGCATTCGCGTTGCATCGCCCATCAGGTTTTATTCCCCCGCGTAACCTGCTGCTGCTCGCCGCTGCGCAGCACAAAGAAGTAGTTGTCCGGCGATCTGAGATCGATTTCGGTGATGTCGCGTTCGAGAACGCTTTTGTCCACGATGAGATGTTCGAGCGCGTCGAGTTGCTGCCGCCAACCCTCTTCCGGCAACTTCACGACGACACCGTCGTCGAGGATCAGATTCCAGCGCCGCCCGGAGACGCGCTGCATGGCGCGCACGCGCGCAACAACCGCGCGATGCTGGGCGATGGCTGCGACCAGATTTTCGCCGCCTTGTGGAATACTGCCGACGAAGAGCGGCAGGTGCGGATAGTCTTCCATGCGTGCAAAGGAAATCGGCTTGGAGGAACGATCGATGACATGAAGACCGTCCGGCGCCTGCCAGAGCGCATAGGGGCGCTTCTCGACGATCCGGACCGAAATCGAATCCGGATAGCGCCGGGAGACATCCGCCTGCGATACCCATTCGAGCTGCATCAAACGTTCACGAGCGGCGTGGACGTCTGCGTCGAATATGGATTGTCCCGGCTCGAAACCCAGCGCCGCCAGGATGGTTGCCGGTGGCGTGCGCCGATTGCCGGCGAGGTGAACCGAAGCGATGCCGAAACCCGCATCGGCGGCGATGGCGTTGGCCGCGTCATTCACGCCGTTGATGGCGCGGCCCACATAGCCACCGACCAGCAGAGCGACGATGAGAGTCAGCACGAAGAGGCTGGTACTCATGTAGAGCATAGGCCGCGACGGCGTCAGGCGTTCCCGTATCTCGCGGAAGAAGCGCGAGACCGGATCGTTACGGAACTTTGTCCGCTGGCCGAACTGCTCGCGTTCGCGCACTCGCGCTGGCGTGGCGCCACGGCGTCCGGCATTGCTGCGGGGGCTTGGTCTCTTTTTCGCTTTCACCGATCGCATGAGGCGTCCTCCACGATCCAGCGGCAGAGCTTGCCGTAGCTGTAGCCGGCATAAGCGGCCTGCTCGGGAACGAGCGAAGTCGGCGTCATGCCGGGCTGGGTGTTGGTTTCCAGAAGAACGAGGCGGTGCTTTCGGCCCGTGTCATCATAGCGGAGATCGGTGCGGCTCACGCCACGGCAGCCAAGCGCAACATGTGCCGCTTCGGCGATGCGCATCGCATCCTTGGTGACGGCGTCCGGAATCTTCGCGGGCAGCACATGCCGCGATCCGCCTTCGGAATATTTCGCTTCGTAGTCGTAGAATTCCAGGCCGGTGGTGATTTCCGTGACGCCCAGCGCCTTGCCGCCCATCACCGCGACGGTAAGTTCGCGGCCGGGCACGAATTCTTCGACCATCATTTCGCTGGACAGATTCCACTCCTCGCTGCCGAGTGCTTCCGGTGGGCGATTGTCGCCCTTGCGGATGATGAACACGCCGACGGACGAGCCTTCGTTTACAGGCTTCACCACATAAGGCGGCTCCATCAAATGTTTCGCGGCGGCTTCGCGGCGATCCACGACGATGGACTTCACGATCGGCAATCCGGCCGCCTGGTAGATGTCTTTCGTGCGCTGCTTGTGCATCGCGAGGGCGGAGGCCAGAACGCCGGAATGGGTGTAGGGGATGCGCAGCAGTTCCAGCAGTCCCTGCACGCAACCGTCTTCCCCCCAACGGCCATGCAAAGCGTTGAAGACAACATCCGGTTTGGCGGCATTGAGTTGCGCCGTAAGATCGCCGGTCTTGGGATCGATCTCGACCACATCGAAGCCTTCCTCGCGCAACGCCTTTGCGCAGCCCGCGCCGGAGGAAAGGCTGACTTCGCGTTCGGCTGAGAGCCCGCCGAGCAGCACGGCCACTTTCTTATATGTCATCATGGCACGCCCACCCGTTTGATCTCCCATTCCAGTTCGACACCGGATTTTTCTTTCACGCGCGCGCGGACCTCTTCGCCCAGACCTTCAATGTCCGCGGCCGTCGCGTCGCCCGTATTGATGAGGAAATTGCAGTGCTTTTCGCTGACCTGCGCCTGCCCGCGCATCAACCCACGGCAGCCTGCTTCATCGATCAGCTGCCAGGACTTGTGACCTGCCGGATTCTTGAAAGTGGAACCGCCCGTCTTGGATTTAACGGGCTGCGTGCTCTCGCGCTGTTCGACCAGCGCGTTCATCCGCGCCTTGATCTCCGCCGGATCGCCTTGCTCACCTTCGAACACGGCTTCGACGAAGATGAAATCCTCCGGCACGCCGGCCTTGCGATAGACGAAGTTCATATCGGTCGCGTTCAGCACATGCTTGCCGCCTTTGCCGTCGATCGCCGTCGCTTCGACAAAGATGTCCTTGATCTCGCGGCCATAGCAGCCCGCATTCATGCGCAAGGCACCGCCAACCGTGCCCGGAATACCGCGCAGGAATTCGAGACCGGCGATGCCGGCTTCGGCTGCCTGGCGCGCAACCGCCGCATCGAGCGCCGCGGCGCCGACACGAATGCGCTTGCCTTCGACGGACATTTTTCCGAATGCACCGGGAAGCCGCACGACAACGCCCGGAATACCGCCATCGCGCACCAGAAGATTGGAACCGACCCCGATTACACTGACGCGGGTGTCGGCACTTTTAGCCGCAAGGAAGGTCGCCAGATCGTCGGCATCCGCCGGGCGAAAGAGAATCTCCGCGTTGCCACCGGCGCGGAACCAGACGAGATCCTTCAGCGGCGCATTCTGGGCATATGTGCCGCGCACAGGCGGGAGCGTGTCGCAAGGACGGGCCATCATCACGCCTTGCCCTCCCGCTTTTTGAGAGCGCCTTCGAGATTGTGCGCCCAGCTAGAGATCGAGCCGGCACCGAGCATGACGACAACGCCACCAGGTTTCAGATGCGGCGCGACGACTCCCGCAAGATCGGCTTCGCCATCGACCATCAGGACGTGGCGATGGCCGTGACTCCGCAATGCTTCCACATAGGAGTCGCGACTGATGCCTTCGATGGGCTGCTCGCCGGCGGGATAAACCGGAGCAATGATCGCAACATCCGCGTCGTTCAGGCAGGTGGCGAATTGCTCGAACGTATCGCGCAGCCGCGTATAGCGATGCGGCTGCACCACAGCCACCACGGAGCCGGAATAAGCCTGCCGCGCGGCTTTCAGCGCCGCTGCGATCTTGAAGGGGTTGTGGCCGTAGTCATCGACGATGGCAGCGCCGTTCCACTCGCCTACGCGCGTGAACCGCCGCCCCACGCCGCCGAAATTGGAGAGGCCGTGTCGGATTTTGTCGTCGGCAACGCCAAGTTCCCGCGCCACGGTGATAGCCGCCAGTGCGTTCTGGACATTGTGCTCACCTGGCATGGGCAGGCGCATACCTTCCATGCGGGTTTCCCGCAGCGTCCGCCGATTTGCGATGATGACATCGAAATGCGACGCACCTTCCGAGAAGCGCACGTTGGTGGCACGGATATCGGCCTGCGGGCTGAACCCATAAGTGATGACGCGGCGGTCTTCCACGCGCCCGATCATGGCCTGCACCTCAGGGTGATCGAGGCAAAGGACCGCGAAACCATAGAACGGCACGTTTTCGACGAAGCGCTGAAATGCGTCGCGCATGCGATCGAACGTGCCGAAGTAATCCAGATGGTCGGGATCGATATTGGTCACGACCGAAACCGTCGCCGGAAGGCGCAGGAACGTGCCGTCGCTCTCGTCGGCTTCCACGACGACCCAATCGCCCGCACCCAACTTCGCATTGGTGCCGTATTGATTGATGATGCCGCCATTCACGATCGTGGGGTCGAGGCCGCCGGCATCCATCAGTGCCGCGGTCAGCGTCGTGGTCGTCGTCTTGCCGTTGGTGCCGGCAATGGCGACGCAATTCTTCAGCCGCATGATCTCGGCCAGCATTTCCGCGCGGCGCACAAGGGGAAGCTGCAGCGCCCGCGCCGTTTCCAGCTCGACATTCCCCGGCTTGACGGCGGAGGAGTAGACGACGATGGCCACATCCTTCAGGTTCATCGCGTCGTGGCCGATGTTGACCTGGATGCCCATGCCGCGCAGGCGCTTGACGTTCGCGTTTTCGGCGGCGTCCGAACCCTGAACCTTGTAGCCGAAATTGTGCATGATCTCGGCAATGCCGCTCATGCCGATGCCGCCGATGCCGATGAAATGGATCGTGCCGATATCGAGCGGAACGCGGGTGGGTGATACTTTCATGCTGCCCTCGCCAGTCTATCGACCAGGTCGGCCAGGCGCTGGGCAGCATCGGGCTTGGCCTGCGAATGTGCCGCAGCGGCGCGCTTTGCCAGATCGTCCGGCGCCGCAAATGCTGTTTTCAACATCGTCGCCAATTTTTCCGGCGTCAGGTCTTTTTGCGATACGCGCCATCCGCCGCCAGCTTCCACCAGCGCATCGGCGTTCGGCGTCTGGTTGTCATCCAGCGCGTGAGGAAGAGGAATGAGGATCGCGGGACGGCCGATCACCATGAGCTCGGCCACGGTGCCGGCGCCCGCGCGCCCTATAATAAGGTGTGCCTTCGCCATTCGCGCCGGCAGATCGCCAAAGAACGGAGCCAGTTCAGCCTTCACGCCTTCTTTATTATAGGTGGCGCGGACAGCCTCGAGATCCTCCGGGCGGCATTGTTGCACGATGTCCAGACGCGCCTTCATCTCGGCGGGAAGCAGCGCTATCGAAGCTGGAACGATTTCACTCAGGGCGCGCGCACCCTGGCTGCCGCCAAACACCAGCAGATTGATCGGTCCATTTGAGGGCGCTTCATAACGCGCGCCGTCATAGGCCACCACCTCCGAGCGAACGGGGTTGCCGGTGTAGACGACTTTGGACATTTCCTTCGGCAGAAACCGCTTGAGCGGCAGACCGGCTGCGATCACGCGGACATAATCGGCAACCAGACGATTGGCCCGGCCCAGCACGGCGTCCGGGGCAAGGATGGCGGTCGGACGGCGCGATATGCAGGCCGCGATCATCACCGGCACGCTCGGATAGCCGCCAAAGCCGATCACCGCCGCCGGCTTGATACGCGAGAGTTTCGCGAGCGCGACGAAGATTCCGGCGATGATCTCGAACGGCGCCATCATAAGCCGCAGTTTCGAGCGATCGGAGAACGCCGCGGAGGGAACGATCTCGATTGCCGCGCCTGGGAAATAGGTCGGATATTGCGTACCGCGCGCATCCGTCATGACGACGATCTTGCGCCCACGCTTTGTCAACTCGGCAGCAAGAGCTTGCGCCGGAAACAAATGCCCACCGGTTCCACCGGTCGCCAGCACGATGGTGCTCATACGGGCACCTCACGCAGAAAGCGGAACGCACTGTGATCCTGTTCACCGATCTTCGGGCGCTGGCGCGTCAGCGAAAGGGCGAACCCCATCGTCATCGCCACGGCGAAGAGCGAGGAGCCGCCATAGGAAATGAACGGAAGCGTCATGCCTTTCGCAGGCAACATATTCGTCGCAACGCCCATATTGATGAACGCCTGCAGCGCCACGACAAAGGCCAGAGCCGCACCGGCAAGTTGGGCAAAGGAATCGCGGGCGCGCGTGGCGCGCAGCAACAGGCGCACGCTCAAGATGCAAAACAGAAGGGCAATGAGTCCGCAGAGTGCGGCGCCGAATTCTTCACCGGCGACCGCGAAGATGAAATCGGAATGAGCATCGGGAATGCGGTACTTGATCGTGCCGGCGCCGGGGCCGACGCCAATCAAGCCGCCATGCTCGAACGCCTTTATGGCCAGACCGGCCTGGTACCCCGTTTTATCCGCATCGACGAACTGCTCCACACGATGATGGATATAAGGCACGAATATATAGAGAAGCGTCAGCAAGACGCCGCCGATCCCGCCCAGAACGCTTGTCCAGATCAATGGAAGGCCGTTGAAAAACAGCAATGCGCCCCATAGGGCCAGCAGCACCGCTGTCTGCCCGTAATCCGGTTGGCGCGTCAGCACCAACAGGGCCGGCAACAGCACCAGGAATGCGATCACTTCTTTTCGGAACGTGATGCCGCGAAGTTTGATCGGAACCGGATCGGCAAGAACCGCGGCACCGAGAATGGCAAAGCTGGGCTTGAGGAACTCCGAAGGCTGCAGTGTCGTGAAGCCCAGATCGATCCACCGCTTGGCACCCAGCACTTCGCTGCCCGTGAACAGCACCGCGCACGATCCTATGACGCTAAGAGCGAATACGATTGCAGCCCCGAGCTTGATCGCGCGCAGTGAGAGGAGCGAGGTGAAGGCCAGAATGCCACCCGCGATCAATGCGAACGCGATCTGCTTGATGGCATAGCGGAAGTCGCCTGCGGTCATGGGACCGCCGGTCGCGGCGGGGCTCGCCGCGAAAGCCAGCATCAGGCCGATACCGATCAGCGCGAACATGGCAAACAGGGCGACACGGTCCACCGTGAACCACCAATCGGCCAAACCGCCTTTCTGCGCGCGAGAGATGCTCATGACGCCTGCCTTTCCGGCGAGGCCAGGCCTTGAACAAGAGCGCGGAACGCATCGCCCCGTTGTTCGAAATCCACGAACTGATCGAACGAAGCGCAAGCCGGAGAAAGAAGAACAACCGGCGCCGCGATGCCCGAGACGCGCGCATCGGCGAGAGCAGAAGCCACGGCGTTTTCAAGTGCACCTGAAATCTCATACGGCGTATCGCCGAGCGTTTTCGCGAAATCGCCGGCGGCTTCACCGATCAAATAGGCTTTGCGAACACGCTCAAAGTGCGGTTTGAGGCTTTCGATACCGCCTTCCTTCGGCCGGCCGCCCGCGATCCAGAAGATATCCTGGAAACAAACCAAGGCGCGTTCCGCAGCTTCGGCATTCGTCGCCTTTGAATCGTTCACGAAGCGAACCTTGCCGACACGGCCGACATCCTCGATGCGATGGGCGAGGCCGGGGAAACTGGCGATGGCCGCTGCAATCGCACGCGTATCCTTCACGAAGGGTTTTACCGCGGCATAGGCGAGCGCTGCGTTTTGCCAATTGTGCTTGCCGGGAAGATACGGCGCGATGGACATGTTCATGACTTGCGCCGCGCGCTGGCCTTGCGCATCATAGAGCGCGCCATCAAGAACGAAGATGCCGCGCCCCAGAACCTTGCCGACCGATACCGGGACCGTTTCAGCGCCCCCGCCGGACGAGAACCGCGTGAAAATCGCCGCCGTCAAAGCGCCATCCACACCGATACAGATTTTTCCTGTCTTGTCGGTCTGCGCGAGAAGGCGCGCCTTCACGGCCGCGTACCCTTCAAGACTTCCATGGCGATCGATGTGATCCGGCGTGATGTTCGTCAGGACGGAAACATCCGGCGTGAGCCCGGGCGCCAGGTCGATCTGGTAAGAAGAGACCTCCAGCACATAAACGGTTTTTGCATCCGGTGCCGCAAGATCGAGAACCGATTTTCCGATGTTGCCGCCCACTTCCGGCGCAAATCCGCATTCCGAAAGAATGTGGCCGATGAGGGCGGTTGTTGTGGATTTACCGTTGGTACCGGTAACGGCAATTACCGGCGCGCGGCCCGGTTGGAATCTGTCGCCGCGGATTTCACGTGCGAACAATTCCATATCGCCGATGATTTCCACGCCCGCATTTTTTGCTGCGACAACGACATCGTGCGGCACTGGATGTGTCAGCGGGACGCCAGGACTCAACACCAGCGCTTTGATGCGCGTCCACGGCCATTCGGCAAAAGGCTGAATGATGGCGCCTTCCTTCTTCGCCGCCGCCCGGTTTTCTTCCTTGTCGTCCCACGCGAATACCCGCGCGCCGCCTTCCACAAGCGACTTCACCGACGCGACGCCGGACCGCGCCAGTCCGAAGACGGCGACATCCATTTTCGCGAAGGTGGTGGAAACGATCATGAGCCTACCGCAACTTCAATGTCGAAAGACCGATAAGCGCCAATACCACGGCAATGATCCAGAAGCGGATAACGACGGTGGATTCCTTCCAGCCCAGCTGTTCGAAATGATGATGGATGGGCGCCATCTTGAAGACGCGCTTGCCGGTGAGCTTGAATGACGTCACCTGGATGATCACCGACACGGCTTCGAGCACGAAGAGACCGCCGATAATGGCAAGCACGATTTCATGTTTGGTGGCGACGGCAACGGCACCGAGCGCTCCACCCAACGCCAGCGAGCCCGTGTCGCCCATGAAAACCATCGCGGGCGGCGCGTTGTACCAAAGAAAGCCCAGTCCCGCGCCAAGCAACGCCGCCAGAAACACCGATAGTTCTCCGGTGCCGGCAACGTAGTGCAGCTGAAGATAGTCAGAGAATTTTATGTTGCCGACGAGATAAGCGATCAACGCGAATGCCAGCGCCGCGATCATCACGGGCACGATCGCCAATCCGTCGAGGCCATCGGTGAGGTTCACCGCGTTCGACGAGCCAACAATCACGAGCATTCCAAAAACGAGAAACCCCCAGCCGAGCGGAATGAGCGCCTGCTTGAGAAAAGGAATGGCGACGCCTCCGGCGAGAGGAGGCCCTTCCATTTTCATCACTGCATAGCTTGCCAGAACGGCGACGATGAACTGCACGATGAGCTTCGCCCGCCCGCTGATGCCTGCAGAGGAGCGCTTAGTGACTTTCTGATAGTCGTCCGCGAAACCGAGGAGACCGAAACTCAACGTCACCAGCAACACGATCCAGACATAGAGATCGGTCAAATCGGCCCAGAGCAGCGTGGCGATAACGGAGGAGATCAGGATCATCAGACCGCCCATCGTGGGCGTGCCCTGCTTTTCCACGATGTGGCGCTGCGGACCATCGGCGCGGATCGGCTGGCCCTTGCCCTGGCGCGCGCGCAACCACGCGATCATCGGGGGGCCGATGAGGAAGGCGATCAGCAACGCCGTCATCAACGCGCCGCCCGCACGGAACGTGATGTAACGGAAAATGTTGAAGGCCGCGAAGCGATCCGCCAACGGAAAAAGAAAATAATGAAACACCGGTTCCCCCTTTAATCCGCCAACCCACGCGCCTTCAGCGCGTCGATGATCGCGGCCATCCGGCTGCCCAACGAACCTTTGACGAGCACCACGTCGCCGTCCTGCAGCGCCCCCGCTATCAGCGGCGCGTTTTCCGCAGACGTCTGGGCATAGGCACCGCGCCGCGACGTGGAAAGCGTCTCCCACAACGATCTCATTTGAGGCCCGTTGAGATAGACGCTGTCCACGCGCGCCGCTTCGATCGGCGCCGCAAGATCGGCGTGATGCGCAGGGCCGTTCGAACCCATCTCAAGCATGTCGCCCAGCACGGCTATGCGGCGCTTGGCTTTGGCTGACCCGAGCAGTGCGAGCGCCGCGGCCATGGAGGCCGGATTGGCGTTGTAGCTCTCATCGATAATTTCCGCGCTTCCCGTTCCGGCTTTCACCTTGAAACGAGCGCCGCGGCCCTTGAGTGCCGCGAAATGTGAAAGCGCGGCCGCTGCGTTCAGCACATCGCCTTCCAGAACCGCGACGGACAGCAAAGCCCCAACGGCATTTCCAGCGATATGCGCGCCCGGCGCTCCAACCCGGAAATCGACGGGACGGCCGAGGATTTCGCTCCGCACTTTCATGCCGTCTTCGGTTTCTTGGAAACCGATAAGCCTGGCGTCCTTACCCTTGGTGCCAAAAGACATCGCGCGGCTGACGCCTGCTTGCTTCGCACGTGTCATGAGGCGTGCAGCATATTCGCTATCGGCGGGAATGAGTGCCGTGCCGCCCGGTAGAATTCCCTCGAATATTTCGGACTTCGCGTCCGCGATGGCTTCGCAATTTCCGAAAAATTCCAGATGGGCCGGTGCGATGGTCGTGACCAGCGCCACATGCGGACGCACAAAGCTGACAAGATTGCGCAATTCGCCGAAATGATTCATGCCGACTTCGAACACGCCGAATGCGGTTTCGCGCGGCATGGACGCGAGACTGAGCGGCACGCCCCAATGATTGTTGTAGGAGGCCGCGGACGCGTGGGTGTTGCCGAGCGCACCGAATGCAAGCCGCAACATTTCCTTCGTCGTCGTCTTTCCGGCGCTACCGGTGACGGCGATGATTTTGGCGTGGCTACGCGCCCGCGCCGCCCGCGCCAGATCTTCCAGGCCGCGCTGAACGTGGCCGACGGTGAGCAGAGGCCCCTTCACGCCATCCGGCGTGTGCGAGACGAGCGCTGCCGACGCTTTTGCATCGAACGCTGCCTTTACAAATTCGTGTCCGTCGCGCGCGTCACCCTTCAAGGCAATGAAGAGATCGCCAGGCTTCAGCGTGCGCGTGTCGATGGAGATGCCCATGGCCGAAAATGCGGCGCTGGCACGGCCCAATGTCGCCGCTTCCGCTTCCGAGGATGCCCAGAGCGCGCTCATGCGGCCTCCGCCGCATGGCCGCCAAGCGCGATGGCCGCTTTGATCGCCTCGTCCTTGTCCAGGAACGGGCGGATTTCATTGCCAATCGTCTGGCCGGCCTCGTGGCCTTTGCCTGCAATGACGAGAATGTCGCCGGACTGCAACGATGCAATCGCGCTGTGAATGGCTTGCGCCCGATCGCCGATCTCGCGCGCGTCGGGCGCACCCGCGAGAGCTTCTTTGCGGATCGTCGCGGGATCTTCGCTGCGCGGATTGTCATCCGTGACGATCACATCATCCGCGAGACGCGCGGCAGCGGCACCCATCAGGGGACGTTTGCCCTTGTCCCGATCGCCGCCGCATCCAAAAACAATATGCAGCTTGTTCGCGACATGCGGCCGGATGGCTTTCAGCACGGTTTCCAGCGCGTCCGGCGTATGCGCATAATCGACATAGATGGCGGCGCCGGACTTCGCATAGGCAACTTTTTCAAGACGGCCGGCCGCGCCTTTCAAACGCGCGAGCGCCATAAAGACCTTTTCGGCGGGATCGCCCAACCCGATGGCAAGACCCGCTGCAACGAGCGCATTCGATGCCTGGAAGTCTCCGGCCAGCGGCAATACGATCTGGTGAGATTTTCCGGCAAATTGAACCGTCAGTTCCTGGCCATGGGCCTTGGGTGCGCGCGCCATCAGCTTCAGCGTGTCGCCCTTTTCGCCAACGGTGATCAGCTTCAGGCTGCGGGCTTTTGCGGCCGCAATGAATGCACCGGCGTTGGGCTCATCGGCGTTCACAACCGCGACACCATCCGCTTTCACGATTTCCGTGAACAACCGCAGCTTGGCCGCGAGGTAAGCATCGAAATCCTTGTGATAGTCGAGATGATCGCGCGTCAGGTTGGTGAACGCTGCGGCGGACACTTCAACGCCATCCAGGCGGTACTGATCGAGACCGTGGCTGGAGGCCTCCAGCGCCAAATGATCGACGCCATCGAGCGTGAGCTTCTTCAGGATGCGATGCACTTCGATCGGATCCGGCGTCGTATGCGCCAGCGCGATCTCGCCCTTGGGCGTGACCACGCCGATCGTCCCCATGCTGGCCGCGCTATAGCCGAGCGCCGCCCAGATCTGCCGCAGGAAAACCGACACCGAGGTTTTCCCATTCGTGCCGGTAACGGCCGCAACGGTTTTGGGTTGCGCGGCGAAAAATCTCGAGGCCAGACGCGCCAGGCGCAACCGCGGATTCTCATCGGCAATGAAACGAACACCGAGCTTTTCTGCGTCGCCCCGTGCTTCGGGACGTGCCAGCACCGCCACCGCGCCGCGCTTTACCGCATCCGACATGAACGCCGCGCCGTTCGCGCGCGTGCCGGATAATGCGGCAAAGAGATAGCCGGGCTTCACCTCGCGGCTGTCGCTCGCGAGACCGGCGAATTCGGCAACGGATTCCATCGGGCTTTTGCCCACCTTACCCGGCACCACTCTCGTCCCCGATTGTGGTTCCATTATGAATTTCCCTTGGCCGGAACGGGGACGACGGCCGAAGGCGGCATTTCGAGCATGGGTGCGATGTGCGCGATCACGTCGCCAGCGAGCGGGGCGGCGGTGTGACCCGCCAGCGCCATCACGGCGCTTTCGCCGTGGGGCTCGTCGAGCATCACAAACACCAGATAGCGCGGGTTGTCGATGGGGAAAACGGCGCAGAAAGACGTCAGCAATTTGTGGGCGATGTAACGGCCACCTTCGTTTTTCTCCGCGGAGCCGGTTTTTCCGCCGACATCGTATCCCGGAACGTCCGCGTTCCTGCCGGTTCCGTTGGTCACCACGTAACGCAGCAATTCCCGCATGCGCAGGCTGGTTTCCGGTTTCAGGATTTGTTCGCCGCGGCGATCGCCGGCCTGCTTCAGGAATGTCGGCCGGATGCGGCGCCCGCCATTCACGATCTCGGCCGCCGCCGTCACGAACGCCAGCGGCGTGACGGAGATGCCGTGGCCAAAGCCAATGGTTGCGGTTTCGACCTGGCCCCAGTTGGACGGATAAAGCGGCCGCGCGCGTTCGGGGATTTCCGTGCGCACGCTTTGGAGCAGCCCGAGGTTCTGGAGCCAGGCGCGCTGGCGTTGCGGGCCGGAGCGGAGAGCGATCTGCGCCGTTCCCGCATTGGATGATTCCGCCAGAATATCCTTCGCCATCATGACGGCCGGCATGTGTTCGGCGTCGTGGATGGTGAAGCGCCCGATCTTGAAACCCGAGCCGACCGGGAAAGTGGTGTCGAAGGTGATCGTGTGGTCTTCCAGCGCCAGCGCGAAAGCGAAGATCTTGAAGACCGACCCGAGCTCGTAATCGTTCGCCGCCATGATGTTGCGCGTGGGATCGTAACCGGCCCTTTTGGGATCCTGCAGCGACGCCATCGCCAGGACTTCACCGGTATTCACATTCAGCACAATGCCGCCGGCGGCCTTGGCGCTGTATTTGGCGCGGGTGACGTCAAGCGAATGCAGCAGCGTGTACTGGATGCGCATATCCAGCGAGAGGCGGGCGGGCTTTCCGGCGGTGAGTTGCGCGTTCAAGCCTTTTTCGATGCCCGCGATACCGCGGCCGCCGCTGACGGCCTGCGTCATGCCGATCACCGGCCGCGCATCGCCTTCCGGATAGAAGCGCTTGGTGCTGGCCTGGAACTCCAGGCCTGGCAGACCAAGATGCATGACCTTCTCGCGCGTCACCGGTGTGATCTGCTTGGCGACGAGCACATAGTTGTGTTTGCCGGCGAAAGCACGGGCGAGACGCGTTTGGCTGACCCCGGTGACTTGCGCCAAGCCGTGCGCGGCTTCCGCCTTGTCCCAGAAATCGCGCGGGCGCGCATAGAGATCGAACACGGGAAGATCGCGCGCCAGCAAGCGGCCGTTGCGATCCAGAATGTCGGCGCGGACGACCGGCGCCTCGCTGCGATCGGCGACGATGCTGCTGGACCGGCGGCTCTTCAGCACAGCCAGGTCGACAAGGCGGATGCCGACGAAGGTGAAAGCCAGAACGCAGATTCCCGCCGCCACGACGATACGTCTTTGAATCGTGGTCGGCGGTTTTGCGGCCATCTTAGTTCCTGTTCGCCACCACCAGATGGAGATTGGCGTTGCCGTTCACGGGCGCCGTCATGCTCGCGTTCTGGACCGGATTGCTGTCGAGCGGGTTTTCGCCGCGGCGCGGCAGCATCTCGAAGGACGACAGCTCCATCACCGGCGTGTCGTTCGTGCCGAGATAGGCCTGCGCCAGTTTCTGGATGCGGCCGGGATTGGCGACGCGCTGCCATTCGGCTTGCAACACGCTCATGGTGCTGTGTTCCTGCGCGATCTGGCGGTTGACGGACGCCAGTTCCATGTTTGCGACGCGCGTGTTTTCCGAGACGCGGTAGAGCGCAAGGCAGGACAACGCGGCGAGGCCGACGAAGAAGAAGTTGAGGACGCGGGCGATCATCATTTCCTCCTATGCCGCCAGTTTTTCGGCGGCTCTGAGACGGGCCGAGCGGGCGCGGGGGTTCTGCGCAATCTCGGCTTCGGTGGGCATGCGGGGTTTGGACGTAAGCAGGCGGAAAGTCTGTTCGCGTTTCGCGGCGGCGAGCGGCGCGTGACGCGAACCGGCGGGTTGCGGCTTGCCGTGTTCGGCGAAGAAGCGCTTGACGATGCGGTCTTCCAGCGAGTGGAAGGCGACGACGACGAGGCGGCCACCGGCGGCCAGCACGCGCTCAGCGGCTTCGAGACCGCGTTCCAATTCGCCCAGCTCGTCGTTCACATGGATGCGCAGGGCCTGGAAGGTGCGCGTGGCCGGATGGATCGGATGGCGCAACGCGGCGGGACCGAGCGCCTTGGCGACGACATCGGCCAATTCGGCGGTGCGCGACAACGGCCTTGCGGCGACGATGGCGCGGGCGACGCGGCGGGCGAAACGTTCTTCGCCCAGATGATGGATCACATCGGCGAGCACAGACTCTTCGGCGGTGTTCACGAAATCGGCGGCGCTGACACCGGACTTCGACATCCGCATATCGAGCGGGCCGTCTTCGCGGAAGGAGAAGCCGCGATCGGCTTCATCGAACTGGAAGGACGAGACGCCGAGATCGAGCACCACGCCGTCGCTCTTGCCGGTGAACAATTCGTCCATCTGCGAGAACTCGCCCTGCACGATGGTCAAGCGGTCGCCGAACTGTTTGGCGAGTTCGCGGCCGCGCGCGATGGCGTCGGGATCGCGGTCGATGCCGAGCACGCGGCAATCGGCGGCTTCCAAAATCGCTTTGGCATAACCGCCGCCGCCGAAGGTGCCGTCGATGTAATGGCCGCCATCGCGCGGCGACAGCGATTCCAGAACTTCCGCGAGCATCACGGGGAGATGGCCGGTCATGGCGTCTCCCCGCTGGCCTGGTAGGCCGCTTCCACAACCGCAACGCGCGCGGCGGCGGTGGCTTCGAGCGTATCGGGATTCCAGATCTCGAAGATCGCGTTCAAGCCGACGAACGCAACGCGATCCTTGATGCCGCAATGGGCGATGAGATCGTCCGGCAAACGCACGCGGCCTTCGTCATCGAATGCCAGGTGACGAATCTGTCCGAACATGCCGTGCGCCTGCGCGGCGTAATTCTTGTTGAGCAGCGGATTGACCGGCTTCATCTGCGCCGACAAATCCGACAGCAGCGTGTTGCCGAAACCTGTCAGCGCCGGATCGCGGCTGATCGACTTGATGCAGTAGAGGCCTTCGGTGCCTTGCCCGGACAACACTTTGCGAAATTCCGCGGGCACGCTGACGCGGCCCTTCGCGTCGAGCTTGTTGAGGATGGTTGAGACGAACCAATCCACGGCTGTGACGATGCCCCCTCATCCCTGCGCCCACCGACAGCCGGCGGATTCCGCGTTGGGCGAAGGGAAATGATCCCATTTCGCCCGTTTGGGACTTCATGGGATAACATGGGCTGAGATGGCCAGTCAACGGAAAACGCAGAGAATAGAAGGACTTGAGTCTAAATCTTGAATCGAGACATCTACCCCTAGATTCCGTGTGAACGAAAGTTGAACGGGTAAACCATGGCTTCATCGGGGTAAAGAAAGTGTTAAGACCCCGGCCTGGAACACCAACCAAAACACAACCATGAGTAGCAAAATCAGCCTCACGCCCATCGGCCATGTCCGCGGGGGCCGGTCGGCGCCGATCGACGACCAGTGGGATGCCGTCACCGCGCGCATCGAACTCGATCCTTCACAGTTCAAACCCGACGCCACCGCCAGCCTGGGCGACTTCTCCCACATCGAAATCGTCTTCCACTTCGACCGGGTGCCGGACGCGGAGATCCATTCCGGCGCGCGCCACCCGCGCGGGCGCAAAGACTGGCCGCTGGTCGGCATCTTCGCGCAACGCGGCAAGGGCCGGCCCAACCGCATCGGCGTCACCATCTGCAAACTGGAACGCGCCGACGGCCTCACACTCCATGTTCGCGGCCTCGATGCCATCGACGGCACGCCCATTCTCGACATCAAGCCGGTGATGAAGGGCTTTCTGCCCCGCGGCGAGATCCGCGAACCGGCATGGGCGGGCGAGCTGATGAAGGATTATTGGTGAAGCGCAGTCCCCTCCCTCTACCCCTTCAGGGGGAGAGGGAGGGGGTGAGGGGGCAGTAAAGCCGAATTCATCTCGTCCTTTTGCGTGTTGCCCGAAAAGCAAGGCGCACGTTTCCATCTCGCAGCTTTGCATCAGCGCCCCCTCACCCTGCCCTCTCCCCCTGAAGGGGGAGAGGGAAATTCTTTTTCTATTTGTTGGAGCAACGCTCTCGTCTCTCGCTTCCACGCCGCGATCTGTTTGCGCAGGGCGCGCGGCTCTTTCGCATAAAGCCCGGTTTTAAAGGCGTTTCTGTTACCGGGCTGGCCGCCGCCCTTGCGGCGGGGTTGTTTGTCAATTTTCTCGATTTCCTTTTCGTGCATTTCAACATCTTGTGGTGCGACACGCGTTGGAGCAGTCGTTTTCACGTTTTCGCCTACCCCCTCCCCCTCTCCCCCTCCATGTGATTGACGTTGATAAGCTGCTCGCTGCGCGAGACTTGCCCGCGCAGGCGGCCGACGACCTTGCCGACATTGGCACTGGCGCCGAGCATTGCCGTCATCCGGTCCATGAACGACATGCACACGCTGGGATCGGTGTCGGTGCGCGCGACATAGTTGGAGAGATAACCGATCAGCGCCGCGCTGGACGCGATCTGCTTTTCCAGCAGCAGCGCCGCATCGCCTTCGGGCAAGGCGAGCGGGATTTGCGCCTTGGCCGCGCGCGCCTTCGCGCGCAATTCGGCGTTATACATTTCATCGAGCAGCAGGCGCGTGCGCTCTTCGCGGGTGGCGGGGAGCGGTTTGTCCACGATGGGCGCGGCGGCGTTCGCATCGGCATCCGCGATGCCGCGCTCTTCCGCCTCTTCCAGCGCCTCGATCGCGCGCTCCCGCGCCTGCCACCATGCGTCGGTGGCATCCTCGCTCAACCCCTCCGGCGAGATCATCGCCAGAAGTTCGGATTTCTGTTTGTTTTCAAAGTCTTTGGCCCAGTCCTGGGCTTCTGTGCGGTCCATATTGACTCTCCTTGCAGGAGAGAACAAAATAGGAACATTAAACTAGGAAGTCAAGCCTATTTGAATCTCCCTCTCCCCCTTTAGGGGGAGAGGGCCGGGGTGAGGGGGACGTGCAGACAGAACGCCGCAAACGCCCACGCGCGCCGACCATCAACCGCACCCGCGCGAAAGAGATGCGGCACGATCCGGTGGCGATGGAAAAATTCTTCTGGTCGCATTTGCGAAATCGCCAATTGGGCGGTTTCAAATTCCGCCGACAACTTCCTATCGGCCCCTACATCGCGGACTTCGTCTGCGCCGAGCGGATGCTGATTGTCGAACTCGACGGTCCGTTTCATGCGGCGCGCAAGGATTACGACGCGAAGCGCGATTCTTTTCTGAAGGAATTGGGCTATCGCGTTTGGCGATTTTCAAATTCGGATGCTGCCGACGATTGGGTGACTGTGCTGCAATCGATACAGCATGAATTGACGTCCTCCTCACCCCAGCCGCGCATACGCTGGCGCTATGCGCCCTCCTAAAGGAGGAGAGGGGGAATGATCTGGCTTCGACATCAATCACGCTTCGAGGAAATTCGATCTTTCGAAGGTTGAAACCGTCACGCTGCCGCCTGCGCACACGGCGGAATGATCAGGATATCCTGTCGCCGTATTTCGATCTTAAATTCATCGGTGATGCTGACGTCAAAAACGCTGTTAAATTCAATGGCTGCTAAGTCTCCTATATACGAGGCGTATATCGCCACCCGATTTCCGTTTGCCCTTTATGCTGCGCAATCGTCAATTCGATGATGTCACTAGATTCCTGGGGACAGCAACTTTCACACCAAAACCGGACGGCGATCCCATCGCGCCGAAGGCTCGGATTCCCCGCAGCACTGGAATCAATG
>Ga0207657_10000816_pt1 | contig 32902 bp, 36 predicted proteins | sample KBSC33metaG_FD_184316 | JGI IMG/M metagenome (GOLD analysis project Ga0207657, IMG submission 184316) | Corn rhizosphere microbial communities from Kellogg Biological Station, Michigan, USA - KBS C3-3 metaG (SPAdes) (version 2) | ecosystem: Host-associated > Plants > Roots > Rhizosphere > Soil ...
TTCGCCCGCCGGGGTGGTGACACCTTGGAATCGGGCGCGATAGCCGAGGAGCGGGCCACCGAGGCGCCGCCGGTCGAGGACGTCCAGGGGAACGGGCGACGGATCGCGCTGATCGGCCTCGGCGCCTACGTGATCGCGACGATCGTCCTCTTCTCGTTCACCGGCGTCCTCCTCGCCCGCGAGACGATCTTCCTCTGGCTCCTGGTCGGCCTGCTGACGGTCTCGCTGACCGACGTCCGCGGCTTCGCCCGCGGCGTGATCTTCGACTGGCTGCCCTTCTACCTGATCCTCGTCGGCTACGACTTCCTGCGCGGCTTCGTCGGAGCCAACCCGCTCTTCCCGCCGCATTACCTACCGCAGATCGATGCGGACAAGTTCCTGTTCGGCGGTGTCGTGCCGACCGTCTGGCTTCAGGAGCGCCTCTACGACGTCGGACAGCTCCCCTGGTACGACGTCTTCTCGTGGGCGGTCTACATGAGCCACTACTTCATGGTCTTCGTGATCGCCGCGATCCTCTGGCGGGTCTCGCACCTCCGCTTCCTCGAGTTCCGGGCGATGGTCCTGGCACTGAGCATCGCCGCCTTCGTGACCTATGCGCTCGTGCCCGCCGCGCCGCCGTGGATGGCGGCCGACCACCTGATGATCGGCCCGGTCACGCGCGTCACCGGCAGCGTCTGGACCGAGCTCGGCGTCCATCCCGCGGCGTCGATCTGGGACAAGGGCGACTCGCTCTACAACACGGTCGCGGCGCTGCCGTCCCTGCATGCCGCCTTCCCGATGCTGATCTGCTGCTTCTTCTGGCGCAGCGGCTGGCTCGCCCGCGTCCTCGGCGTCGCCTACGTGCTCGCGATGTGCTGGACCCTGGTCTACGGCGGCGAGCACTACGTCTTCGACGTACTGCTCGGCTGGATCTATGCCGTCGCCGTCTACTTCGGCGTCATCTGGGCGCGGGCCCGCTGGTCGGAACGCCGCCGCATTAGGGCTACCTAATCGAGATTGCTAGCCTCGGGTCGGTGCCCAAGCGACGCGAGGTCAGGACGAAGAAGAAGTGCTGCAAGTCGGGTCCCCGCTGCAAGCGCTGCCCGGCTGCGATGAAGCGGCTCAGCAAGCGCGGACTCGCGACCAAGATCGGCAAGCGCAGCTACGTGATCCACCTCGAGGCGACGAAGAAGGATCTGAAGGCCGCCCGGGCCCGCTGAAGGGCCGCCGCCTGCAGGCGGCGCCGCGCCGCGACGCATAGGATCGCTCCGTCCGACGACGTTCGAGGAGGAGGTCCGGCGATGAGGATGAAGGCGGCGGTGCTGGAGGAGTTCGGCGAGCCACTGGTGATCCAGGAGCTCGAGCTTCAGGACCCGCAGCCGGGTGAGGTGCTCGTGCGGCTCGTCGCCTGCGGCGTTTGCCACACCGACCTCTATACGGCCTCCGGCGTCGATCCCTCCGGCTACGCGCCCGCGGTCCTCGGTCACGAGGGCGCGGGAGTCGTCGAGCAGGTCGGCGAGGGCGTCACCTCGGTCTCCGCGGGCGACCACGTCGTGACCCTGTTCTCGCCGCAGTGCGGCGAGTGCGTCCACTGCGTCGATCCGCGGACGAACCTCTGCATGGCGATCCGGGCCGAGCAGAACCTCGGCCACCTGCCCGACGGAACCGTCCGGCTCAGCCGACCGGACTCCGGCGAGGAGATCCGCCACTTCATGGGCACCTCGACGTTCGCCGAGTACACGGTGATGCCGGAGATCGCGCTCGCGAAGATCGACCCCGACGCCCCGTTCGACGGCGCCTGCCTGTTCGCCTGCGGGCTCTCGACCGGCCTCGGCGCGGCGATGAACACCGCCAAGGTCGAGCCGGGGACGACCTGCGTCGTCTTCGGGGCCGGCATGGTCGGCCTCGGTGCGGTCGCCGGCTGCCGCCTGCAGGGGGCGGAGCGGATCATCTGCGTCGACCTCTCCGACGACCGCCTCGAGCTCGCCCGCGGTCAGGGGGCGACCGACGCCGTCAAGGCGGACGACACGATCGTCGAGCGGCTCCTCGCGATGACCGACGGCGGCTTCGGGGCCGACTACACGTTCGAGGCGACCGGCAACGTCAAGGTCATGCAGCAGGCGGTCGAGGCCGCGCGGATGGCATGGGGGCTCTGCACCGTCGCCGGCGTCGCCGGCAAGGGGGAGACGCTCGACGTCATCCCGCGCTGGCTGATCACCGGCCGCCGCATCGCCGGCTCCTCGTTCGGCGGCGTCAAGGGCCGCGAGGGCGTCCCGAAGCTCGTCGACCTCTGGATGCAGGGCGAGATCGACGTCGATCCGTTCATCTCGCACCGGATCACGCTCGACGAGGTCAACCGCGGATTCGAGCTGATGGAGGCCCAGGACGGGATCCGCAGCGTGATCGAGTTCGGGTAGGTTCAGGTCATGATCCTGCAGCGCGTCGAGCAATCGGAATGGCTCTCGAACGCCTACCTGGCGGTCGACGAGATCGGCGGCACCGGCGTCCTGATCGACTCGAACCTGGCGACCGATCCGCTCTGTGAGCGGGCCGAGCGCGAGGGGACGACGATCACCCACATCCTCCTCACCCACCACCATCACGACCACGTCGTAGGTGTCGAGCAGCTGGCCGAGCGGTTCGGGGGGATCCCGGTCCTCGCCCATCCCCTCTGCAGGGAGATCGTCGGCGACGCGGTGACCGGCACGATCGACCACGGCGATGTCGTCGAGACCGGTGATCTGAGGATCGAGGCGATCCACACCCCCGGGCACTGTGGCGACCACCTCGCGCTGCGGATCAACGATGGCGACTGCATCACCGCGGACGTGATCTTCAAGGGCACGGTCGGCGGTACCGGGGCGCCGGGCGCGACGGGCCTCGGCGACCTCAAGGCCTCGATCATGGACCGCGTCATGGGGCTTCCCAACGACGTCCGGCTCCACCCCGGCCACCGCGAGCCGACGACCGTGATCGCGGAGTGGGAGAACAACCCGTTCATCCGCCTCTGGCGCGGCCTCGACGAGCCCGGCGACGAGCGCTGCACGGTCGGCCCCGGCGACGAGGACCGCCGTGACGCGACGCTGCTGCTCTGGGCGCCCGACTACGACGGCGGCAACAAGGCGCTGGTCCGCTTCGACGACGACGGCGTCGAGACGATCACCGGCGGCTCGCAGGTCCGCCGGGCCTGAACCCCGGGGAAGCGCGATGCCAGTCAGCACCGAGGCGGTCGGCAAGCAGTACCCGGAGACGACCTACGAGGTCGGGCTCGAGAAGATCCGCGAGTACGCGAACGCTGTCGGCCAGGCCGAGCCGGTCCACCACGACCGCGAAGCTGCCCGACAGGCAGGGTTTCGCGACGTCGTCGCCCCGCCGATGTTCGCCGTCGTCTACAGCGCTCCCGCGCTCGGCCCGGCGATTCTCGACCCCGACGTCGGGATCAACTTCGCGGCGATGGTCCACGGCGGGCAGGAGTTCGTCTGGGGCGAGCCGGTCTGCGCCGGCGACGAGATCACGACCCGGGCGAAGGTGCAGGAGATCTACGAGAAGGACGGCAAGGGCTTCTACGTCTTCGAGTCCGTCTCGACGAACCAGGATGGCGACGAGGTCGTCCGCGCGACCTGGACGAACATCGTCCGGGGCGTCTGAGGAGGCACGATGGCGGACCTGAACGAGGGCGAGGCGATCCCGGAGCTGCGGATCACCCCCGACAAGTACCTGCCGCACCGCTACGCCGGCGCCTCCGGCGACTTCAACCCGATCCACATCGACAACGACTTCGCGACCGCGGTCGGTCTGCCGCGCAACATCCTCCACGGCCTCTGGACGATGGCCCAGGTCGCCCGCGCGCAGACGGAGGCCGCGGGCGGGGATCCACGGTCGCTGCGGCGGCTCAGCGTCCAGTTCCGCGGCATGGGCGTGCCCGAGGAGGAGATCGTCGTCAGCGGGACCGTGACCAGCCGCGACGGCGACCGGGCGATCGTCGCGACCGAGGCGGTCCAGGGCGGGAACGGGATCGTCCGCAACGCCGAGTCGGAGCTCGAGCTGCGCTGAGGCGGCTGGTCCAGGCGGGGGAGCGCTTCCCTGGCTACCTAGAATCCACGGCGTGCTCAGCGAACGCCAGCAGCTCATCCTCGAGATCGCGGTCGACGCGTACCTGAAGACGGGCACGCCGGTCGGCTCGAAGACGATCGCCGAGCGCAGCGACTTCGACTGGAGCGCCTCGACCGTGCGCTCCGAGCTCGGCGCGCTCGAGCGCGAGGGCCTGCTCAGCCAGCCCCACACGTCGGCCGGCCGGATCCCGACCGACGCCGGATATCGCTGCTACGCCGACAACCTGATCGAGTCGGCTCCACGACCGGCGCCGGGACCGCAGATCGGCACCGTCGGCCTCGCCCAGGCCCGCCGCGAGGTCGAGGACGCGCTCCGCGAGACGACCGCGGCCCTCGCCCAGGCGAACGACCTGCTCGCGCTCGCGACGGCGCCGCCGGTCAGCACGGCGGCGATCCACCGGGTCGAGGTCCTGGTACTGCAGCCGCGGGTGGTGGCGGTCGTCGCGATCGCCGACAACGGCGACGTAGCAAAGCGGGTGTTCACGTTCCGATCGCCGGTCGATCCCGGCCTCGTCGAGTGGGCTTCGTCGTTCCTCAACGAGCGCCTCGCCGGGCTCGGGATCGGGTCGAGCATCGTCGCGAGCCGCCTCCAGGACCCGGCTCTCGGCGAGCGCGAGCGCGAATTCCTCGACGAGATCGGGGCCGCGGTCGCCGAGCTTGCCGAGGCGACGCCCCAACAGCTCTACATGGACGGGACCGGGCGCCTGCTCTCGGAGACCCACGCCGGCGACATTCCCCATCCGGAGGGGGTCGTGAGCGCCCTCGAGGGGCGGGTCAGCGTCCTCTCGGTGCTCCGCACAGCGCTCCGTGAACGCTCCGTCTTCCTCTGCATCGGCGAGGAGAACCCGGAGCCGGCGCTGCGCTCGGTCAGCGTCGTCGGCGCCGGCTACGGACTCGGCTACCGCAACCTCGGCGCGGTCGGGGTCGTCGGCCCCCTGCGGATGGACTACGGCAAGGCGATCGACTCGGTTCGCGACGCCGCCGGCGAGCTCTCGCGGCTGTTCGCCACGGTCTACGAGGGCTGATCGCGCCGGTGCCACGCGACCCCTACGAGATCCTCGGCGTCGACCGCTCCGCCGACGAGTCCGAGATCAAGCGGGCGTTCCGGCGCCTCGCTCGCGAGCTGCACCCGGACGTCAACACGTCTGACCCCGCCGCCGAGGAGAAGTTCAAGGAGGCCGCCGAGGCCTACGAGATCCTCTCCGACGCCGAGCGCCGGCGGACCTACGACGCGTTCGGCCACGAGGGGCTCCGCTCCGGCGGCTTCCACTCGCGGGCGGAGAGCGCCGGCGGCTTCCAGGACATCTTCGAGGCGATCTTCGGCCAGTCCGACCCGATGTTCGCGGACCTGTTCGGCTTCGGCGGCGGCTCCGCCGGCGGCCCGACGGCCGGGGGCGACGTCGGGGTCACGGTCGAGATCGAGCTCGCCGACGTCATCGACGGTGTCCGTCGCGAGGTCGAGTTCGACGCGGTCGTCCGCTGTGAGCACTGCCATGGCAACGGCGCCGAGCCGGGCACGCCGATCGAGACCTGCGCGACCTGCGGCGGCGCCGGTCAGGTCCGGCAGGTGACGAGGACCCCGTTCGGGCAGATGGTCCGAGCGGCGCCGTGCCCGACCTGCGGAGGCGACGGCAAGGTGCCGGAGACGCCCTGCGGGGTCTGCGGCGGCGCGGGCTCGGTCGAGGACCGCAAGTCCTACGAGGTGGAGGTGCCGCCCGGGATCGAGAACGGCCAGCGGATCCGGATCAGTGGCGCCGGCGACGCCGGCAGCAGCGGCGGGCCCTCCGGCGACCTCTACGTCCAGGTTTTGATCGCCGACGACGAGCGCTTCCACCGCGAGGGGTCCGACCTCGTCACGGTCCTCGAGGTGACCGCGATGACGGCGATGCTCGGCGCCACCCTGCCGGTCGAGACCGTCACCGGCGAGACCGAGGTCGAGCTCGAGGCGGGGATCCAGCACGGCGAGACGATCCGCGTCCGCGGCGAGGGCCTGCCGGCGCTCCGCAATCCGCGCCGCCGAGGCGACCTCCACGTCGCGGTGAAGGTCGTGACGCCGGTCGAGCTCGACGACGAGCAGCGTGAGCTCGCCGAGCGCCTCGATTCCGCCCTCGGCCCGCAGAACGCACCCGGCAACGCCCGGCCGGGAGTGTTCGAGCGCGTGCGCCGCGCCTTCCGCTGAGCCGGCCGTGGCGCCGATGGTCCGCCTCGCCGTCCGCTGCCGGCCCGAGCAGGCCGAGCAGGTCCTCGCCGAGCTGATCGAGCTCGTTCCCGGCGGGGTGGAGGAGGAGCGCGGCGGCGGTTTCGTCGAGTACGCGATCTACGGCCCGCCCGGCGAGCTGCCGGAGCTGCCGGACCTCGAGGCGGCCGCCGGCGACGGGCTCGTCGAGATCGAGACGACCGAGATTCCCGACGACTGGGCTGACCGCTGGCGCGACTTCCACGAGCCGGTCGTCGTCGACGGCGGGCGGATGGTCGTGCGGCCGTCCTGGGAGGCGGACGTCACCGGCGCGGGCATCGACGTCGTCGTCGATCCCGGCAGGGCGTTCGGGACCGGGGCGCACGCGACCACGCGCTGCTGCCTCGAGCTCCTGCTCGCCCTCGCCGACCGGAACCTCGCCACCGGCGCGTTCGCCGACTGGGGGACGGGTTCGGGCGTCCTCGCGATCGCCGCCGCGAAGCTCGGCTGGGACCCGGTCACGGGCTGCGATCACGAACCCGCCGCGGTCGAGGCGGCCGCCGCCAACGCCGCCGCCAACGGAGTCGAGGTCGCGGTCGAGCGCGTCAACCTCCGCGACGAGACGCCGCCGGCGGCGGCGACCGTGACGGCGAACCTGACGGCGCCGCTCCTGGTTCCGCTCGCGGAGCGGATCGCGGCCGGGGCGATCCCGGCACCGGAGCACCTGGTGGTCAGCGGACTGCTGAGCGCCGAGCGCGAGCGTGTCGTCGCTGCCTACCGTCACGCCGGCCTGGGCGTCGAGGAGTCGCTCGCGAGCGGCGAGTGGGCGGCGCTCCTGCTCATCCGCTGAGGGCGAAAACGAATCCTCCGACCGGCCCGTTAGCGTTGCCGCCATGGTCGCAGCAACGGTCACGTTCTACAGCGTCGTCGTCTTCTTCCACATCGCCGCGGTGGTGATCGGCTTCGGGCCGACCTTCGCCTACGGCGCCTACATGGCGACGGCCCAGCGCGAAGGCGGTCAGGCGATCCCGCTGATCGGCCGGACGATCGTCTTCTGGGACCGGACGGTGAACACGGCTGCGATGACGTTGATCCTGCTGACCGGGATCTACCTCGCCTCCGACGGCCCCTACGGGACCGGCAGCTTCTTCATCAGCTGGGGCTTCGTCGCGATCGTCATCCTGTTCGCGCTCACCCACGCCTTCTTCATCCCGAGGACGAGGCGGGCGGTCGAGCTCGCCGAGCGTGACCTGGCGGCGCCGGACGGCAAGCTCTCGGCCGAGTTCGAGGCGCTCAGCGGGCAGCTCGCCAAGGTCGGCATCGCCGCCGGCCTCCTCGTGATCCTGACGATCTACGTCATGACTGCGAAACCGTTCCTCTGAGAGCGGCCTGGCCCGGTCCAGACCACTCTCACCTGTCAACAGTCCGATAATCGGGGGCAATGACCCCCGACCGCTCGCTGCCGATCGCCATGTTCGACTCCGGCGTCGGCGGGCTGACCGTGCTCCACGAGTGCCTCGTCTCGCTTCCGGCCGAGGACTTCCTGTACCTCGGCGACAGCGCCCACTTCCCGTACGGCACGAAGAGCGCCGAGGACCTCCGCGAGCGGGTCGTCGCGAACACCGAGCTGCTGCTCGGCCGCGGCGCGAAGCTCCTGATCGTCGCCTGCAACTCGGCGGCTTCGGCGGGCGCCGAGGCGGCGCGGGAGATCGCCGATGCCCACGGCGTCGAGGTCGTCACCGTGATCGACCCCGAGGCGGAGATCGCCGCCGCGATCAGCGGCACCGGGAGGATCGGGGTCCTGGCGACGCCGGCGACGGTCGCGGGCGGCGCCTACCGGCGGGCGCTCGAGGCGCAGGGCCGCGGGCTCGACGTGACCGAGGTCTCGGCGCCGGACCTCGCGCCGATCATCCAGAACGGCTTCCCGTTCGACCAGTCGGTCCTCGACACGGTGCGCTTCTACTGCGAGCCGCTGCGCGCCGCCTCCGTCGACACGCTGATCCTCGGCTGCACCCACTACCCGCTGGTGGCGCCGATGCTGCAGCGGATCCTCGGCCGCGACGTCCGCCTCGTCACCGCCGGACACGCGATCGCGGCGAACGCGCAGCGGATCCTCGAGAGCCGCGCGCTCGAGAGCGCCACGAGCGGCGAGGGGGCCTACCGGTTCCTCTGCACCGGCGACGTGTTCTCGTTCCGCGAGCTCGGCACCAGGTTCCTGCAGATGCCGCTCGGCGACATCGAAGGGGTCTGATCGCGGCCTCACTACTCTTCGGTCGATGAGCGACGAGATCCTCGAACGAGTCCAGGCCGACACCCGCACGGCGATGAAGGCGGGCGAGCGCGACCGCGTCGGAACGCTGCGGATGCTCGCCAGCTCGCTCCAGCAGGACGAGAAGGAGGGCAAGGGCGACGCCGTAGCCGTCCTCCAGCGCGAGCGCAAGAAGCGGATCGAGGCAGCGGATGCCTTCGAGAGCGGCGGGCGATCCGAGCAGGCCGCCGCCGAGCGCGACGAGGCGACGTTGATCGAGTCCTACCTCCCCGAGCAGATCTCCGACGAGGAGCTCGAGCGGATCGTGGTCGCCGCGGTCGAGTCGACCGGCGCGACGGACGTCAAGGAGATGGGCAAGGTGATCGGCGTCGTGATGCCACAGGTCAAGGGCCGCGCCGACGGCAAGCGGGTCTCGACGATGGTCCGGGAGCGGCTTGGCGCGTAGGCAGCTGACGATCGAAAACGACGTGGCCGCGGAGCTCGCGGGGTCGGGAGATGCGGTTCTTCGCGAGCTCGAGGAGCGCCTCGACTGCGACGTCTATCTCCGCGGCAACGTGATCACCCTCGACGGCCCCGAGCACTCGGTCGCCGAGGGGCAGGGGCTCGTCGAGGAGCTGCTCGGCCTGATCGAGCGTGGGCACGATCTCGAGCCGGAGACGATCGCCGCGGTCGACGGCGCCCGCGAGTCCGGGGTCGCCCCGGCGGCGATGCTCGGCGATTCGGTCTGGCGGCACCGCGGCACGAGCGTCGCGCCGCGGACTCCGAACCAGAAGCGTTACGTCGACTCGATCCGCGAGCACACGGTCACGTTCGGGATCGGACCGGCCGGGACCGGGAAGACCTTCCTCGCCGTCGCGATGGCGGTCGCCGCGCTCGAGTCGCGCGACGTCAGCCGCGTCATCCTCACCCGCCCCGCCGTCGAGGCCGGCGAGCGGCTCGGATTCCTGCCCGGCGACATCCAGGCGAAGGTCGATCCCTACCTGCGGCCCCTCTTCGACGCGCTCTACGACATGCTCGACCCCGATCGCGTCAACGACTACTTCGAGCGCGGGATCATCGAGGTCGCGCCGCTGGCCTTCATGCGCGGCCGGACAATCAACGACGCCTTCGTGATCCTCGACGAGGCCCAGAACACGAGCCCCGAGCAGATGAAGATGTTCCTGACCCGGCTCGGCTTCGGATCGAAGATGGTCGTCACCGGCGACATCACCCAGATCGACCTGCCCGCGAACCAGCGATCCGGTCTCGTCGTCGTCGGCGAGATCCTCTCCGCGGTCGACGACATCAGCTTCATCCGCTTCGGCGGCTCCGACGTCGTCCGCCACCAGCTCGTGCAGCGGATCGTCGCCGCCTACGGCGAGTACGGCGACCGCAAGCGGTCCCGCGGTCCTTCCGGGCCGCATCGCGACCCGGATGGCGGCGATTGAGCACCGACCTCGCCGACGTCCCGCCGGAGCTCGCGGTGGCGGTGGCGGCCGCGCTCGAGGCGGCGGGCGTCGCCGACGGCCACCTCTCGCTCGAGCTCGTCGACGCGGAGCGGATCCGCGAGCTCAACCGCGAGCACCGCGGTCGCGACGAGCCGACCGACGTGCTCTCGTTCCCTATCGACGGGGCCGGCCCGAGCGCCGGGCCTCGTGAGCTCGGCGACGTCGTGATCTGCCCGGAGCACACCGCCGACCTCGCCGAAGCGGCGGTCCACGGCGTCCTCCACCTCTGCGGCTTCGACCACGAGACCGACGACGGCGAGATGCTGGCGCTGCAGGGGCGAGTCCTCACCGCGGTGAGGGGGCCCGGCGCCGGTGGCTGACGTGGCGGTCCGCTCCGCTCGCATCGCCGAGGCCGACGCGGTCCTCGCCTGCTACGAGTGGCTCTTCGCGCCGCCCGGCTCGCAGCCGGCGAGCTGGAACCCGGACTGGGCGAAGGTCGCGCTCGTCGACGCGATCGATTCCGACGCCGCGAACGTGTTCGTCGCCGACGAGGGCGGGCGGATCTCCGGGTTCTGCACCGCCTACCTCGATCTGCTCTCGGTCCGCTACGGCCTGCGCTGCTGGGTCGAGGACCTCGCGGTCGACCCCGAGCGCCGCTCGCGGGGGATCGGTGCGGCGCTGCTCGCCGCCGCCCGCGAGTGGGCAGCCGCCAACGGCGCGTCCCACCTCGAGCTCGACAGCGCCGCAGGTAGGGTGGATGCCCATCGCTTCTACGCGCGCGAGGGGGCGCGGAATCCCTCCTACAGCTTCGGGTGGTACGGGCTCGGGGAGCGGGAGGAACCGTGAGCGTCGCGACCCGCTCCGGCTTCATCGGGCTCGCCGGTCGCCCGAACGTCGGCAAGTCGACGCTCGCGAACGCGCTGGTCGGCTCGAAGGTCGCGATCGTCTCCGACCGGCCGCAGACGACCCGTCGCGCCGTTCGCGGCGTCGCCACGGCCCCCGACGGCTCCTGGCAGATGATCCTCACCGACCTGCCCGGCGTCCAGAAGCCCCGCGACGTCCTCACCGAGCGCATGCAGAAGCGGGTCGAGCGCGAGCTCGCCGACTCCGACGCGATCCTGTTCGTGCTCAACGGCGAGCAGGGAATCGGTCCCGGCGATCGCTTCATCGCCGCGATGATCGAGGCCGGGCACCCCGAGGCGCCGGTGATCTGCGCCGTCAACAAGATCGACCGGCTGAAGCGGCACGAGCTCGTCGCCGCCCTCGCCGCCGCCGGCGAGCTCGAGGTCGTGGACGAGGTGTTTCCGATCAGCGCCCGTCGCGGGACCGGAGTGGAGGCGCTCCGCGATTGCCTCGCCGGGCTGATGCCCGCCGGTCCGTTGCTCTACCCGCCCGGCGAGAGCAGCGACCTGCCGAGCGAGATCCACCTCGCCGAGCTGATCCGCGAGCAGGTGCTCCGTCGCACCCGCGACGAGATCCCCCACGCGGTCGAGGTCGAGGTCGAGTCGATCGAGGCCCGCGAGGACGGGATCGTCGCGATCAAGGCCGACGTCTGGGCGGAGTCGCAGTCACAGAAGGCGATCCTGATCGGCAAGGCCGGCCGGATGGTCCGTGAGGTCGGGACGGCCGCACGGCGGGAGCTCGAGCGCGAGCTCGGGGCCAAGGTCTTCCTCGACCTCCGCGTCCGCGTCCGCGAGCATTGGCGCCGCGACGAGTCGCTGCTCGACCGGCTCGGGATCGACTGAACGCACCTCCGGCGATTCCCGGAGCTTGCGGGAATTGGGTCTTGACTCGCGTCCGGGACGCGGCATAGGGTCGCGCTGTCCAGATCAGGTGCCAGCGAAGGGGAGTCAATGGCCGCAGACGACACGACCCACGGCGACGACGAGGCGACACTCGCGAAGCTTGGGTACAACCAGTCCCTCGATCGCGCATGGAGCAGCTTCTCCAACTTCGCGATCTCGTTCACGATCATCTCGGTCCTCGCCGGTTGCTTCACGACCTATGCCTTCGCGTGGAACGGCGGCGGCCCGATAGCGATCTCCTGGGGCTGGCCGATCATCTGCGGCCTGATCCTCCTCGTCGCGTTGTCGATGTCGGAGCTCGTCTCCAAGTACCCGACCGCCGGCGGCATCTACTACTGGGCGTCCGACCTCGGCGGGAAGACATGGGGCTGGTTCACCGGCTGGTTCAACCTGATCGGCCTCGTCGGCGTCGTCGCCTCGGTCGTCTACGCGTCGGCCCAGTTCGCCTACTACCTGCTCAACCTGTACGGGCTCGATCTCGGATTCATCAACTTCGGCGACGCCCAGCACGTCCTGCTCGAGACCTTCGTCCTGTTCGCCCTCTTCCTGACGATCCATTCGCTGATCAACATCTTCTCCTCGCCGCTCGTCGCGATGTTCAACAACATCTCGGTCGGCTGGCACGTGCTCGGCGTCGCGGTCATCATCGCGATCCTGATCATCGTCCCCGACGAGCATCAGAGCCTGGACTTCGTCTTCACCGAGAAGTTCAACAACACCGGCCTGTTCGACGGAAACATCGGGGGCTTCAGCTTCTGGTTCTACGTCCTCCCCCTCGGGTTCCTGCTGACGATGTACACGCAGACCGGCTACGACGCTTCCGCGCACATCAGCGAGGAGACGAAGGGCGCCGCCGTCGGTGCTGCAAAGGGCGTCTGGCGCTCGGTCTTCTGGGCCGGAGCGATCGGCTGGCTGGTCCTGCTCGCGATCACCTTCGCGGCGACGAAGGTCGGCTTCGTCACCAACCAGGGCCTCGGTTCCTCCCTCTCGATCTTCTCCTCCTCGCTCGACCCGTGGGCGGCGAAGATGGTGATCCTGATCGCGACGATCGGCCAGCTCTTCTGCGGCATGGCCTGCCTCACCAGCGCCTCCCGCATGTGTTACGCGTTCTCCCGCGACCGCGCCGTCCCGGGTCATCGGATGTGGACCAAGCTCAACCACCACCGCGTGCCGGCGTTCTCGGTGATCTTCATGGCCACGATGGCGCTCATCGTCACCCTGCCGGCGCTGATCGGCGACAAGAACAACTACACCTACGCCTTCCAGGCGGTCGTCTCGATCACGGTCATCGGCCTCTACATCGCCTACGTGATCCCGACCTTCCTCCGCTGGCGGATGGGCGATGCCTTCGAGCCTGGGCCGTGGACGCTCGGCAGGAAGTACAAGTGGATCAATCCCGCAGCGGTGGTCTGGGTGATCATCTGCGTGATCGTCTTCAGCCTGCCGCAGGGCGCCGCAGGAGCGCCCTGGACCGACGGCTTCAGCTGGTCCTTCCACGAGAACGTCGACGCCGGCCTGATCTACGTCAACTACGCGCCGATCATGGTCGGGATCGTGATCATCGCGGTCGGGCTCTGGTGGCTGATCAGCGCCCGTCACAAGTTCGAGGGACCGATCCGCCAGGTCGCGACCGACGACACCGGCCGAGTGATCGAAGGCCGGGAGGATCCGTCTGCGCCGACGGCGTAGTCTGCCCCGCGGGTGACGCTCGACGAGCTCAAGAAGGCGGTCGCGGACGGCACGGTCGACACCGTGCTCCTCGCGATCGCCGACATGGAGGGGCGCCTCCAGGGCAAGCGCCTGACCGCGAGCCATTTCCTCGACCAGGTCGCTCATCACGGCGCCGAGGGCTGCAACTACCTGCTCGCCGTCGACGTCGACATGAACACGGTCGAGGGCTACGAGATGGCGTCGTGGGGAACCGGCTACGGCGACTTCGAGATGAAGCCCGACTTCGACACGATTCGGCCGGTCCCATGGCACGAGGGAACCGTCCTGGTCATGGGCGACCTGCAATGGGCCGACGGTCGGCCGGTCGTCGCCTCGCCCCGGCAGATCCTCCGCGGTCAGCTCGAGCGCCTCGCCGAACGCGGGCTGATCGCCAACTCCGGCACCGAGCTCGAGTTCATCGTCTTCCGGACGCCGTACGAGGAGGCGTGGCGGCGCGGCTACCGCGACCTCGAGCCGGCGAACCTCTACAACGTCGACTACTCGCTGCTCGGCACCGCCAGGATCGAGCCGTTGATCCGGCGGATCCGCAACGAGATGGCGGCGGCGGGCCTCTTCGTCGAGAGCTCGAAGGGCGAGTGCAACCTCGGCCAGCACGAGATCAACTTCCGCTACGCCGACGCGCTCCGGACCGCCGACGAGCATGCGATCTACAAGAACGGCGCCAAGGAGATCGCTGCCCAGGAGGACTACTCGATCACGTTCATGGCGAAGTTCAACGAACGCGAGGGCTCGAGCTGCCACATCCACTGCTCGCTCGCCGACGCCGAGAGCGGCGCCAACGTCTTCGCGGGCGACCAGGCGATGTTCGACCATTTCGTGGCCGGCCAGCTCGCCTGCCTGCGCGAGATGACGCTGATGTTCGCCCCCTACGTCAACTCCTACAAGCGCTTCGTCGAGGGCTCATTCGCGCCGACCGCGGTCGCCTGGGGCCACGACAACCGGACGTGCGCGATGCGGGTGGTCGGCCACGGTGAGGCGCTTCGCGTCGAGAACCGCCTGCCCGGCGCCGACATCAATCCCTACCTGGCGCTGAGCGCGATGATCGCCGCCGGCCTGCACGGCATCGACGCCGAGCTGCCGCTCGAGCCGCCGCTCGAGGGCAACGCCTATCAGTCGGATGCACCGCGGGTCCCGACGAACCTCTATGAGGCGCGCGACCTGTTCGGCGCCAGCGAGGTCGCCCGGGAGGCGTTCGGCAGTGAGGTCGTCGACCACTACCTGAACCGGGCCCGGGTCGAGCTCGAGGCAGCCGAGGCCAAGGTGACCGATTTCGACCTCTTCCGCGGCTTCGAGAGACTGTGAGCCGCGACGCCGCCGGTGAGTAGGCCGCTGATCGGCGTCTGCGCCGCCGTCGAGCAGGCGCGGTGGGCCTCCTGGGACGTCGTCGTCACGATGGCTCCGCAGACGTATGCGACTGCGATCCAGGCGGCCGGCGGGGTCGCGGTGATCCTGCCGCCCGACCCGGCGGCGATCGAGCAGCCCGACATGCTGCTCGACCGGATCGACGGCCTTCTGCTGGCGGGGGGATCCGACATCGACCCGGCGACCTACGGCTCCGAGCCGGGACCGGAGACGGTGGGCTTCCGGGCCGAGCGCGACGAGTTCGAGCTGGCGCTCCTGCGCCGGGCGATCGAGCGCGACATGCCCGCGCTCGGGATCTGCCGGGGGATGCAGGTGCTCAACGTCGCCCGGGGAGGGACGATCGACCAGCACGTCCCCGACCGGCTCGGCGGCGACGTCCTCCACCGCGAGGTCGCGGGGACGTACAGCGAGCACGACGTCGAGATCGTCGCCGGCTCGCTCGCCGCCCGCGCCGTCGCCGGCGAGCACGCAACCGTCAAGTCCCATCACCATCAGGGCGTCGACCGGCTCGGCGAAGGCCTCGCGATCAGTGGCTACTCGGCGACCGATCGGATCGTCGAGGCGATCGAGCTGCCCGACCGCAGGTACGCGCTCGGCGTCCTCTGGCACCCTGAGGAGGACATGAGATCGAAGGTGATCGGATCGCTCGTCGAGGCGGCGAGGCAGGAGGTGAACGGATGATCGAGGTGATCGAACCGGCCAGCGCCGAGGTGATGGCGGAGGTTCCGAGGGCCGGCGTCGAGGAGGTCGACGATGCGGTCGCCCGCGCCAAGGCGGCCTTCCCGGCCTGGCGCGCCGTCGATCCCGGCGAGCGGGCCAAGCTCCTGCACGGGCTCGCCGACCGGCTCGGCGAGAGCGCCGACGACCTCGCCGTGCTCGAGGCCCGCAACGCCGGTAAGCCGATCGGCGACGCCCGCGGCGAGATCGCGATGGTCGTCGACTGCTTCCGCTATTACGCGGCTGCGCCGGAGCGCCTGCTCGGCCAGACGATCCCCGTCGCCGGCGGCGTCGACATGACCTTCCGCGAGCCGCTCGGGGTCGTCGGCCTGATCGTGCCCTGGAACTTCCCGCTCGTGATCACGTCCTGGAAGACCGCTCCTGCCCTCGCCGCCGGCAACACCGTCGTGATCAAGCCGGCCGAGCTGACCCCGCTGACGGCGATCGAACTCGAGCGGATCGCGCTCGAGGCCGGGATCCCCGAGGGCGTCCTCAACGTCGTCCCCGGTCCCGGCTCGGTCTGCGGGCAGCGCCTCGTCGAGCATCCCGACGTCGCAAAGATCGCCTTCACCGGCTCGACCGAGGTCGGGCGCGGGATCGCCGCCGGCGCGGCCGGGACGATCAAGCGCGTCACGCTCGAGCTCGGCGGCAAGTCGGCGAACGTCGTCTTCGCCGATGCCGACATCGAGGCCGCCGCGGCGGCGGCTCCGGCGGCCGTCTTCGGCAACTCAGGGCAGGACTGCTGCGCGCGGTCGCGGATCCTCGTCGAGCGCGAGGCCGTCGACGACTTCATGGCCGCCCTCGAGCGGACCGTCAAGTCGATGGTCGTCGGCGACCCCCTCGACGAGGCGACCGAGATGGGCCCGCTGATCTCGGCCTCGCACCGCGAGACGGTCGCGTCGTTCCTCGACGACGAGGTTCCGGTCGCGTTCCGCGGCGACGCTCCCGACGGTCCCGGCTTCTGGTTCCCGCCGACCGTCCTCGAGCCGACCACCAACGACGTCCGCGCCTCCCGCGAGGAGATCTTCGGGCCGGTCGCCGCCGTGATCCCCTTCGACGGCGAGGCCGACGCGATCGCGATCGCCAACGACACGATCTACGGCCTCTCCGGCTCGATCTGGAGCGGCGACGGCGGCCGCGCCCTCCGCGTCGCCCGAGCCCTCGAGACCGGCGTCATCTCGATCAACTCGAACTCGTCGGTCCGCGTGAGCACTCCCTTCGGAGGCTTCAAGCAGTCCGGCGTCGGCCGCGAGCTCGGCCCCGACGCCCTCGACCACTACACCGACGTCAAGAACGTCTTCTACGCGACCGGCTGAGTCATATGGGCCGCTGATAGCTTGCCGCGCATGGAACGCCCGGGACGGCTCGAGGACAAGGTTTGCGTGATCACCGGCGCCGCGAGCGGGATCGGCGCCGAGACGGCGCGGCTGTTCGCGGCGGAGGGCGCGCACGTGGTCGGCGTCGATCTCAGCGAGGGGTCGGAGGGCGAGCTGGCGATCGTCGCCGACGTCACCGATCCCGAGCAGGTCGAGGGCATGTACGCCGACGCTCGGGAGCGGTTCGGCAGGATCGACGTGCTCTTCAACAACGCGGGCATCAACCCGCCCGAGGACGCTTCGATCCTCGAGACGTCGCTCGAGGTGTTCCAGAAGGTCCAGGACGTGAACCTGCGCAGCGTCTTCCTCTGCTGCAAATACGGGATCCCGCACCTGCTCGACAACGATTCGGGCGGCTCGGTGATCAACACGGCGTCGTTCGTCGCGGTGATGGGCGCGGCGGTCTCGCAGATCTCCTACACGGCCTCGAAGGGAGCGGTCCTGGCGATGTCGCGCGAGCTCGGCGTCGAGTTCGCGCACCGCGGCGTCCGCGTCAACTCGCTCTGCCCGGGTCCGGTCGACACACCGCTCCTGCAGGACCTGTTCGCCAGCGACCCGAAGAAGGCGGAGCGGCGCCTCGTCCACCTCCCGTTCGGGCGGTTCGCGCTGGCCCACGAGATCGCCAGCGGAGCGCTGTTCCTCGCCTCCGACGAGAGCTCCTACGTGACCTCCTCCACCTTCCTCGTCGACGGCGGCATCTCGCAGGCGTATCTGACCCCCGACGCCAGCGACGATCCCCAGTACTGATCGGATCCGAGACGGGATCGGAGCGGTTGGACGCCGCGCCTAGACTGACGACGATGATCGACGAGATCGCATTCGACGAGCGCGGCCTCGCGCCATGCGTTATCCAGGATGCCGGGACCGGTGAGGTCCTGACGCTCGCCTGGGTCAATGCCGAGGCATTGGAGCGGACGATCGCGACCGGCGAGATGCACCTCTGGAGCCGTTCCCGGGACGAGCTCTGGCGCAAGGGAGCGACCTCCGGCAACGTCCAGCGGGTCCGCGAGCTCCGCTACGACTGCGACGCGGACGCCGTCCTCGCCCTCGTCGAGCCGGCCGGGCCCGCCTGCCACACCGGTGAGCGGACCTGCTTCTTCAGGGCCGCCGATGGAGCGCCGCAACCGGTCGCCCACGAGGCGCTGCCCGCCCTCGAGCGGACGATCGATGCCCGTCGGGCCGAGCGCCCGGACGGCTCCTACACGGCCCGGCTGCTCGACGATCCGGCGCTGGTCGGCGCCAAGGTGCGGGAGGAGGCCGACGAGGTCGCTCGCGCGGTCGCCGGGGAGTCGGATGAGCGCGTCGCCGAGGAGGCGGCCGACCTGCTCTACCACCTCGAGGTCGCGCTCGCCTCCCGCGGCCTCGGCATCGAAGCTCCCGCCACGGTCCTGAACGCCCGCCGCCGCGACGGCTGAGCCCAGCGTGAGCGCGGGCGTCACGACACTCGAGCAGGCCCGCGAGCTTGCCCGGTCCGGGAACGTCGTCCCGGTCGTCGCGACGTTCGTCGACGACACCGAGACGCCCGTCTCCGCCTTCCTGAAGCTGCGCGACGGCGGCCCCTGCTTCCTGCTCGAGTCGGCCGAGCAGGGCGGGCGGCTCGGCCGCCACTCGTTCCTCGGCTTCAGCCCCCATCTCTCGATCCGTTGGGGCGGCGGCGAGCTGCTCGAGTGGGAGGGAGGCGCCGCGACCGCGGCCGAGCCGACCCGCCGCAGCCCGGCACCCGACCCCTACGGCGCCGTCGCGGCGGCGCTCGGGCGCTTCGAGCTCGCCGATGCCGATGAGCTCCCGTTCGCCGGCGGTGCCGTCGGCCTGTTCGGCTACGACCTCGTCCGCACGGTCGAGCCGCTCGGCGATCCCAACCCCGACCCGCTCGGGCTGCCCGACCTGGCGCTGATGGTCTGCGAGCTGATCGTCGCCTTCGACCATCACAAGCACGAGGTCTCGATCATCGCCCTCGCGTTCAGCGGCGAGGACGGGATCGACCTCGCGTACGAGCGCGCCGTCGGGCTGATCGACTCGGCGCGCGAGCGCCTCCGCGGCGCGATCCCCGGCCGCGGCCGCGGCCGGGGATCCGGCGCCCGCGACGGCTCCGTCGAGTGGGAATCCAACCTGACCCGCGAGCAGTTCGAGGCGAACGTCACGCGAATCGTCGAGTACGTCCGTGCGGGCGACGCGTTCCAGGTCGTCCCCTCGCAGCGCTTCAGCGCCGACTGCCCCGTCGAGGCGTTCTCGATCTATCGCGGGCTGCGGGCGATCAATCCCTCTCCGTACATGTACTTCCTCGACTTCGGGGACTTCGAGATCGCCGGCGCCTCGCCGGAGCCGCTCGTCAAGGTCACGGGGCGGCGGGTCGAGACCCGCCCGATCGCCGGGACCTACCCGCGCGGAGAGGACGAGGAGGAGGATCGCGCCAACGCCGAGCGGCTGCTGGCGGACCCGAAGGAGCGGGCCGAGCACGTCATGCTCGTCGACCTCGGCCGCAACGACCTCGGCCGGGTCTCCGAGTACGGGACGGTCACGGTCGACGAGCTGATGGCCGTCGAGACGTACAGCCACGTCCTCCACATCGTCAGTCGCGTCTCCGGCGAGCTCCGCGACGGCCTCGGGGCGATGGACGTGCTCCGCTCGGCGCTCCCCGCCGGGACCCTCTCGGGAGCGCCGAAGGTCCGGGCGATGCAGATCATCGACGAGCTCGAGCCCCACAAGCGCTGCTCCTACGGGGGGGCGATCGGCTACCTCGACTTCCGCGGGGACCTCGACGTCGCGATCCACATCCGCACGGTGGTCGTCAAGGACGGCCGCGCTCATGTCCAGGCCGGCGGCGGCACGGTCGCCGACGCGAAGCCCGATTACGAGTACCGCGAGTCGCTTCAGAAGGCGAAGGCGATCTTCCGCGCCGTCGAGGTCGCCGTCGAGCACCCGGAGTGGGAATGAAGGCGCTCGTCATCGACAACTACGACTCGTTCACCTACAACCTCGTCCAGTACCTGGGCGAGCTCGGGGCCGAGATCGACGTCGTCCGCAACGACGTGGCGACCGTCGACGAGCTGCTCGCCCGGGGCGTCGACCGGCTCGTGATCTCGCCCGGTCCCTGCACCCCCGCCGAGGCCGGGATCTCCGTCGAGGCGGCGCGGCGCTTTCCCGAGGCCGGGGTGCCGACCCTCGGCGTCTGCCTCGGCCACCAGTCGATGGTCGAGGCGTTCGGCGGCCGCGTCGTCCGCGGCGAGCCGATCCACGGCAAGGACGCGGAGGTCGAGCACGACGGCAGGACCCTCTTCGCCGGGCTGCCGAAGCCGCTCACCGTCGGCCGCTACCACTCGTTGATCGCCGACCCCGACCTGCCCGGCGAGCTCGAGCTCTCCGCCTCGTGCGACGGCACCGTGATGGCCGTCCGCCACTCCGGGTTGCCGGCCGAGGGCGTCCAGTTCCACCCCGAATCGGTCCTCACCCCGGCAGGCAAGCAGATGCTCGCCAACTTCCTCGGCGTCCCCGCTCCGGCGCCGTGAGATCGTGAGAGACTGACCGGCCCGAGGCCGCCGATGCCGAACGAGATCCTGACCCGCGCCATCGACGCCGTCTGCTCCGGAGAGCACCTGACGTCCGACCATGCATCGGCGGTGCTCGCCGAGATCATGGAGGGACGGACCGGCGACGTGCAGACGGGCGCCTTTCTGGTCGCCCTGCGCGCCAAGGGCGAGACGGTCCCGGAGCTGATCGGCCTGGCCCGGACGATGCGCGGCCTCGCCACCCACGTCGAAACCGGTCGCGACGACCTCGTCGACACCGCCGGGACGGGGGGCGGCCCGTCGACCTTCAACGTCTCGACCACCGCGGCCCTGATCGCGGCCGGCGCCGGCTGCGCGGTCGCCAAGCACGGCAATCGCTCGAGCACCTCGCGCTCCGGATCGGCGGACATGCTCGAAGCGCTCGGAGTCGAGATCGCGCTCGAGCCCGGGGAGGTCGGGGAGGCGATCCGGGCGACCGGGTTCGGGTTCATGTTCGCCCCCGCCCATCACGCGGCGATGAAGCACGTCGTCCCGGTCCGCGCCGAGCTCGCCGTCCGGACGATCTTCAACTTCCTGGGACCGCTGACCAATCCGGCCGGGGCGACCCGCCAGCTCCTCGGCGTCTCCGATCGCCGCTACCAGGAGACGATCGCCGAGGCGCTCGCCGGCCTCGGCTGCGAGCACGCGATGGTCGTCACCGCCGAGGAGGGCCTCGACGAGCTCTCGATCTCCGGCCCGACCCGAGTCATCGAGGTGCGGGGAGGCGGGACCAGCGAATGGTTCGTCGATCCCGGCGACTTCGGCATCGACGAGGCGCCGCTCGAGGCGATCGCCGGAGGCGAGCCGGCGGACAACGCCGCCACCGCGCGGGCGATCCTCGCCGGTGAGCCGGGCCCGGCCGCCGACATCGCGCTGCTCAACGCCGGCGCCGCGATCTACGTCGGCGGCGGCGCCGACGATCTGGCGGGCGGGATCGAGGCGGCGCGGGCGGCAATCGACTCGGGTGCCGCGGCCGGCGTCCTCCGGCAGCTGGTCGCGATGCGAGGTTCCGATCAGGACGTCCGATCGCCCGGCGCCGGGCCTCGGGATCGGTAGCCTGCTGAGCGGATGAGCAGGTTGGATCAGCTCGTCGACGCGGCGCGCGACGGCGTCCGCAGACGTATTGCCGAAGTGCCCGGCGAGCAGCTTCGTGCCCGGCTCGGCACCCGCCGCGGTCACCGGCCCTTCAAGGAGGCCCTGGTCCAGCCCGGGCTCTCGCTCATCGCCGAGTTCAAGCGCGGCTCGCCCTCGGCCGGGGCGATCCGGCCCGACGCTGACGTCGCCGACGTGGTCGGCGCTTACGAGCGCGGCGGCGCCGCCGCGATATCCGTGCTCACCGACGAGCCGCACTTCCACGGCTCCCTCGCCGACCTCGAGGCGGCACGGGCGGCATCGGCGCTGCCGATCCTCCGCAAGGACTTCATCGTCGATCCCTACCAGCTCTGGGAGGCCTCACTGGCCGGCGCCGATGCGGTGCTGCTGATCGCCGCCGCGCTCGCCGACGAGGACCTGCAGCTGCTCTGGGACGAGGCGACCGCGCTCGACCTCGATTGCCTGGTCGAGGTCCACGACGAGACCGACCTCGAGCGGGCGCTGCGGCTCGATCCGGACGTGATCGGGATCAACAACCGCAACCTCGCCGATCTCAGCGTCGACACCGGGACCACCCCGGAGCTGATCACCGACGTCCCGGCCGGGATCACGGTCGTCGCCGAGTCCGGCTACGACGACCCCGCTCAGGTCGAGGAGCTCGAGCGGATCGGCGTCGACGCCGTTCTGATCGGGGAGGCGCTGATGCGCGCCGCCGATCCCGAGGGCGCCGTCCGGGACCTCGTCTCCGACGAGGAGAAGACCCGCGAGCACCTCTTCTCGGACGAGCGCTAGGCAACCCCGGAGGAATGCTCCGCTACGCGTCCGCTTCCTCCGGCCCGTGCGCGGGCGGGTTTTTTAGCTGCAACTGCGGAAAGTCTTAGCGGCCGTTCAGCAGTCGTTCAGCAGTCGCTGAGGGTCGCCGCCGATCATGGCGCGGCATGACCCGAGCCAGAATCTTCTTCCGCAGCTCTTTCGGATCGGCCCTCTTCGGGGGCATCGTCGCCGTCGCCATCGGCATCGTCGCGATCGCGACCGGTCTGATCTCCGTCGACAACTCCTCCGGCTCGGCGCCGGTCGCCGCGATGCCGATCACCAAGACCGAGCCCGCCTCGAGCACCGGCCAGACGGTCAACCAGGTCTACCAGGAGGACGCCCAGGGAGTGGCCTTCATCTCCGCCGAGCAGAAGCCGACGGCGCCCGCGACGCCGTTCGGCGGTCCCTCCGGCGGCGGGGTCGCGACCGGCTCCGGCATCCTCATCGACAGCGACGGCCACGTGCTCACCAACGCTCACGTCGTCGATGGCTCGAGCTCGGTGACCGTCAAGTTCGGCGACGGCGAGCCGCTCCCGGCGAAGGTGCTCGGCGTCGACGACTCGAGCGACGTCGCCGTCCTCTCCGTCGATCCCGGCAAGGTCGACGCGAAGCCGCTGCAGCTCGGCGACTCCGACCAGGTCAAGGTCGGCGACGGCGCGATCGCGATCGGCAACCCCTACGGCCTCGACCGGACCGTCACATCGGGGATCATCTCGGCGCTGCAGCGGCAGATCAGCGCGCCGAACGGCTTCACGATCTCCGATGTCATCCAGACCGACGCGGCCATCAACCCCGGCAACTCCGGCGGGCCGCTGATCGACGCCGGCGGCAGGGTGATCGGGATCAACTCGCAGATCGCGACCGGCACCGGCAGCAACGGCTCGGTCGGGATCGGCTTCGCGGTGCCGATCAACACCGCCAAGAGCGTCGCCCAGCAGATCATCGACGGCGGCTCGGTCCAGCACGCCTACCTCGGCATCGAGGGCGCCGACCTGAGCCCGGAGCTCGCGAAGGTGCTGAACCTCGACGTCGACGAAGGCGTCCTCGTCCAGAAGGTGACGCCGGACGGGCCCGCGGCGAACGCCGGCATCGAGGCCGGCAACGCGACCGTCGGGATGGCCGGCGCCGAGGTCAAGGCCGGCGGCGACGTCATCACCGCGATCGACGGCAAGCCGATCACCGGCATGGAGGACCTGATCGCGGCAGTGAACGCCAAGCAGCCCGGCGACTCGGTCACCCTGACCGTCCTCAGCGGCGGCTCGAGCCACGACGTCACCGTCAAGCTCGGCAACCGGCCGGCGAGCGTCCAGGGCTGAGGTCGGCCGCGCCCGGGATCACCGCCGTCCGTGGCGCGACGGCGAGCCGGTATGCGATCTTTGACCTGTGAAGGTCAAGATCTGCGGAGTCACATCGATGGCCGACGCCGAGGCGGCCGTGTCGGCTGGTGCCTGGGCCGTCGGGCTCAACCACAGCCCCGAGTCGCCCCGGCTCGTCGATCCCGGCCTGGCCGAGGAGGTCGGCGCCGCCCTGAAGCGGCGCTGCGAGGTCGCCGGGGTGTTCGTCAACGCCCACCTCGATGAGATCGTCGACGCCGCCGAGCGCGAGCAGCTGACGCTCGTCCAGCTCCACGGCGAGGAGGGGCCGAGCTACTGCGCGGAAGTCCACAGGCGGACCGGCTGCAAGGTGATCAAGGCGTTCCGCGTCCGCTCGCCGGCGGAGGTGACGGCCGCGCGCGCCTACCGGACCGACTTCCATCTCTTCGACGCCTACCGTCCCGGCGTCCACGGCGGCACCGGGGCGAGCTTCGACTGGGAGCTCGTCGCGGGACGGCGCGGCGGGGTCCCGGCGATCCTCGCCGGCGGCCTCAATGCCGACAACGTCGGCGCCGCGGTCGCGGCCGCGAACCCGTGGGGGGTCGATGTCTGCAGCGGCGTCGAGTCCGCCCCCGGCGTCAAGGACCACAACCGGATCGACTCGTTCATGGCGGCCGCGGGCCGGGCCGGCGAGGCGCAGCGGGCCGACCGCGACCGGCGCCGGGCGATCAAGCGGGTCCGGCGTGAAGTCGCCCACGGGCGGCGGGACGCTTGAGCGCGATCGAGTCACGGTTCGGCCCCTACGGGGGCCGCTACGTTCCCGAGGTCCTGGTGGCCGCGCTCGACGAGCTGACCGCCGCCTGGGAGGAGGCCCGCGAGGACCCCGGCTACCGCGACGAGCTCGACCTCCTGCTCCGCGACTTCGTCGGACGCCCGACGCCGCTGTATCTGGCGTCGCGGCTGTCGGAGCGGGTCGGCCGGACGGTGTACCTGAAGCGCGAGGACCTTGCCCACACCGGCGCCCACAAGATCAACAACGCGGTCGGTCAGGCGCTGCTCGCGAAGCGGATGGGCAAGCGCCGGATCATCGCCGAGACCGGCGCGGGCCAGCACGGGGTCGCGACGGCGACCGCGTGCGCGCTGCTCGGGCTCGACTGCGTCGTCCACATGGGCACCGAGGACATGCGCCGGCAGCGGCCCAACGTCGAGCGGATGGGCTTGATGGGAGCCGTCGTCGAGCCGGTCGAGGCGGGCGCGCGGACCCTCAAGGAGGCGGTCAGCGCCGCGATCCGCGACTGGGTGACGAACGTCGCCGACACGCACTACATCATCGGCTCGGCGGTCGGCCCGGCGCCCTATCCGGCGCTCGTCCGCGACCTCCAGCGGGTGATCGGCGACGAGGCGCGCGAGCAGGTGCTCGCCGCGGCGGGGCGACTGCCCGACCGGGTCATCGCCTGCGTCGGCGGCGGCTCGAACGCGATCGGAAGCTTCGTCCCGTTCGTCGCCGACACCGGTGTCGAGCTGATCGGCGTCGAGGCGGCCGGGGAGGGGCTGCACGGTCGCCACGGCGCCTCGCTGGTGGCCGGACGGACCGGCGTCCTGCACGGGGCGCTGTCGGCGGTGCTCGCCGACGAGGACGGACAGATCCTCGAGGCGCACTCGATCTCGGCCGGGCTCGACTACCCGGGCGTCGGCCCCGAGCACGCGATGCTGCGCGACAGCGGCCGCGCCCGCTACGTGGCGATCACCGACACCGAGGCGCTGCTCGCCCTCCGGGAGCTCTCGCGGATGGAGGGGATCGTGCCGGCGCTCGAGAGCGCCCATGCGATCGCCTGGCTGCTGAATGAAGCGAGCAGCGAGCGGGGCGGCGGCCTCGACGTCCTGACCCTGTCGGGACGCGGAGACAAGGACCTTGCCGAAGCGCTCGCCGGCCTCGGGCGCATCGACGACGGCGACGTCGATGGCTGAGAGCGGGATCGACCGGATCGCCGCTGCCTTCGCGGCGGCCCGCGCCGAAGGACGAGCGGCACTGATGCCATATCTGATGGGCGGCTTTCCGGACATGGCGACCTCGGCCGCCGTGATCGACGCCTACGCCGACACCGGCGCCGACCTGATCGAGCTCGGGGTGCCGTACTCCGATCCGCTCGCCGACGGGCCGGTGATCCACGCTGCGGGAACGGCGGCGCTGGCCGCCGGCGCCCGCCTCGACGGCGTCCTCGGGCTCTGCGAGCGGGTCGCCGACCGCGTTCCGGTGCTGCCGATGGTCTACGCGAACGTCGCCCTCACCCTCGGCGCCGAGCGATTCGCAGCGGCGCTAGCCGATGCCGGTGCGGCCGGCGCGATCATCCCCGACCTGCCGCGTGCGGAGGACCCCTCGGTCGCCGCGGCGCTGATCGAGCGCGGGCTGGCTCCGATCGGATTCGTCTCGCCGACGACCTCGCCCGAGCGGCTCGCCGGGATCGCCCGCGACGCCGTCGGCTTCACCTACGTCGTCTCGCTGGCCGGCGTCACCGGCGAGCGGGCGAGCCTTCCCCCCGAGCTCGGGGAGATGGTCGCGGCGGTCAAGCGCGAGTCCGGCGCCCCGGCCGCGGTCGGGTTCGGGATCGGCACCCCTGAGCAGGCGGCGGCCGTCGGCACGATCGCCGACGGGGTGATCATCGGCACCCGGCTCGTCCGTGCGGTCGCGGATGCCGCGGACGCCGGCGCGGCCATCGACGCCGTCTCGGGGTTCATGGCAGACACCCGGACCGCGCTGTAGATTTCGCGCCGATGCAGTTGCTCGGATTCCTCGCGGCGGCCCTGTTCGCCTTCATGATCGGCTTCGCGCTCGATCTCGGTGGCGCCGTCTGCGCGCTGATCTTCCTGCTGATCCTCTTCATCGGCGCTCTGCTGCGCGCCTGGCATCCGCTGATCGAGTGGATGCGCGGGCCCGCTGCCCGCCTGTAGCAGTCGAGCGAAGGTCTACGCGAAGAACCGCTTCGCGACCTCGAGCAGCTCGAGATCGACCGTCTTGATGCCGCGAACCTCGCTGAGCGGGACCGAGGTGATCTCGCTGCCGTGCAGCGCGACCATCCGCCCGAACTCGCCGGCGGCGGCCAGCTCGTAGGCGCGGGCGCCGTAGCGGGTCGCGAGGACGCGGTCGTGGGCGGTCGGGCTGCCGCCGCGCTGGATGTGGCCGAGGACGACGTTGCGGGCCTCGTATCCGGTCATCCGCTCGAGCTCCTTGCTGAGCGCGGCCCCGATCCCGCCGAGCCGCTCGTAGCCGTACTCGTCGGTCTCCTCGTTGACGCGGACGTGGCGGACCTCGCCGCTCGCGAAGGCGAGGTTCGCACCCTCGGCGACGACGATGATCGAGAAGTCCTTGCCGCGATCGTGGCGCTGGGTGACGGCCGCGGCGAGCTCCTCGCAGGTCGTGTCGACCTCGGGGATCACGATCCCGTCGGCACCTCCGGCAAGGCCTCCGTAGAGCGCGATCCAGCCGGCGTTCCGGCCCATCACCTCGACGACCATCACGCGGTCGTGGGACTGGGCGGTCGTGTGGAGCCGGTCGATCGCCTCCATGACGACGTGGACGGCGGTGTCGAAGCCGAACGTGAGGTCGGTGCCGACGATGTCGTTGTCGATCGTCTTCGGGACGCCGATCAGCGGCAGGCCATGCTCGTCGTGGAGCATCCTGGTGATCTCCATCGTGTGCTCGCCGCCGATCGCGATCACGGCGTCGAGCCCGTCGCGGTCGAAGGCCGCGGCGACCGGCTCGACCGCGTTCTCGGTCAGCGGCTCGAAGCTCGACGTCCGCAGGATCGTCCCGCCGAGCGGGAGGATTCCCGAGACCGTCCGCTGGTCGAGGTCCATGTAGTCGCGCTCGGCGAGGCCGCGGTAGCCGCGCATGATCCCGACCGCCTCGTCGCCGCCGGCGATGGCCGAGCGGGTGACGGCGCGGATCACGGCGTTCAGCCCCGGGCAGTCGCCGCCGGCGGTGAGCATCCCGATCCGCATGCTCCGAGCCTATATCCGACCCTGGATGACCGATCCCGAACCCCCACGCACGCGGATGAACCACATGACGCTGCGCATCTCGTCGTCCCCGTCGGCTCACGGCCTTCCAGGCCGCTTCGCCTCCTGCGTCCTCGATCTGCTTGGTCCGGCGGCCCCCCGCGCACGCGGGGGCTCGGAACCGATCATCTCGCCGGGGCGGCGATAATCGGGCGATGGAGTCGCGCCGCGATCATGCACTGCTCTACGACGGCGATTGCGGCTTCTGCCGGCTCTCGGTCCGGACGTTGCTACGCCTCGACCGCGACGAACGCCTGCGGCCGGTCGTGATCCAGAGCCCCGAAGGCGAGCGGCTGCTCGGCGAGGTCCCGGCCGAGCTCCGGCTCGCCTCCTTCCATCTCGTCACTCCCGGCGGCACGGTCGTCTCGGGCGCCGAAGCGGCGCCGATCCTCGCCCGCCTGATCCCCGGCGGCGAGGTGCCGGCGCGGGCGATGAGGCGGTTCCCGGGCGCGACCGGGGCCACCTACGCGTTCATCTCCCGACACCGCGGCATGCTCGGCCGGATCGGTTTCCGCGCCGGGCCGATCGAGTAGCCGGAGCGGGGGTCGGCTGATGAGCAGGCTGAGGCGGATGTCGGGGGTGGTCGCCGCGGCGGCGGCGGCGGGCGCGCTCGCGGCGGGGTGCGGCGGTGGCGGCGGCGATCCCGAACTGAGCATCTACCTGAGTTCGCCGCTGCGCGGTCCGCTCGCGGCCGACGGCCGCGACGTCGCCGACGGGGCGCGACTGGCGCTCGCCGACGCCGGTCGCGAGGCGGGCGGGGTGGATGTGAGGCTGAGGGTCCTCGACGATGCGGGATCGGGCGGCTCAGAGGCGGCCCTCGCCGGCGCCAACGCGCGTCGCGCGACCGAGGATTCGACCGCGATCGCCTACCTCGGCGAGCTCGACTCGGGCACGACGCGGACCTCGCTGCCGATCACCAACGAGGCCGGGTTGCTTCAAATCTCGCCCGGCGCTTCCGCCGTCGATCTGACGCGGGAGGCGCCGGGCAGTGACCAGGTCCCGACCGAGGTGCAGCCGAGCGGCACCCGTACGTTCGGGCGCGTCATCCCGGCCGACACCGCCCAGGGAGCGGCGGCGGCGGGAGCGCTGGAGAGGATCGGAATCCGCAGCGTCGTCGCCCTCGGCGGCAAAGGGCCCTATCCGGCGAGCCTCCTCGACGGCTTCGAGTCGATCTCCGGCAGCCCCTCGGTGGCCCCGCAGGGCTTTCAGGGCGGAGTCGACGGCATCTACGTCGTCGCGGCTCGGCCGCTGGCGAGCGTCCTCGGCCTCAACCGCGGCGAATCGAGGACGATCGGCGCCGATGCTCAGATCTCGGGGTCGCCGCCGGAGACGAAGCTGCCCGCCACCTCGACGCTCGTCTCCGGCCCGCTCGCGCCGTCGCAGCTTCCCGCCGGCGACTTCGCCGATCGGTTCCGGTCCGCGTACGGGCGCGCGCCGGGGCGCTTCGCCGCCTACGGCTACGAGGCGATGGCGGTCGCCCTCGACGCGATCGACCGCGCCGACGACCCCCTCGACCGCGGATCGGTGGTCGACGCGTTCTTCGCGACGGCGGACCGCGACTCGATCCTCGGCCCCTACTCGATCGACGAGGCGGGGGACACGACCCTGCGGCGCGTCGGCGCCTACGAGGCGCAGCGGGGCGGGCGGCTCGAGCCCGCACCCCGGCCGCTCGGCGCCCCCTGACGCTCAGCCCGGATCAGCCGGCCAGCGCTTCGGCGAGGGCGGAGTCGATGTCGGGAAGGCGGAACGTGTAGCCGTCGTCGCGGGCGCGACGGGGAAGGACGCGCTGGCTTCCGGTCGCCGTTTCGGCGAGTTCGCCGCCGAGGCGGAGCCGGAGCGCGAGCTTCGGCACCGGGACGACGGCCGGCCGGTTCAGGGCGCGGCCGAGCGCCTTCGAGAACTCGCGATTCGTGATCGGATCCGGCGCGGTCGCGTTGTAGGTGCCTGATGCCGCCGGGGTGTCGAGCGCCCAGAGGATCAGGCCGACCTCGTCGACGAGGCTGATCCACGGCATGTAGTTGCGGCCGCCCGCAATCGGACCCCCGAGCCCGAGTCGGAACGGCAGCAACAGCTCTGCGAGCAGGCCTCCCTCCGCGGTCAGGACGGGGGCGCTGCGGAGGATCACGAGCCGGATCTCGCCGACCGTCGCGACCTCTTCGGCCGCCGCCTCCCAGTCGGCGCAGACGCGGGCGTCGAAGCTCGAGCCGGCCGGGGTCGACTCGTCGACGACCTGCTCGCCGCGATCGCCGTAGTAGCCGACCGCCGACTGGCTGACGAGCACTTTGGGCGGCGTCTCGGCCGCGAGCATCGCCGTGACGAGGTTCCGGGTGGCGGTGATCCGGCTCTCGCGGATTCGCTGCTTGGCCTCATCGGTCCAGCGCTGGTTGATCGGCTCGCCGATCAGGTTGACGACCGCGTCGACGCCTGCCAGCGCCTCCTCCGGCGGCCGTTCCAGGGTCGGATTCCAGGCGTGCCACTCGACCTTCAGGTTGTTCCGGCGCGCCCGCTCCGGGCTCCGCGAGAGGCCGACGACCGCGTCGCCGCGGGCGAGCAGCGCATCACAGACCGCCCGCCCGATCGTGCCGCCCGCTCCGGTTACGAGAACCCGCATCGAGCAGTCGTTACCCGATCGCGGCGAACGTACCCGTCTCTTCCGTGACCCGGGCGATCCCGGCGGCCTTCGCCTCGGCGACGACCGCCGCGGCGACGGCGGGGGCGACGTCGCGATCGAAGACGCTGGGGATGATGTAGTCCTCGTTCAGGTCCTCGTCGGTGACGACGGCGGCGATTCCCTTCGCCGCGGCCAGTTTCATCTCTTCGGTGATCGCCGGTGCCCCGGCGTCGAGCGCGCCGCGGAAGATGCCCGGGAAGCAGAGGACGTTGTTGATCTGGTTCGGGTAGTCGGAGCGGCCGGTCGCCATGATCCGCACGTGGCGCTCGGCGTCCTCCGGCATCACCTCCGGGGTCGGATTCGCCATCGCGAAGACGATCGCGTCGCGGCTCATCCCGGCCAGCGACTCGCCATCGACCAGCCCCGGCCCGGAGAGGCCGATGAAGAGGTCGGCGCCCTCGAGGACCTCGTTGGGACCGCCCTGGACCCGGTCCGGGTTGGTCGTCTCCGCGAACCACCTCTTGATCGCCGGCATGCCGTCGGAGGCGTAATCGTCGCGGGCGGTCGAGATCGCGCCGCGGCGGTCGCAGCCGATGATGTCGGTGACGCCGGCGTTGAGCATCATCTTCGTGCAGGCGATGCCCGCCGCGCCGAGGCCGAGCATGACGACGCGCAGCGACTCGATCGGCTTGCCGACGATCTTCAGCGAGTTGAAGAGGGCGGCCATGACGACGACCGCGGTGCCGTGTTGGTCGTCGTGGAAGACGGGGATGTCGATCTCGCTGCGGAGCCGGTCCTCGATCTCGAAGCAGCGCGGGGCGGAGATGTCCTCGAGGTTGATGCCGCCGAAGCCCGGCGCGATCAGCTTCACCGCCTCGACGATCTTGTCGGGGTCGTGGGTGTCGAGCGCGATCGGGAAGGCATCGACCTGCGCGAACTCCTTGAACAGCATCGCCTTGCCCTCCATGACCGGCATCGCCGCCTCGGGGCCGATGTCGCCGAGGCCGAGGACGGCGCTGCCGTCGGTGACGACCGCGACGGTGTTCTTCTTGATCGTGTACTCGAACGCCTTGGCGCGGTCGCCGGCGATCTCGGTGCAGACGCGCGCGACCCCCGGGGTGTAGGCCATCGAGAGGTCGTCGCGGGTCTTCAGTGGGTACTTGTTGTGCTGCTCGATCTTGCCGCCACGGTGCATCTCGAACGTGCGGTCCGTGTAGTCGATGACCCGGGCGCCGCGGATCGAGCCGATCGAGCGGAGGATCTGCTCCCAGTGCTCGGGGCCACGGGCGTCGATGGTGAACTCGCGGACCCGCTTGCCCTCGGCGCCGGCGCCGGGGACGAGGTCGACGCTCTGCAGGCCACCTCCGGACTCGGCGATCGCGGCCGTGAGCCGGCCGAGCGGCTCGTTGCGGGCATCGAGCTCGACGCGGACCGTGACGGAGAACTGGGCGCTGACGGGACTCATGGTGCGGGTGGATCATAGGAGCAGGCGGGGGCGGGCACGCATCCTGAGAGACTGGCCGACGTGAACCCATTCATCGCACGGCTGGGCCGCTCCGCGCGGGGCCCGGCGCGAGCCCTGTTCCGCGTCACGAGCAAGCCGATCGGCGGCGGCGGCGGGTTTCGCCATGCCGCGCCCGGGGCGATCGCCGGCGCGCTCGGAGCCGGCGACGAGGACCTGCATGGCCTGGTCGTCCTCGTCACCGGTGCCTCGTCCGGGATCGGCGAGGCGACCGCTCGTCGCCTCGCCGCCGGCGGGGCGACGGTCCTGCTCGTCGCCCGCAGCGCCGAGACGCTGGAGCGGATCGCCGCCGAGATCGGCGAGATCGGCGTCGCGGGTGGCCCGGGAAGCGCCCAGCCGTACGCCTGCGATCTCACCGACCTCGACGCGATCGACGCGCTCTGCGACCGCGTCCTCGCCGACCACGGGGCGGTCGACGTCCTCGTCAACAACGCCGGTCGCTCGATCCGGCGCTCGGTCGACCAGTCGTCGGAGCGCTTTCACGACTTCCAGCGGACGATGCAGCTCAACTACTTCGCCGCGATCAAGTTGATCCTCCGTCTGCTGCCGGCCATGCGCGAGCAGCGGCACGGCCAGATCGTCAACGTCTCAACCGCCGGAGTGCAGATGCGCACGCCCCGGTTCTCCGGCTACATCGCGTCGAAGGCGGCGCTCGAGGCGTTCTCGGATGCGGTCCAGGCCGAGGCGCTCGACGATGGCGTCCGCTTCACGACGATCTCGATGCCGCTCGTGCGGACGCCGATGATCTCGCCGACCAAGCAGTACGAGGGGATCCCGGCGCTCAACCCCGACGAGGCCGGCCGGCTCGTCGCCGAGGCGATCTCCGGTCGCCCGCGCCGCGTCGCCCCGCCGTTCGCACACATCCTCTCGACCGTGGACAGGCTCAGCCCGGAGACGATGGACACGGTCCGAAACCGCGTCTACCGGATGTTCCCGGAGTAGCTGCCTCCTACAGCGTCTCTGCGGCGAACGTGTCGCAGTCGCTGACCTTGCCGG
>Ga0207657_10000818_pt1 | contig 32858 bp, 31 predicted proteins | sample KBSC33metaG_FD_184316 | JGI IMG/M metagenome (GOLD analysis project Ga0207657, IMG submission 184316) | Corn rhizosphere microbial communities from Kellogg Biological Station, Michigan, USA - KBS C3-3 metaG (SPAdes) (version 2) | ecosystem: Host-associated > Plants > Roots > Rhizosphere > Soil ...
CATGCATGCGGTGCGTCGTTCGCATCGAAGTACATTCTCGCTATCCAGTAGCTCGCTTCCGCACGCAGCGGACTCAGTGGATGCTCCAGTACGAGTCGCTGAAAGTGTTGCAGCGCCGCTGCGTTCTCGCCACGCGCCGACTCCAGCTGACCGATCCGAAGCAGCGCGTCGGGCACTCTACCGGAGAGCGGATAGTCCACGATGATCTGCCGGTACGCGTGCTCCGAATCCCTCGCATTGGCAGCCAGTGTGGCGCGCCAGTAAAGCCCCTCGGCGTACGCCGCCGTCCCGGCAGGCGCGGCATTGGCGACCGAATCAGCCAGCTTGCGTCCGCCGGCAGCATCCCCATTCGCCACCATCTGCTGCGCTCGAAGGTACAGTGTGCTGTCCTTCGCCGACTGCGCTCCGGCTACAGCCGGCAGCAACAGACAGAGTTGCAGCGCGCGGATATATCCACGCCTCGGGAACGCCGCCCCCTGCCCAGTCCGTGGTGTTCCGCGGCCGATCAACGAAACTCTGCAGAAATTTGTGAAACCCATGATTTGGCTCATTTGGCGCGAGAATGCTTCTAATATGGCGTGTTACTGTCGCGAATCATGCCGCGAATCTATGCTGCCCGACGGCGACCAGATGCCGCGCAGATGGCAAGGACCGTCGTCGCAAGGATCTGGTTTTCAGATGATACACGAGACTCCTTGAGCGCGACGTCCGCTGCCAGCAGCGCGGTCACCGCCCTGTCGCACTCGGATGTCTTCCACTCCCGAGCCCCCATCGCCCATGCGCGTGCAGCCCCGCCCCACGGACGGCCCGGATAAGCACCGGTCGACTTGAGGAGCTGAAAATACTCGCCTTCCAGTCGTCCCGCCGGTAGTCCGGAATCCAGCCGGCAGCGACCCCACGCGAGCGCCAACATCTGCGTCGACAGCGCCATGACGACGCTCACCCCGCTCGTCTTGGGTTGCGACAGAACATGCGGAATGAGATTGAGCGCTCCCGTAGCATCCCGCTGCAACACCTTGTCGAGAAAATCGGACACGGTTTCTCCACGCCGAATTCCTACGGCCGCGCCAATTGCATCTTCAGTGATCGGCGCACCGTTGGTGTAGCTGGCGAGCTTGTCCAGCTCCGATGCCAGTTGATACAGGTCGTTGCCCACTGCTTCATGCAACAGATCCGCCGCCGATTCCGTTATCTCGACGCCAAGCTCTGATTTGGCGTGATGCGCAATCCACTTCGAGACGCGGCTGCCGTCGAGCGGACTGAATTCCATCGGCGTGGTCGACATCTGCAGAGCCTTGTCTGCCTTGGCCCCAGGAGCCGCCACGAGCAGGACCAGCGTCTCGTGCGACGGATGCTTGAGATATCTGTCGAGCGCGACGCGCGCGTCCTTCCTGAGCGCTCCCACCTCGCGAATTATCGCGACCCGGCGCTCCGCCATCATCGGTGGCGTATCTAGCAGAGATCCCAGTGATTCGGCATCCAGATCAGCAGCCCGACGCGTGTCCAGATTGAAGTCGCGCGTCGCCGGATCGACCGCGGCGAGAACGAGCTGCTTCACCGCTTCGTTCTTCTGGTACTCATCGTCCCCGTAAACGTAATACGCCCCGTCAAACTGCCGTTTTTTCACGGCGTCACGGAGCGTCTTGAGGGCAGCGTCGGTTGCCATGCCCAAAATCTAATTTCGCGGAGCGAAGACTATCGCGGTTGCGTGTAGCTCACGGTCTGAAGACCGCCCTGTTCCACCAGCAGTGCAGCCGGCCAGATCGGCATTCCAGCAGAAACCGACGCAACTATCGAAGGCACTGGAGTCGTGTCGGGCGGAACTGCCATTGCAACTGCGGGTGGCAGCACGATCTCCGGCAGTGCCCGCTGTTGCTCCGCCACTCTCATCGTTTCAGCCACATAACCCAGCATTATCAACGATGCGATCGCGCCAATCGCCGCCACTGTTCGGAATCGTCCCCCGGATGCGGCCGCCTGGTTCAGCCGGCATTCCCTCAGCCGCGCATTGAGCCGGAACGCAAAGTCCGCCGAGGGCTCGATCGGTGCAAGATTGTGCACGAGCATGAGCGAGCGCCGCACACTGGCATCCAGACGAGCACAGTCGGCGCACTCAGCGATGTGACGCTGCATACGTACGAGCTCGACCCCTGCCAGGGTGTCGTCTACGAAGGAGCAGTGAAGATCTTTGAACTCTGAACAGCGCATCGAATAAGGATACCGGGCGGCGTCAATAATAGTTCCCCCAAAACGCGCCGGACAGGTCACCGCCCGTCCGGCCTGATGGCGATCCGACCCGTACCGATCCGACCCCGTAGGGCGCGGATTTATCCGCGTCTGGCCCATTCGGGTGCAATCGGAGCCGGATATTCGTGGGATCTATCCAGCCCTATCGCCCACAAACAGAAAACGCGTGACCAGTACCCCCGGTCACGCGTTTCTCACCGACTCCGGCCCTTCTAGCCCAGCCAGGGTCCGATTATTTCGGCAAAACTGTTTCGCGCCCGATTCAGGCGCGACTTGACGGTTCCGAGGTTCGTGTGGGTTATCTCCGCAATCTCCTCGTACGACTTCCCCTCGAGCTCACGGAGAACAAAGACGTTCCTGTGATGCTCCGGAAGCTGACCGACGGCCTCCTCGACCTTTTCCCGGATGTCACGCTTCCGGAACAGGTCGTCTGGCCGGTTGCCAGGATCCTCGAACTGCAACGGACGCTCCTCATCCTGCCAGTTCTTGGTGATCGTCTGAAACAGAACCAGCGGGTTGCGCGAGCGATTCCGCAGCTCGTTCTTGGCGAGGTTGGACGCAATGGTATAGACCCAGGTCGAGAACTTCTTCGACCTGTCGAAACGGTGCAGATGCCGATATACGCGGATGAACACTTCCTGCACCAGATCCTCGGCTTTCTCCCTGTCGCCGATCGTCCGGTAGATGAAATTCAGGAGGCGCGTTTGATAGCGCTCCACGAGCTCCGAGAATGCACGCTCCTCGCCGTTTAGAAACGCCGAGACGACTTCGGAATCTTCAGCCGTGCGAAGTCTGTCGCGGATCGTCGATCCAACGAGCTCGGCATGGGCAAGTGCTGGTAAGGTCTTACGAGCGGCAATGGCCATAAAATCCCCTTTTTTGGGACAACTGTTCAACGGGGCGGGGTCGGGGTTGGCCGGCCCATGCGAAGTCCCTCCGGACAGGTGCTTCGCTCTGATATTAGACAGGCACCACCCGTGCCGGGTTGCCTGTTGTTGATAAAGTCGGCTAACACGTTATGTATCAATGATTTAGCCGCCATCTCAAGGTTCTTGGACTGCCATTCTGTCGCGCCATTCTGACTGAATCGACCGCGCGAGCTGATCCTCAACGCCAATTAGACGCTCGCAGAGCTCGCTTCGTTAACCAAAAACGGAACTTTGTTCCCTTGCAACCATCCTGACGCGGATGGCATCCAATGCACGTAGCTGCCATCCCTGGCCCTGCCACAGGAGTTCGCGTGCTGAAAACCGCCATTACTGCCCTATCCGTCGTACTCCTTCATGGATTACCTGCCAACGACCCTTCAACATTAACGACGGTCACCACCGCCGCCGACACTTCGGCGGATTTCACGTGGACCGGAACCGTGACTGACGGCGGCTGGCTCCGAATCCGCAACCTTGCCGGCACCGTCGAGGTGAGACGGACATCTGGAAGGACCATCGATGTTCAGGCTACGAAGGAGCCGGGCTCCGATCGCTGGATCTGGTTCGGTAATTCTGTCCAACCGGTCAGATTCATCACTCAGCGCCAGGGCTCGGATGTGGTGATCTGCGCCATCTCTGACAAGAAGCCCACCTGCAACGCAAACGATCTTTCTTCTCCCGACGACGATGATGATTGGCATCCACAGCCGATGCGCATCGTCGTGCTGCTGCCGGCCGGCGTCTCGCTCCAGGCGGCGACGAGACATGGTGATCTCCACATCACAGATGCGGGCGCGGACGTCATCGCTCGCAGTGGACATGGCAGCATCTCCATCCGGAACGTCGCTGGCACCGTCGACGCAAACACTGGCCATGGCGACATGGACATAGTCAACGCCGCGAAGCAGGTCAGCGCCAGAACGGGCCACGGCAATATCCACGTATCCAATGTCGGTGCGGTGCACGCAAACACGGGCCACGGAGACATCGTTGCGGAGTTGGCTGGGGCTGCTGCCGTTGGCTCCAACGACATGATGTTCGAGACGGGACACGGCAACGTGCGTGTCGTTGCTCCAAAAGCCCTGAGCGGCGATGTGGATCTGCATACCGGCCATGGTCGGGTATCGTCGGATTTTCCGCTCACGATCAGCGATCAGAGCAGGCACTCGAGGACGGGATCCGCACACGGCGTTCTGGGCTCGGGCGGCCGTTCCGTACGACTGTCAACCGGACATGGTGACATCAGCCTGACGACTGCCGGATGACGCGCGGCGGGGATAACTTCTCATCTCCCCGCCATGTCCATTCGGAATATGTCTTTGGAGCGCAAGCTCCCTCTGCTCGTCATTGCGGTTCTCGTGGCAACACTGGCAACCTCAGTGGGCCTGGCGTATCGCGAGGTTCGCCACTCGGCAGAGCTCGCGGCGGGGGCGCGCATTCAAACAGCGTCCCGACAACTTGCATCGCTGTCTTCGTTATCGGTAACACAGCGCGCGAAATTACTGCGCGAGGTTGCGGCCACACCTGCGGTCAGACGCGCCGTCGCGTCCCCGACTTCGCGTTCCCCCACGACAGGCGGTGCACCGAATCACACGGAGGCATATGCTGCGCTGCACCGGCTGGTCATCCCCAGTGACTCGACACTCGCAATAGAACTGTGGTCAGCGGACGGGCAGCTGATCGACAGCATTGGTGGCCCTCCTGCAACACCCGGCACGATCGGCGACACCCATCAGTCCTTTCCAATTCCGGGAAATGACACGCCGCAGACCACGATGCCGAAGGGCAGCAACCCGCAATTCCTGCCGTTCTTCGAAGGTCGCGACAATGAGGTCTATTACTGGATGACCGTGGCTGTGATCGATGCTGGCAAGCGTGTCGGCTGGATCGCGGAACAGGCTCGCATCAAATCGCGCCCGAACGCTGACCGGCAAATCAACGGCTTGATCGGCGACCACACAGCGGCGTATTTCCGAAACGACACCGGCACGTTCTGGACCACGATCGGCGGCATTCCGACCACTGCGCCGGCCAATGCGCCGGCACTTTCCAGGGTGACTGCAACAGATACGCTCCGCGTCGCGTCATACAACCACGCGCGACACGGCACCGTGCTGGCGACCACTATTCCGATTGACGGAACACCGTGGGCGTTGGTGCTGGAGGTCGAACACGCAGCGGTGGTCGCCCCCGCCAGATCGATGCTCGCGCGATTCACACTGCTGAGTTCTCTGCTCCTGATCGCTGCAGCTGCTGCATCATGGCTGTTGATTCGCGGTGCAGTAGGACCACTCGTCGACCTCACACGAGCTGCCACATCGATGGCGCGTGGAGACTATTCCACGCGCGTTGCCGTTCAGAATAACGACGAAGTCGGACGACTCGGCGCCTCGTTCAACGAGATGGCTGGCAAGGTCGCGGCTTCGCAGGCGCGACTGGCGGGGCAGGTTCAGGAAGCACAACGATTGGCGGATGAGCTGGATCAGGCAAGGGAAGTGGCCGTGAGCGCAAGCCAGGCGAAATCCAACTTCCTCGCCACGATGTCTCACGAGATCAGAACGCCGATCAACGCCATCATCGGTTACGCTGATATTCTCGATCTTGGCATTTCCGGCCCGCTCAACGCGAAACAGCACGAGAATCTGCGCCGCATCAGGACGAGCAGCAGCCATCTGCTTGCCCTGGTCAACGACGTGCTCGACCTGTCCAGAATCGAGTCCGGTACGATGCAGCTGCATACCGCACCCGCCGAGACGCAACCATCGATCGACGCCGCTGTGGCGCTTGTAGAGCCACAGGCTACCGCCAAGCATATCAGGATCGTAATCAACGCCAGTGACCCTGCAGCATCGTTCTACAGAGGTGACGAACGCGGCGTGCGTCAGGCACTCGCCAATCTTCTCTCCAACGCGGTGAAGTTCACCAACTCCGGTGGCGAGATCCTGATCACATGCTCACTATCCAGGCCAGTAGGCGCGAACGTGACCATGGACCGCAACTCGATGTATGTAGCGATACGTGTGGCGGATACCGGAATCGGAATCGATCAGGAAAAACTGGACAAACTATTTCAACCGTTCACACAGCTCGAGGCGGATAATGGCAACCCGTACACACGCCAGAAGAGCGGTGCTGGTTTGGGTCTCTCGATCAGTCGTCATCTCGCCCGCATGATGGGCGGCGACATCACGGTGGAAAGCCGCCCGCAGCACGGTTCCACATTCACACTCTGGCTACCGCATCAAACCGAAGCAGCGCGGGAAGCCGCGATCGCATCATATCCGTCACACAGAGTATAAAGTGATCAAATTGATTGTTGTCATAAAGCGTAACGCCGCCATGTCGCCCGAAGAATTTCACAGATACTGGCGCACCGAGCACGCCGCGAAGGTGCGCTCGATTGCCGCCACGTCGAGATATATCCGGCGCTATGTACAGGCGCACACACTCGACGCCGAATACGCTGCCGGCAATCCTGCGTACGACGGTACCGCCGAACTCTGGTTCGATTCAGTGGAGGACAAGAACGCCTTCTTCTCCGATCCTGATTACCTGGCGATAGTCGCTCCAGACGAGCGCATCTTCGCCAATATGGATCAGACGCAGTTTCTCGTCACGAACGAGGAAAGCGTGATATGATCGTGATACCGGATCGAGCGTGACCTACCGGAGCTCCGCTCCGAACCCTGCCGCATACAGAATTATCAACGCAGTCTTCGCATCCCGGATCTCGTTCGTCTGAATCATCCGGAGGGCGTGCGATAATTTGAACGTCACGACCTCGCTGAACTCATCCGCTTCGAGATGTTTCTCGCCGGTTGTGAGTCCAGTCGCCATGAACGAGTGAATTACCTCGTCCGTGAAGCCGGGCGTCGTCAGGAAACTGAACATCGGCTCGATACGTTGGGCGCTGCAGCCGGTCTCTTCACGTAATTCCCGCTCAGCGCAATGGCTGGGGCTTTCGTCCTTCTCCAGCTTTCCAGCCGGCACTTCGTACAGATAGCCGCCGGCGGCATATCTGTATTGCCTGAGCAGCATGATCTGCGGATCCTCGCCCGCTGGATCGGTCAGGAATGGCAGAATCGCAGCGGCACCGGAATGCCGGATGATCTCCATCTCGCCCGTCGTCCCATCGGGAAAACGAACCTGATCCACATCCAGGGATACAACGTTGCCGGTGTAGATGCGGTGCGATGCAATCAGTGGATCAGACATTTAGCCCAATGGTTGAAGTTCTACGGATTCACGACATCTACAGGACCGAACGCAAGTGCTTCGAGTGGCTCGCGAATGGCGCTGGCGTCGCCGACGATCACGATCTGCAACGAGTCCGGATGTACATAGGCACGGGCCGCTGCCAGCACATCCTTCACCGTCACAGCACCCATGTGCGCACGATAGCTGTCGTACCAGTCGGAAGGCAGGTCGTATATCACGAGTGTCGCGAGTGCGGCGGCTATAGCAGCCGTCGTCTCGTACCGAATTGGAAAGACGCCTTCGAGATAGCTCGTTGCCAGCGACAACTCGCTCTCATTGATCGGCTCCGCGCGCATCCGATCGATCTCCTTGAGTGTCTCCTGAATCGCGGGCACGGTGGCGTCGCTCGCAACCGCGGTGCCGATGACGAACGGACCTGCCTCGCGTCGCCAATCGAAGGATGACGACGCACCGTAAGTGTACCCGTGCGCTTCCCGCAAATTGAGATTGATGCGCGACGAGAACAGCCCCCCCAGCACAGCGTTCATCACCGTTATCGAGAAGTAATCCGGATGCGTGCGTGGAACGCCCACGTGCCCGATCCGTACCTCCGATTGCGGGGCGTCCTCCTTGCGCACGATCCTCACAGCGCGCGACGTTCGAACCGGTTTGTCGTTCGCTTTCGATGACAGTACGACAGATCCATTCCAACCGTCCAGCTCGCCACTAACCATTCTCTCGACTTCAGCTACGTTCACGTCGCCGACCACGATCAGCGTCGTCGCGGATGGCTGATACCTCGACGCATGAAATGCCGCCACTTCATCACGCGTAAGATTACTTACCGACTGCTTGCTGCCGCCGAGCGGGAGGCGAAAGCGGGATGTGACGTCGTAGATGTACTCGTCGAACTTCTCATCGGCAAGCTCTCGTGGCTCTGACTCTATCTGCATCAGCTCGGCAATCCGTTCGCCCTTGAGTCGCTCGATTGCCGCTGTCGGAAATGTCGGCGTGACAAGGACCTCGGCGAAGTGCACGAACGCATTTTCGAGGTTGTCACGCAATACCGTCATCGCGAGTGACGCTGAATCCCATCCAGCCGATCCACCCACCGATGTACCAAGCCGCTCGAGATACTCCGTGAGCGTTTCGCCGTCGTACTTCGGTGTCCCCTCGTTGAGCGCGAGCGCTGCCAGATGCGCGACTCCTTCCTGCCCCGATGGCTCCGCGACAGCGCCCGCATCGACTATCGCAAGGACCGTGACCACTGGCAGGCTGTGCGCTGGCGCAACGAGCAGTGTGAGTCCATTGGGGAGCAAGCGACGCTCGAACGACGGAAAATGATACTCCCGCGCCGGACCGGGTTGCGGACGTATGGCTGTTGTCATGCCGTCACCAGAGCTGCATCGGTACCTGCTGTGTCTCTCGATTCTGCGTTTTCACTCTCATCACGTGGTACATACATCAGGAAGGCGCGGTTGTCCTCACCCAGTCGCGTTGCAGCAAACCGATCTACATCTTCGACTGTGACGGAACGGTAACGGTTCATCTGATCATTGATGAACGATGGATCGCCGAAGTACGTGGCAAAGCGAGACAGCTGGTCGGCGCGCTCCGATGCCTGTTGCATCGATACAACGAAATCGGTGCCGATGAGCGAGATTGCGCGATCGACCTCGCTCTGCGTCACACCATCTAATCGCATGCGGTCGATCTCGCGTGTTACCTCCGCCTCCAGGCGCTCCGGCGTGATACCCGGTCTCGCCGTGACATCGACGACCAGAATGTCGGCACCCTTCGGGAGATCGAACGTGAATGCGGCTGCGTCGGTAGCGACTTCACGCTCACGCACCAGCGTTCGCTGCAATCTGCTCCCCTTGCGCATTCCGAGAATTGCGCCAGCTACGGAGGCAGCGTAGTACTCGCTGCTTCCGAACGCCGGCGAGCGGAACGCCAGATACAGACGCGGAAGACTTACGTCGTCCTTCACTACCTCACGCAGCGTGCCGCCGAATGTCGTGGGTAACGACATGTCCGGGAGCGCAGGCTTGCCCTTGCCGCGCGGGATCGCCGCGAAGTACGATTCCACCAGCTCGCGTGCCTCCCGCGGATCGAAGTCGCCCGCGATGGTCAGCACTGCATTGTCCGGTGTGTAGTATGTCGCGAAGAAGTGCGCAATATCGTCCAGCGACGCGGCATTCAGATCCTCGAACGATCCGATCAGAGAATGATGGAACGGATGCGGGTCGGGGTATGTGAGCGCCGGAAGTTTCTCCCACCACGTGCCATACGGCTGATTGTCGACCGACCAGCGCCGCTCATTCGAAACGACGTCGCGCTGTGTGTCGAGCTTCTGCTGAGTCATGGCCGGCAGAAGAGCACCCATTCGGTCTGCCTCGAGCCACAGTGCTATCGCCAGCTGATTGGAGGGTACGGTCTCGAAGTAGTTCGTCCGGTCCAGCCATGTGGATCCATTGAGCGTGCCGCCAGCGCGTTGCACCAGCTCGAAATGCTCGTTCGCCTCCACATGCTCCGATCCCTGGAACAACATGTGCTCGAACAGATGGGCGAAACCCGTACGGCCGGGACGCTCGTTCGCCGACCCCACGTGATACCACAAGTTTACCGCGACTATCGGCGCGGTATGATCCTCGGAAAGGGTTACTAACAAACCGTTCCCAAGTCGGAATGTCTCTATCGGAATGCGCATGACAGTGGTTGGTTTCCGGGTAATATAGAATGTATCCACCCTTACTTCTTCCCCTGGCAACCTCTTCAGAATGACCGATGCATCTGTCTGGCCAAGCACGCTGTTCATCGTGCGACACGGCGAATCGGCTGGCAACGTGGCCCGCGATGAGGCAAATGCGGCACGTGAGCCTGTCATACGCAGATCCTCATCCCGCGATGTCGATGTCCCACTATCCCCGCTTGGCGAACGTCAGGCCACGGCGCTGGGTCACTGGTTCGGCGCGCTGCCTGTAGACCAGCGGCCCACCGTCGTCATCACCTCTCCCTACGTCCGTGCCCGACAGACCACCGCCATAATCAAGGAGCTGGGCGATTTTCCCTACGCAAGCGACGTGACGAACCTACTGGTGGATGAGCGCTTTCGCGAAAAGGAGTTCGGGATTCTGGATGGCCTGACACGGTACGGAATCGCCGAGCGCTTTCCGGAGCAGGCTGCTTTCCGTACATCGCTCGGAAAGTTCTATCATCGCCCGCCGGGTGGCGAGAGTTGGTGCGACGTGATTCTACGGCTGAGAAGCGCCTTCGAGATGATGTCCCGGGAGTACCATGGCGAGCGCATTCTCGTCGTAGCACACTCGGTCGTCGTGCTCTGCATGCGCTACATCGTCGAAAGCCTCACCGAGGAGGAGATACTGAAGATCGATCGCGAGAACGAGGTAGCCAATTGCTCGGTCACCCGCTTCGACGTGGACATGAGCCAGGGTCCGGTTGGTAAGCTGATCCTGGACAGTTTCAATTTCGTCGCCCCTCTCGTTGCGGAAGGCGCGCGCGTCACCTCCACGCCGGACGTCCCTCCAACATCTCAAATCAGCTGATGAGAGATCCGACTGACATCGTAGCTCTCAGTTCGTCGGCTTCTCCAGGACGATGAACTTGGTATCATCACGACCAATTGCGCGCAACCATGTTACGAGTTCATCCACGCGACTCGGTGGATATATCCCCGTCCCCCCGACGATGCGGCGATCGATGAGTAGATCGCGGCCATCCTGAGAGTATGTCGCCGTATAGCTGCCGAATACACTCGTCGCCGTCACATTGACTGGAAGCCGAGCGCGCCAGCCTTCAGGAAGTGTCACACGAAACTCCGAGATCCCGGTCAATCGTCCCACGATCTTCGACGCGTCGATCGGGAAACGCCGGGTCGGAAGCCGCGCGATGTCGTCAGCCGCTGTCGTCATTTTCGCAAAGCTGGTGAATGGGTTGTTCAGCAGTTCTACCGTGCCTGCTTTTGTCGTCGCGTCCGCATTGATAATTCGAACGCTCACGCGGGCCGGCGCCGCGTAATCCTTCCCATTGAACGCTATTAATGAATCTCCATCGGCGCTCGAGAAATACTTGCGCGCAACTGTGCGTGCGGCATTCACTCGTTGTGTGGAATCCAGCGGTGATGCGAAGGATGCCCGCATCGCAGCCGCGATCGAGCCGACAGCGGTTTCTACATAGTGGCCTTCGAATTTCCCATCGGCCGACAGCGCTCCGGTGATTGTCGTGGTCTGAACATCCGATGTGGGTGCGTCCGCTGGAATCGTTACCTCTTCATTCCGCCCATCGGGGAAGATCAGGAGGCCGAATCCACCCTGAATGCTGCGTGGTAGCTCCCCGTACGCGTTGAACGAAGAGGTGAGATCTACGAACCGATACCCACCAGAGCTGAGCGCGACAGCCGCAATTTCATGATTGAACTGGTGCGGAGTCGGTAGATCGCGCCGAGCGGTTGCATTGATGCTCAACAACACCGGATATGCACGTATGCCAAGATGGGTCAGTGCGGCAACGAACAACGTAGCCTTGTCCTTGCAGTCGCCATAACCGGTGGCTATCACCGTATCAGGCATGCGGGGCTGGTAGCCGCCAATTCCGAGCTCTATGCCGACATATCTGATATCCTGAGCGACCCACCTGTGAACGGCTCGAATGGAATCGTCTCGTGTCTTTGCGCCGACTACCAGAGAGTCTACAGTCCTGCTGAGTGTGGCTGTCGCCTTGTATCGGTCACGTGCGAGATCGGCGTACCAGTGAGATACGTCGTTCCAGCTGAGCGGACCTCCGATACGAACGCGCATCACCACACCATTCGAGTCGGAAGCAAAGGGCTCCCCGCGCACCTTTGGCGTCGTATCACGTGACCACACATACCGCGTTCGCCCGCCCAACGTGCTCGTGATCCGCTTGAAATCGAGATTCTCCTCCCGGATCAAAGGCTTCATCGAAGACGGCACATCCAGAACCAATCGCGCTTTTCCTATCGATACGCCAGGGGTGAATACGTACGTCTGCGCGAAGTCATTCTTCAATACTGGCTTGCGCTCCTCGATTGTGAATTCCACGTCCAGAATGGTCCCGACTGCAATGCCGGAAAGAGACATGCGCACCACTTTCTGATCACTGTAGATCGGTGACGTCGATACGGGTGCTGGAACGTCGGACTCCTGAATCTGCGTTGGAGCAGCGCTGATGACGGATCCATTCGGCCGCACTACTCGAATCCAGTGCACGTCAAAGCTCTGATGTCCCGGGACGTACCCGAACTGCTGCTCCCGCAGCTGCGATGCACCGGCATCCGTCAAAACCTGAATGACGCGCCGGAAGGTCTTGAGAACCCGCCCATCGCTCTCGACCGTTACTGTCGCCAGATCCGCAATGGGATGTGTGGTCTCGCCTTCGTGCGTCGCCGGATCGACCACGAGGCGATACAGTGAATCGTCAGCTGGAGTTGGACCTACTGAGGGAACTTTGATGCCCTGCGTGATACCGGGCGACGCGGTTGCGAACAGTAATGCAACGACTGCCGACGCAAATCGCTGCGTCAGGCCCACCCGTTTCGCTCACGCAATGACGATATGTGTGCCGTATGATGCCGGCCATGCCACGCATATAACGCTACAACTTCTCGCAGTGGCACCATGCGCTGCTGCTCAGGATGAACGTAGCCGCGCTCGAAGTCCGAATCTGACAAGGACTCTAACAGCGCCACCCATCTGGTGTGAAGGGCTTCGAGGAGCACCAGTGATACGTCTATCGGCACCACTTTCACGTCGCCAAGTCTGGACCAGGCAGCCTCGTCATACGGTTTCACCAACGGTGATTGCTCGGTCAGAGCAAGCTTGCAGCGTACGTATGCGTTCACGTGGCTGTCGGGAACGTGATGCACCACTTCCCTTACCGTCCAGCCTCCCTCACGATACGGCGTGTTCAGTTGATCGGCATTCAATCCGTCGACTGATGCGCGCAACCGAGCCGGTAATCCGGCGATGTCGGCAATCGAGCGATCAATTGCTTCACGCGACGAATCACCGTCATACTTGAACCGTCCGATCGGATACCGCATATCCTGAATCATCGATGTCATTGGAAGGAACCCCGGCTCTCGCGAATCGCGGAGTTGACTACGCTGACGAAGTGTTGCGCGTCGTCTGGCGTGAAGGACTGCAATGCCTTGTGACCGTTCTGAGTTACATCCTCGAACCCCATCCGCCGCTTGTCCCGATACGCGAACTTGATGGCTCCCCCGCTGTACGTAACACTGTCCAGATCGGCAAGTGGATACTTCAGTCGCGTCTCCAGCGCGGAGCTCACACGCTTCTTGACGAATCGCTCGATCGTACCCGCGATGACACTCTTCGTTTCTTCCGTGTCGCGCGCCATGTCCGTCCGCGCCACCGCTAGCACCGAATCCGTAAGCCCCATGTAAACGGTGTCACGTGCCAGCCCGAGTTGTATGGAACCGTCAGTCGTTCGAATCGCCACACTGTCGCGAGATGCCGCGGCAGCTCCTGCTGCTTCAGATGCGCTTTGTGGCGGTGCATGCGAATTATCAGCCTGCTTGCATCCCGCCGTCAGAAGCAGTGACATTATGGCTATCCCTGAGGTGATTCTCCTCGACATAGGTGCTCCTGCCCCTCACTGATTATTGAACCGGGTTGCCGTTCGTATCGCGAAATACGATCGGTCCGATGTTGAGCGCTCTGATCGGCCCTTCGATTGTTTTTCTGTCTCCCACGATCAACACGGTCAGATGCGACGGGTCGATGTATTTCTCCGCCACTTGCTGAGCTTCACTCTGCGTAACCGCGCCGATCCGGTCGACAACGTGATTGTAGTAGTCGAGCGGCAGGCCATATAGCGCGACGTCGCCCAGCCGTGTCGCGATCTGGCCCGTGGTCTCGAACGCACTCGGCAACTCCAGTTGAAGGTAGCGCTTTGTCTTGCTCAGCTCCGTCGCTGGGATCGTATCCCGAATGCCCTTCAATTGCTGCATGAAATCTACCAGAGCGGAATCCGACTTAGCCGATACAATCTCCGCGGATGCGACGAACAGCCCGCCATGCTTCCGCATGTCGAACCTGGACGAGGCGCCATACGTATAACCCTTGTCCTCACGCAGCACCTGGTTCAGACGACTGGTGAACGACCCGCCGAGCGCCGTATTCATCACCTGGATCGGGAAGTAGTCCGCTGTCGATCGCGCCACCCCCACGGAGCCGATCCTGAATGACGACTGCGCGGCACCTGGCTTGTCTATCAGATAAATCGTCGTCGCCGGCGCAGGAAGGCCAGCACCCACATCTGTAGTTGGTACAGTCTCGCGTGCCCATCCGCTGAACAACGCGCTCACCTTCTGTTCGACCTCCGCCGGCGTTACATCGCCTACGGCAACGAGCGTCGCACCGTTCGGAGCGAAATGGTGGCGGTAGAAAGCGCTGAGATCCGTCACGGTCATTGCACCCACCGACGCATCGGTACCTACCACCGAACGACCGTAAGGATTGTCCTTTCCGTACAGAAGCGTTGGATACACAAGGTTCGCTATCGCTGGACCTCGGTCCTTCAATTGGAGCAGCGCGGTCAGTCGCTCCTGCTTCACACGCGCAAACTCGGTTGGTGGGAACGACGGATGCAGCGCTACATCTGCGAACAACGCCAGCGCACTGTCCAGTTGCGCTGTCGGTGTCGACAGTCGAACAGTCGTCGCGTCCCATCCGCTCGAGCTGAACAACGAGATGCCCAGATAGGCGGTTTGATCCGCGATCTGCAGCGCACTGCGACTGGTCGTCCCTTCCGTCAGCATATTCGCGACGAGATCCGCGGCACCTGCCCGATCCGCCGGATTCGCTGTCGCCCCGGAAGGAATCACGAGAACGAAATCAGCTACCGGTAGATTGTGCCGCTCTACAACCATCAGCTTGAGCCCGTTCGCGAGCTCACGCACTACGACAGGCGGTATGTGCAATGCCGGGGGAGGACCAAGCTCCGGTGGCTTGCTGCGATCGACCGGCGCCTGCGCCATCACCGGTATGGTCGACGCAAATACGACGAGTATCGCTCCTGCAATGGCGACCGGGATACGATATCTCATCTTGATCCTCCCTTGACCATCAGTGCTGTCATCCCGTCGGGCACAACCGTCAACACGACTTTCGGCTTGCCGAGGTACATCCGTGCAACACGTTGAACGTCAGCTCTGGTCACAGCATCATATCTGGCTGCATCACGTTGCACATAGTCCGGATCTCCCACGAAGTAATTGTATTGATTCAACAGCTCGGCTTTGCCGAGATCCGTGGCAAGCGACCTGAGAAAATCAGACCGCGTGGAGTTCTGCACACGCGCCAGTTCACGCGCGGTTATTCCGTCCTTTTGCAGCTTGACGAGCTCCTCACGAACAAGCGAGTCGATCCTGGCCGGTGCAATTCCCTTTCTCGGTGTCACTATGATCTGGAAGTAGCCCGCCAGATGCTCGCCGTTCTGATATGCATTCACATCCTGGGCGATCTGCATGTCGTAAACGAGTCGCTTGTACAGCCGCGAGTTCTTGCCATCAGCCAGCACCGAGGCAAGCACGTTCAGCGCAGCGTCGTCGTGTGCAAAGTTCTTCACCGACGGCCAGGTGTAGTACACCCGTGGGAGCTGAACCCTGTCCTGCAACACCAGAAATGTGTCACGCGGGATCACAACCGGCGGTGGCGATGGCCTCGACGGAATCTGCGGACCACGCGGGATGTCACCGAAGTAATGCTTCACCAACGCCTTCGCAGAGTCGACGTTGAAATCCCCGGCGATAACCAGGGTCGCGTTGTTCGGCGCGTAATACGTCCTGAAGAAATTCTTGACGTCCGCAAGCGTCGCCGCAGAGAGATCCGCCATCGAGCCGATCACGGGCCATGAATACGGATGCCCTTTCGGATACAACGCCGCCAGAATCGTTTCGTCCGACTTTCCGTACGGCACGTTGTCCACACGTTGGCGGCGTTCATTCTTCACCACGTCTCTCTGCAAATCCACCTTCGCGCTGTCCAGAGCCGGAAGCAGGAAGCCCATTCGATCGCTATCGAGATACAGCGCCAGAGGGAGTGCGTTCGACGGCATCGTTTCGTAATAGTTCGTACGATCCTCTGTGGTCGAGCCGTTGTTGTTCGCACCCGCAGCTTCCAGAAGCTGGTCGAACTGTCCGGTAGGCACGTGCTGCGATCCCATGAACATCAGATGCTCGAAGAGATGTGCGAACCCTGTATGACCTGGCTTCTCGTCCCCCGAACCGACGTGATACCATGTATCCACCGCTATCATCGGCGTCGTGTGATCCTGATGAAGGATCACCTCCAACCCGTTTGGCAGCGTGTACTTCTCGAATGGAATGCGCGGTATGGATTGCGCACCAACCGTCGTCGCAAACGCGACTGCGGCGGCAGTAGCGACAGAGAGAAGCCGTAGAGCGGCGTACCGGAATCTTACCATGTCAGACCGTTCGCTTTGCACGTGGTTCCGGGCATTCTACCGTGTACCCCTTTGCAGTTAGTGCTGTTTTGAAGACGTCCTGTACATCCGCCTCTCCGTGCACCAGAAATAGGTTTCCGAGTTGCGGCGATGTCGCCTTCACACCGTCGATCCATGCCGTCAGCTCCGCCCGATCGGCGTGGGCGCTGTACCCATCGATGATCTTCACCTCGGCCCGCAATGGAATATCATCCCCATAAATACGCACCGTAGGCGGGCTCGCCTCGATTCTCCTGCCGAGCGTTCCCTCGGCCTGATAACCCACGAATAGGATCGTGTTCTTGGGATCCCCGGCACCCTGCACCAGATGGTGCAGGATACGCCCTGCTTCCACCATTCCCGACGCTGCGATGATCACCATCGGCCCCTGCGCCGTGTTCAGCGCCTTCGACTCCTCCACGCTCCGCGTGAAGTGGACCTGCGGAAACTGGAACAGGTTCTTCGCCTTGTTCACCAGATCTTCCGTGTGGTCGAACACCTCCGGATGCAGCTCGAATACCGTGGTGGTGTCGGTCGCGAGTGGGCTGTCCACGTAAATCGGAATCGGGGGGATCGCCCCCTCCCGCGAAAGTCCATTCAGGTTGTACAGCAGCTCCTGCGTGCGCCCCACGGCGAACGAGGGAATCAGAATCCGCCCGCCGCGCGCTGCAGTATCCCGCACGACCGTGGCAAGCTCAGCCCGCGCGTCGACTACGGTCTCATGATCACGGTTGCCGTACGTCGATTCCATGATCACGACGTCCGCCCCCTCCGGCACCACCGGGTCACGAATGATCGACAGACCCGGCCGGCCGATGTCACCGGAGAACACGAGCCGCCTTGTCTTACCGTGCTCGGTGATGTCCAGAAGCACCGATGCCGAGCCCAGAATGTGGCCGGCGTCGATGTATGTGCACCGCACTCCCGGTACGACGTCGAAGGTCTTGTTGTACGGAATCCCGATCATCAGATCCTGCGTCCGCACTGCATCCCGCATAGTGTACAGCGGCTCCACGAACTCCTTGTGGTTTTTCGCCAGATGTTTGGCGTCGCTCTCCTGTATGTGCGCCGAGTCGGCCAGCATCACCGCACACAGGTCCCGGGTCGCCGATGTCGCGAATATGCTCTTGGAATAGCCCTTTCGAACCAGATATGGCAGTCGCCCGGAATGGTCGATGTGCGCATGCGACAACACCACGGCGTCGATCTCCGCTACCGCCACGGGCAGTGTCTTGTTCTTCGCAGCAGATTCGCTCCGCCGCCCCTGGAACATTCCGCAGTCCAGAATCACGACCTTGCCGTTCACGCGCAGAATGTGGCACGACCCGGTAACCTCCCGGGCTGCGCCGTAGAACTCGATTTCCATATTTAGTGGCTAGTTGGTACTAATTGGGGGATCGGTCAGCCCTCGGCTGACCTGCAGAATATCAGAACCAGCTGGTCTTTGTCCTGACTTATGAGCGCAGGCTCCCAGCCGCCACGGATCCGCTCGTTGAGCAGATCTGTCAGGGTATCTTCATTCTCACGCGTGTGGCGCGTAAGCTTGACCACTACTGCCTGATATTCTTTCATTGGAATTATGGAGTTTTCGAACCTCACTATTATCCGTCACCCGCTGGTCCTCCACAAGCTCACGCTGCTTCGGGACAGGCGTACACCCACCAAGATCTTCAAGGAATTGGTGGATGAGATAGCGACCCTGATGGCTTACGAAGCTACCAAGGATCTCGGCGTCGAGCCCAGGGAAGTGGATACGCCCCTGGAGCACACGACGGGTCATCATATAAGTGGCAAGAAGCTCACACTCGTTCCAATCCTGCGCGCCGGTCTGGGAATGGTTGAGGGAGTTCTCCGGCTCGTCCCGTCTGCACGCGTGGGCCACATCGGCCTCTACCGCGACCACGAGACTCTCCAGCCGGTCGATTACTACTTCAAGATTCCCGGCGACGCCGCCGAACGTGATTTCTTTCTTCTCGATCCGATGCTCGCAACCGGCGGGAGCGCAGTCGCCGCGGTCTCGTCACTCAAGCGGACCGGCGCAACACGCATTCGCTTCCTCTGCCTCGTCGCGGCACCGGAAGGCGTCCAGAAACTCCTCGACTCACATCCGGACGTGCAGGTCTACGCAGCATCGCTCGATCGCGAGCTGAATTCCGTGGGTTACATACTTCCCGGTCTGGGCGACGCAGGAGACAGACTCTTCGGCACGCGCTGAACGCACGCCGAAGCCAGCCGTACCAAAGCCGACCCTAGGCAAACCACTCGCGAGGATCGGCTTGCTGTCGCCGCGCTGCCTCTATCACCCAGCGTTGTGCGACCGGATCGGTAATCTCGTCCGGCACCAGATCGAACCACGCATTCGCCTGCGTCAGGTCGCCAATGCGACGCCACAGCTCGCCGACCAGATACACTAGAACAGCACGATCTTCACGTGGAACCGTATCGTAGAATTCCAGGGCTTGCTCGAATGACCACGCCGCCAGTCGCCTGAAATACCGCTCCGCCTCGATGTCGTTTTCGTCGACGCAACACCAGGCGGCACGCAGCCACAAGTCACCGATGTAACGTTGGTCGGCGCTCTGCCACTGCGCCACCTTGGCCGCGGCTTCGTACTTCTCCGATCCAGTCACCGCTCCATGAGCATGCGGCGACAGCTCGCTCCACACTCGCTCCCGCACGAGCGGGCTGATATCGGTCTGATCGGTAAAATCTCGCTCCGCGCCCGAGTAGCCGCATCGGTCGCACATGTGCACCTGATACGCCCATGGCTGCGCCCCAGCCGCACGTTCATGGAAATCCGTTCGCTTGCCACCAAACCAGTTGGTGGACACCACTGTCTCGGACGGAAACTCATGGCTACATGATGGACACCGCAGCTCGATCTTGCGCAATGCAGTCATAGGATCTTCAATCGCCTCCCCTGTGGGCACGTAAGGAATTTCTGTGCCAGGGCGCGGATTTGATCGTCACTGCCGCCAGCCGATACTCGACGGGACGATCGGCGGCTGGAGAATATTCGCCGACTTGGCCGTTTACTCTTGTTGTGCATTTCCCAACGCGGTATTTTCTTGGCGCCGATGCTGATCAACTTGCTCCCCGATTTTTTCGCTGTCATAGACAGCTCAGATCGCGTCGCAGCTTATCTGCGCTACTTCGAAGCGCATCGCCGAATACTGGAGTCGTACTGGACCAACTACGTCCTCGATCCCGAAGGGCCGCACTTCCAGGAAGTAGTTCGAGCTACGACCCACGCTAATCGCGATGACCTCCGTGCCATGCTCGCACGCATCGATGTCGTCGCACTGGCTCGCCTCGCCGAAACCGAAAGCCGGCGAGTCCTCGAAGCCGACGTCGACACCGATGTCGTCCTCATGGTCGGTGTCGGTGCAGCGAACGCAGGTGAACTCGTCGTCGGTGGCCGCGGAATGGCATTCATCGCCCTCGAGCATTTCACCGGACAGCCCAATCCCGATACGAGCGCTCTGGGTCTCGAGCCGGAGTTGATTCCCCTCTGGCTTGCACACGAGATCGCGCACGCAGTCCGGTACACGTCGCCCACCAGCCAGAGTGAGATGCGCCAGCTCATCACGGAAGCCGGCGGATACTACGACTACTGGGAAACCGGCCGACGCGCATCGCTCCGCGAGCTCATAGTCAACGAAGGCCTCGCCGTGCAGACCAGCCGAATCGTCAGTCCCGGCCACGCAGCCTGGGAATACTTCGGCTACGCTCGTAAGGAATACGCTCGAGTACGCGAAGCAGAGCCCTTCATAATGCGCACCGTAGCCAAGCATTTCGACCGGGCGGGACTTGGTCTACGGCTGCGCTATCTATCCGGGGGAATGAGCGACGACGCACGTACCGTCGATCGTAACGTCATCCCCGAACGCAGTGGCTACTTCGTCGGAGCTCGCCTTACCGACGCAGCCGTCAACAGTCGCGGACTCGCCTGGGCCATCCGCGCAGACGCATCACAGATTGCGGCCGCGGCCGCAGGTCAGCAGTCGTCCGCCGCAAGCGCCTGACCTGACAGCCATCATGGCAGCTCGGCTTGCATCGCTGCCAGACCCCAGCGCCAGCCCGCAGCGCTGATGTCCGACTTCCGCCCGCGTTCCAACTCCGAGATACTCGATGCAGCATTCGAGATCTACCGGCGCCACTTCACGGTCTTCATAGCGATCAACGTCCTGGCAGCAGTCCCCTGGGCTATCTCATCCTATTTTGGCCAGACAGCCGTCTTGCTGCAGCAGACGGACGGACTGTTCACATCCGCACTCATCCGCTTCGCTGGCGTCCTCATATCGCCTTTCACCGAGGGCGCCATCGCTTGCGCAGCCTCGGCTGCATACCTCGGTAATCAGGTCGATTTCGAGCAGTCCATGCGCGCAGCGTTCAGCCACCCCGGCAGACTGTTCATCGCCATGATCGCCAAGTGGATTCTCATGATCTTCGGTCTTGTGCTCTTCATAGCACCCGGACTCGTGGTCTTCAAACGCTACTTTGCGCTTCCCATGACTGTATTGTTCGAGGATAACAAGGTCGGTGACGCCATGTCGCGCTCGCGCGAGCTCGCCAAAGGCAACGGCACTCGCATATTCGCCCTCCTCGGCGGAGTCTTTCTCTTTGTGCTCATCGCAACGGGCATACTGCTGCAGCTCGTTCAGGCTTTCGCGCACAGCGCAGCAGCTACCGCTGTCGCTACTCTCGTGCTGACTACCGCGATATCCCCGTTCTCCGGCATCGTCACGACTCTGCTTTACTACGACATCCGCATACGCAGAGAAGGCTATGACATCGAGCTCATGGCACAGGCCCTCGGAGCACCGCAGTTGCATTCGGTATCCTGATTCAACATTAGTATCTATTCGATACTAATGGGCCCGCTCGATAACGCCGCCATCGCGGATACGGTCGCGGCCGTCTTCCGCAGCAGCACCTTCGCCGGCCGAGGTTCTGTTTCCATCAGCGAACTGATCGCACAATGGATATGGAATCTGGTTCTTCGATTCTTTGGCTTTGCCCAGAGTCACCCGGCGATCGGCATCGTCTTTCGCATCGCCCTTGGATTGGCCCTCCTGGCCATGCTCGCTCGAATCGTGTATGGCCTCCTGCTGCGTTTCGCACCATCCACAATCGGATTGCGGAGGTCCGAGTTCAGCCGGCGCACCGATTGGTGGACCACCGCACAGACGCTCGCCGCGCAGAACGACTATACCGGTGCAGCACACGCTCTCTATCTCGCGCTCATAGGGGCAGCGGCACGCCGCGGACTCGTGTCCCTCCATGAGTCCAAGACCACCGGCGACTACCTGCGCGAGCTTCGCAGAAAACCAGACGCGATCGACCTGCCGCGCTTCACCGACTTCACACGCTCGTACGAAACGGTGATCTACGGCATTGGCGTCTGCGATCGAGACCGTTTCACCACACTCAACGCGCTGGCAGGTAGCCTCCTGCAAGCTCTTCCGTCGAAGTCCGCTGCGAATGCTGCCCTGGGCGGTACCGGTAATACCGCACCCGGTCTCGGACAATGAGCGACGCGCCATCCATCGCCGGATTCAAGACACGAGCTGGCGGTAGTCTGTTTACGCCTGCCCGCGTTCTCTCCGCTGTAGCAATCCTGCTGGTCATCTTTGTCCTCTTCGCTCCACAAGAACGAGAAGATGTGGGAACGGCGTACAGCTCCCAGGCGGTAGGAGCAGGTGGCGTCAGAGCGCTCTACGAAACCCTGGGCCGGCTCGGCTTCGTCACGAGTCGCAACGAAAAGCCACTCACTTCACCCGCCACCCTCGATTCGACCTCGGCTTACGCTCTCATACAACCCGCGCAACCGCTCACGACGGTCGAGCGCGCGCAAATTCTGGCGGCAGTGCGTCGCGGTATGGTTCTACTGTTCACCCCGGACGACGACGAGCTCAGCGATTCGCTGGGCTTCGAGCTGAAATCGTCGCCGAGTGGATTCTACACATTGAGCCGAACAACAGTCGCCGGAGGCAATCCACCGACTCCGGCAATACAGGATCCACGCGCAGCCTTTCAGGCTGCCTTTCCCATATCTGTGACCGTCGCGTCGAAATCCAAGTCGGACAACCAGACGTTCCTCTGGCTCCAGTCATTGCGCGACGGCGATGGCGCAAAAGCCGACTCGGCTCAGCGACCGGCATTGGTGCTCGGCCACAGACTTGGTCGGGGCTATGTGATCGCCGTCGCACCGGCCGAGATCCTGATGAATCAGGTCATGCGCAACCCGCAGGCAGCCATCGCGATCGTGCGCGCACTTCAGTTCGCGAATGGCTCCGGATCTTCTCCGAAACGGCCTGGGAGTGTCGTCTTCGACGAATATCATCACGGCTTCGGAACTCACGCCGACATGCCAGCTGCCATCTCCCACGCGCTCACTGATACTCCACCAGGCCGGGTAACGCTTGGGATCGTCGCCGCTGCCCTGGTGCTTCTCCTTGCGTTCGCCGTGCGACCGCTTGCACCGTTACCGGTGCCTCTGATCTCGCGTCGCTCTCCGCTCGAGCACGTTGGTGCACTCGCGCATGCTTACTCGCAGGTCGATGCGCGTAGTCTCGGTACCGGCATGCTCGTGCGTGGCCTCCGGCGGCGCCATTCCCTTGGTTTGCCTCGATCGGTATCGAATTCGACCTATCTGTCGGCACTACGGGACCGGCTGCCAGCGACGTCCCCGGATATCGATCGCATAGCGACGGCTCTTGTACCAGATTCCCCGAACCCATCAGACCATCTCGCCGCTGTCGGCGCTGCGGTCGCGAACATCGAGAGGGCATTTCGAGAGTGACTGATCTCACCGCTACATCCGCCGCGCTCCAGCGCATTCGCGATACCGTCGCAGCCCGTGTCCTTGGCCAGGAAGACGTAATCGATCAGATCCTCGCCGCATTCGTTGCCCGGGGACACATTCTGCTCGAAGGCGTTCCCGGCACGGCGAAAACATTGCTTGTTCGAGTACTCGCCGGCGCATTGGATGTTCGCTTCGGACGTGTTCAGTTCACGCCCGACCTCATGCCATCCGACGTGGCCGGCGTGAGCGTCTATCAGGAATCGTCGCGCGCGTTCGAGTTTCGCCCAGGTCCGATATTCACCGATCTTCTCCTGGCGGATGAGATCAACCGTGCCCCTGCCAAGACCCAGTCGGCTTTGCTCGAGGCGATGCAGGAAAGGCAGGTCACGGTCGATGGTGTGACGCATTCACTCGGTGACATGTTCAGCGTATTTGCGACGCAGAACCCCGTGGAATACGAAGGCACCTACCCACTCCCGGAAGCGCAGCTGGACCGTTTTCTCGTCAACGTGCGAATTGGTTATCCCGCAAAGAGCGCCGAACTCGCAATGCTCGAGAACTATTCCGAAGGATTCGACGCGGAACGTACGAGTACATTCATGCCCACGCCCGTCGTGACAGGCGCGGAAGTGTCACACCTCCGCATGATGACGGATAGCGTCAATGTGACGGTCGACGTCCGCGAATACATCACCGACATCGTACGAGCCACGCGCGAGGATACGTCACTGACACTTGGCGCATCGCCACGCGCGGCAGTCGCACTTTTCCGCATCGCGCGGGCGGCTGCGCTCGTAGCAGGCCGCAACTTCGCCACCCCTGACGACGTGAAGCAGCACGCACTTCCAGTCTTGCGTCACCGCGTTCTTCTCGCGCCCGAGCTGCAGGTCGAGGGTCGCTCGACAGACGACGTGATTACGGCAATCCTCGCACGAGTGCCTGCACCGCAATGAGTCCTGCACGGGTCCATCCGGCCAGAGTGCTCCTGCGGTGATTTTATCGCGGCTGTTTGGCCGTATCACCCGGTTATTGCGCTCGCTGGCGAGATATGCTCCCACGCCGAGGCTGGCATTGGTGGTAGCGATAACTGCACCGGTCTGGATCTTTTCCTCGAGCACGGCTGGTCAGGTAGTCGCGACTGCAGTAGCTGCAATCGTCGCGATCGCAGCCCTTGTCGATGCGCTACGGATTCCCGGCGCGCGTTACGTGGCGCTGACGCGTGATTTCCCGGCCACGATTGGTGTCGGTGACAGCAGAACGGGAACCTGCACGATCACGTCGTCGTGGCCTGGTCCACTGAGCGTCTTCATGACTCAGCAACTTCCCTCCGCGCTCCTTGCCACCAACCCCGACGCAAATGAGATGGAAGTCCGTCCGGGCAGCTCGGTTCTTACCACTCTTACGGTTACAGGACGAGCCCGCGGTACGTTCCCGCTTGGCCCGGTTGCAATCACCATCTCCGGCCGGTGGAAGCTGGTCCGGCGCTCGGTGATTTATTATCCAAATGATACTATTTCGATAATTCCGTCCATGGCTAACGCTGGCCGGTATCGTCTCCTCGCTGCGCAATACCGCGTAAGAACCGCGGGCCAGCGGGTGATACGTCGTCGCGGCGCAGGAACTTCGTTCGCCAATCTCCGCGACTATGTACCGGGCGACGACCCACGCCGCATCGACTGGAAGGCCACCGCGCGCCGTCACCGCCTCATCTCGCGCGAGTTCACGGTGGAGCAGGGCCAGACCATCATGATCGCGATCGACTGCGGCAGAATGATGACTCAGCTCGCCGGCGACAGACCGCGCTTCGAGTATGCTCTCGCGTCAGCACTGACTCTTGCAGATATCGCTCTCTCCACCGGCGATCGCGTCGGTCTCATTGTCTTCGACTCGCTTGTCCGCCGTTACATCGCGCCGACGCGCGTCCCCGGCACCCTCGGTGCCCTCCGGGATGCATTGACCGGCGTCACGGCGACGATGACGGAACCGGATTACGCAGCTGCATTCCGCACGCTCACCGAGCGCAACCGGCGCCGCTCACTCATCGTCCTCTTCACCGATGTGATAGACGTCCGCTCTTCACGCGCCGTGATAGCACTGACTGCAAGAAGCGCCGAACGCCATCTTCCGCTGGTTGTAGCCTTGCGCAATGAGCAGCTGGTTCTGGCCTCCGTTCCATCCCCGAATGCCAGCGACGAGCAGACCTACGAGAGCGCCGCAGCCGAGGAGCTTCTCTCCGCGCGCGATGAAGCGCTTCAGATCATGCGCCAGGCCGGAGTCGCAGTCCTCGATACGGCGCCCAGAGGCATGACTGCGGCTCTGATCAATCGCTATCTGGAAATCAAGGAACGCTCGACGCTTTGACTCGCCGCCCCAGCGACAGATAGCCGAGCATCAAGAGCGCCGTGACACCGGAAATCGTGAGCTTCCAGGTCAGCGGCCACACTCGCGGCGACACCAATCCCTCCAGCGTTCCCGCAACGATCAGTAACAGAGTGGACGCGGCGATGAGATCGATTGCACGCTTTCCATTTTCGACCAGCGCGTCCCGTCTGGTTCTGTTGAGCGGAAGCAGAATTCCTTTGGCGATCAGCAACCCCCCACCGCCGGCGATGCAGATTGCACTCAGCTCGAGAACACCGTGTGGCGCTATGAACGCAAAGATGAGTCTCGCCACACCGCGCGATGCAAACAGGCCGACGCCGCTCCCGATTGCGACACCGTTGAACACGAGCATGAGGATCGTTCCGATTCCTGCCGTCAACCCCATCGCGAAGGTGAGATACGTCACCGTCACATTGTTCGAGATGATCCTGCTTGCTACAACCGGCCGAATCTCCTCTGGTATGGATACATACCCTTCGCCGCGCTTCTCTCGCTCGCTGCCCATGGTAGCTCTGCTTATCATCTCATCTGGCAGTATCCGGCTGGCAATTGCCGGATTCTGAACGATGCTGGTGTACGCAGCTGCTGCTGGCCCGAACAGCAACAGCGCGGCCAGGGCAATAGGCCTCCATGACCGTCGTACTTCCGACGGCACGGTGTCCGTCATGTAATCAAAGACAGTTGCGATGGTGCGCCCACGCTGGCGGTACAAAAGATTGTGCCCGCGCGCAACCAGACGACTCACGTAGAACAGAGACTCGTTGTTGCGGCCGCGGCTCGCAGTCTGAAGCCGCGCCAGATCGGTCGTCATCTCCCTGTAACGCGCCACAAGGGCCGATACGTCTTCGGGCGCCATTCGCGATAGCCCCTTCTTGTATGCAGCATCGAGCGCAGCTGCGAAATCATTCCAGCGTTTGAGGCCCAATGCGACAATTGCGTGCTGCTCTCGCCGAGCGCCAGTATCGCTTCGTGATGCAACACCACTCGCCCTCGTATCTCGTTCGGATTCGTACAACCGCACGAGCGCGCCCCTCGGCGACGTTGCTGTTGGCAGATGCTCCGCAAACCTGGCCGCCAGCTGTGCGACAATTACGTCTCTGTGCGCCGGCTCGAGTGTGCCGCGCCGTTCGATGTAACGCTCGAGCACCGAGTACTCGTCATCGCTGAGACGGGCGAACAAGTTGCGATCCCGTGCTGCCTCCGGCAACGGCGAGGAGCGAGCCTGCGCCCGCTCCTCCTTCACGACGAACGTGCCCGCAACGATGTCCCCAAGCCGTTTGCGTGAGCTGTTCATGAGCGCAACTACGATTGCGACGAGATAGACTCCAAATGCGTCGACGACGCGTAGTAGATTCCGCACCGCAGACGCGCCGAACGTGACTGAAAACCCGCCGTCACGAACCACACGCAGCTTCATGATCCTTTTACCAGGAGTCTGGCCATCCCAGATTCCCTCGAATATCACGTAGTAGCCCCACATTATCACGAACTGCGCGATGGAATAGAATGCGAGCACCCACGCCGATGACGGAGGCGCCTTTGCCGGCATGGGCCCCATATGATTGGCTGCGATCAGCAGTATCACCGTCAGTGCAACGAGTATCGCAATGGTAATCAATGTGTCGATCGCCGCTGCAGCACCGCGTGATCCTATCCCGGCAATGGAATAGGATAGAGCGATCTGCTCCGGAGTCTCCACCTCCAGCGAGATGTCCAGGCTCGATGCCGGCACGAACGGCGGGTTTGTTGCAATCGGTGCGGAAGGTGTCATTTGCCCACGCAGAAAGTTCGGAAGAGACGATCCAGAACGTCCTCCACGTCGATTGTGCCTGTTACGTCCGCTAGCGCGTTGACAGCACTGCGAAGATGCACCGCCGCGATCGACGCCGGCAATGCTTCATCTTCAATCGCGGCTGCAAAGGCGGCCATCTCCTCACGTGCCTGTTCCACACAAAAACGCTGCCGCTCTCGCGTAAGAATCGGAGCATCCACTGGCGCTCTTCCATAGCGCTCCGATACCACCTCGGCGACCCTGTCGAGCAGTTCGCGTATGCCCTGTCCGGTTGTTGCGCTTACGGTGTTCACATCGAAGGACGGTGCGAGATCACCTTTCGTCCGCACCGGAATCACCGGCGCGTCCGTCAGCTGTGATACAGCGGCAGCTGTCCGTGCCACGCCGTCGGCAGTGTCACCACATGCGAGCACGGCATCCGCAGATGCAAGATACCGCGTCGCGACCTCGATCCCGAGTTGCTCGACGACGTCCGTCGTCTCGCGCAAGCCAGCCGTGTCCACCAGGCGGATCGGCCATGGACCGGTATCGAGCACGGCTTCGATCGCATCCCGGGTTGTCCCGGGAACCTCGGTTACGATGGCACGCGACCGGCCCAGCATTGCATTGAACAACGATGACTTCCCGGCGTTTGGCGCTCCCGCGATTACAACCAGTGCTCCGTTCCGCACCAGCTCTCCCGCCGGCGCAGTCGCGAGTAGATCGTTCAGCGATGCCAGGACGCTTCCCGTCGCCACAGCAATCCTCGACTTGGGAATCGGTCCGTCGTCCTCGTCGGGAAAGTCGATGTCGTATGCAAGCAGCGATTCCAGACCGATCACACGGTCGCGCAGCTCCTCGATCCGCCGCGACAAGCCGCCGTCGAGCTGGGTCATCGCCACTCGCTGCATTGCGCGCGAAGTGGAATCGATCAGATCCCCGATCGCCTCTGCCTGCACCAGATCGAGCTTGCCGTTCAGCACCGCCCGGCGCGTGAATTCTCCCGGAAGTGCTACGCGCGCTCCTGATGCAACCAGAGCCGCCAGAACCAGCGTCGGCACAACTACGCCACCGTGCGTGGCGATCTCGACCACATCCTCGCCAGTGAACGACGCTGGCGCCAGAAACGTCGTCACGAGCGCTTCATCGAGCACCTCACCGTTTCCATCCCGCACAGTGCACAACGTTGCACGCCGGTGGTCTTCCGGCCATGGCGTTATGTGACGCCCCGCGATCTCGAATGCCGCCGGTCCCGAAATGCGAATTACCGCAATCGCTGCTCTGCCATAAGCCGTGGCTTCTGCTGCAATCGTCTCGTCCACGCCGATGGTCAAGCCGGCTGCGGCGCTACTTGCAGTGACTCCCCAGGCTCCAGAACACGCACGTCCGTGCCGCGTGCATGTGTCTTGACGTGCTCCCGCAGCTCGCGTATCGCATCGTAGGCCGACGCCGTCACATGGTTGAACGTTCCCCAGTGATAGGGAATCAGGTGTCGGGCATCCAATCGCTCGAACAGCGTCAGCGCATCCAGGCTCGTAAGGTGCCCTCGGCGGAAGCGCTCAGCCTTCCATTCCGGCGCATACCCGATCGGAAGCAATGCAATATCGAGTTGCCGGCCTTTCATCTCGCGTTTTACAAGCCCGGTCGTGTCGTCGGTGAGAGCTGTATCACCGGCGAAGAAAACGCTTTCATAATTAGTAGCAACTAGATACATATTAGCCTGCTTGCGCCAGCGATCTATCACGTATCGGTTGCCGGAGTGAGTGGCGGCCTCAACGTGTACCGTAAGGCTTCCACTTGTCAGCGACTCGCCTGGCCCCAGCTCGATCGCGTTCTTCACTCCATGCCGGCGGATCCATCGCGCAACGGCGGGTGGGGCGTACAGCGGCACGTTTTCGATCTCCGCAAGCGACCGGAAGGACAGGTGATCGGCATGCGCATGCGTCAGCAGAATCATGTCCAGCTTCGGCAGTTTGTCGATCGCAATTCCCGGTGCACTCACCCGAGCCAGAAATCGCCCCAGTGCCGGATCGAAATTGGGGTCTGTGAGAATCGTCTTCCCCCCAATCTCGATCAGCAGAGTCGCATGCCCGATGTACGTGATGCGCATCTCTTAAACTACACCGTCCCGCCCGTAGGGCTCGGATTTATCCGCGCCTGGCCCCGTTACATGCAATCGAACCCGGATGCCCGCGGATAAAATCCGCGTCTGGCCCCGTTACGTGCAATCGAACTTAGTAGGTAGACCGACGCTACCCCTTGCCCTTTCCCTTCGCTTTTCCCTTCGCCAGCGCCGGTACCGCCGGCGTCGCCGCGACTTCCTTTGCCGCAGCAGCAGCTTTCGGCTTGCTCATCCCACGCGTACGTGACAGATGCCACTGCTGTGGAAGGGTCGCGAGGTTCTGAGTCGCGTAATACAGGTTGAGTCCAGCTGCCTCCCTGTAAAGGAAGAGCGTGAACATCGCCGGCATTATGTAGCTCATCATCTTCGCCTGCGGATTCGGCGGCGTGTTCCGCATTCCCATCCATGAGATGAGATACATCGACGCGCCCATCAGCAACGGCAGAATGTAGTACGGATCACGCACCGACAGATCGCTCATCCACCAGAACGGAACCCCGCGGAACTCGATCGTATTTCTGAACACGAAGAACAGCGCGAGCAGAATCGGCATCGGTAACAGCGATGGAAGACACCCGAGCAACGGAGAGAGTGGATTCATCCCGTGGCTCTGGTACACCTTCATGATTTCCGTTCGCTGCTTCTCCGGATCGTCCTTGAACTTGTCCTGCACGGCTGTCAGTTCCGGCTGCAGGATCTGCATCTTGATCGATGTCTTCATCGACGTCTGATACAGCGGCCACATCAACAGCCGGATGAGAAGTCCGAGCGCGATGAGAACCAGCCCATAGCTCAGATTGAGCGCGCTGTGCATCCACAGCACCAGGCGAATCACCGACGTTGCAATTGGTTGCATCAACGGCCGCACGAACGCCCACCCATAGGGGTTCACCTGGTCGAAGTCTCGACCCAGCGCGTTGAGTTTCTTCCACTCCTGCGGGCCGGCATATATGTCGAATCCGAATGCGCCATTCGCTATCGGTATCACGACAGTACCCGAGGCACGAGTTGCGACTTTCGTCGTACGCGGCCCGCCGACGAGCGTTGCCTCGGTGAACTCCGGCCCCTTCTTCGGCGCCAGCAGTCCCACCACGAAATACTTCGACTTGGCGACGATCCACGTGACCGGTCCCTCTACCAGCTGCCTCTCACCCGGATCGAGCGAATGGAACGACACATTCCGCGCCGCCTCCCGCTTGGTGAGGAACGCAAACGCCAGCGAATTACGGTCGTCGTTCGTGTCTGGTTCCGTAGCCGCAAAGGTTTGCGGCAATTGGACGATGAGATAGCTCCCCGACTTGGCGCCACTCACAGAACCAGTGACATGCGATACGAAGCTGTCCGGTACGATCGCGTAATTGATCGTAACCGTCGAGCCAGCTACATCGGCGGTATACGTGACGACATCCCCGGATCGCGCCGTCTGAAATGCAGTCCCGGACAGATCCGTCGGCTGGCCACCATTAGTAACTAATTGGTACTTAAGCACCGGATTGCCCGCGGAGCCCAGTCGTACCTTCGCGCCGTTGCTGCCACTCACACGGTTGGCGTAGGTATTCATCACCACCACACCAGGTGCAGCGCCAACGTTGCTCATCTCGAAGGTCGCGCCACTGTCCCGGCGCGCAGCAACAGGCGCTACGATCGTTGTTTCAGCCACTGCAGCGGGAACCGATGCAGCGGCTGCTCCAGAAACTGCCGGTGCCACTTTTGTCGAATCGACCCTCGACGTCTCGGCACCTGCCTTTGCGGTTCCTGCCGGATTGTGTACCGCAGCGCTGTCGGCGCTACTGGCTGGTTTGGGTTGAGGCTTCTGAGGAAACAGAAACTGCATTCCAAAGATGACAGCCAGGGCCAGTACGATGGCGAGAACGATTCGCTTGCTTGTATCCATGAATCAGTGCGAGCTCAAGGGACCGGATCGAAGCCGCCCGGCCGAAAAGGATGACATCTCAGTATGCGCCGTATCGCCAGCCAGCCGCCTTTCAAGGCACCGTACTTGTCGATGGCCTCGATCGCGTAGTTGGAGCAACTGGGATAGTAACGACATACGGACGGCGTCATTGGCGATATGGCGAGCTGATAGAATCGGATCGGTCCGCGTAGCATCCATACTGCCGCAGACCGTCTGTGATCCGTCAAAGCTCGTTCTTTCTTCAGTGCATGATGACCGTCGGTCAGATGCTCGTGAAGATGCGCATCAGCCTCCGGACCATCATGTGATTCGTGCGACAATCCCATCTATCTCCCGCTCCAGCATCTCAAAGCTAGCCGAATAGGCCCGCGGAAGCGCACGGAATAGCACGTCCATCGGCGGCACCGACAACAGCACTGGGAGCACGCGCAGGCGCACGATCTCCCGTATACGCCGCCGAAGCCGGTTCCGATCGACAATGATGTGCCCGTACTTCGGCACAACAATCCCAACCCGCGCACACGAAGACGGGGAAGCAGTGACCCGGACGTCCAGCAGTCCAGACTTCACCCGCTTCCCCGTTCGCCTGACGGACTCGATATCCGGCGCGCGTGACAGACGCTGCGCGCGAGAAAACCTCAGATGTGACGTTGGTTGTGCCGTTGAGTTCGAAAGCCGAAAACCCCTCTCTCCCGCCTCGTCTGCAGGTACGTGCTGCGACCTGTCAGCCGGCTCCTTGCTTCGCTTGCTTACGCGCCAGCGTACTTCGACGGCAACTGAACCGTCAGGCGCTTGCGACCCTTCTTGCGGCGACGTGCAAGTACTTCACGTCCCCAGCGCGTTGACATACGCTCGCGAAACCCATGCGTCTTGATCCGGCGCTTATTACGCGGACGATAAGTCGGCTTACCCATATATGATCCTCAGTGCTCTGAACGGCTCTTGAACAACTTTAGCGAAAGACCGTTAAATCTAATGGC
>Ga0207657_10000821_pt1 | contig 32805 bp, 25 predicted proteins | sample KBSC33metaG_FD_184316 | JGI IMG/M metagenome (GOLD analysis project Ga0207657, IMG submission 184316) | Corn rhizosphere microbial communities from Kellogg Biological Station, Michigan, USA - KBS C3-3 metaG (SPAdes) (version 2) | ecosystem: Host-associated > Plants > Roots > Rhizosphere > Soil ...
CTATCGATAACCTCAAAGCCTCGCTTGAGGCCTTCGGTGCCGGACATCGATATCGTCCGAACGCACTTGTCCCCGAGATGCTGTTGAACTTCGAGCGTCACCTTTGTCGGCTCATTTTGTACTTTGTATTCAACGGTTAAAGCGTTGTAGATCCCGGGTAACGCGCCGGGAAATTCCACGTCTACAACGGGACCGAGGACTTTCAGGATTGTCCCTTTATTCATATTGAATGCTCGCCACGATCCATGTGTGTCATTCGGACTGCCCACCAGCAATCTCCAGCAATTCTTTCGTTATGTTTCCCTGTCGCAGCTTGTTGTATTCAAGCGCTAAGTCCCTGATCAGGCTCTCAGCGCTTTCAGTTGCGTTTTTCATGGACACCATGCGCGCACTCTGTTCGCTCGCCTTGGCGTTCAGCAGAACTTGATAGATGTAGATGTTTATATAGTGGGAAAGAAGATAAGTGAGAACGAACTCCGGATTAGGCTCGAACAGCGATTCGGTTGCATCGCCAGGCGCATTTTCCTCGGGCTTGATTCCCGGTACGTTTAGCCCCTTGACCTCCCCAACGGGAAGGAAGTTTATACAGATTGGATATTGTGTCAGAGTATTGACGAAGCGGGTGGCGATGACTTGGACTTCGTCTACTTCCTTCTTCAAGAACAAGTCGCGAGCCAAGGATGCAATTGCGCTTGCCTCAGAGAACCTCGGGGTATCTTGATAGGGAAAATCAGCAACAAGCTGACGAGAAGTTCGAGCTATGAACTGTGCAGCCTTGCGGCCGGCCGTTATAAAAATGGTCGACTCTGGATCAAATTGTGCAGCCAACCGGAAGAGATTGCTGTTGAGTGCTCCACATAGCCCTTTGTCTGCGCCAATCAGGATCACTGCCCGTTTGCGGACTTCGCGCAATTCCATTAATGGGTGACTGAATTCGCCCATGTGCGTGGTCGCCTCACGCTGGATTCGATACAAGAGGTGTACAAACGGACGACTCGCAACGGCTGCCTCCTGTGCCTTCCGCATCTTTGAAGCTGCCACCATTTGCATCGCCTTGGTGATCTGCGCCGTACTGCCGATAGATCGGATGCGCCGTCGCAAATCGCGTGGACTATTCATGGGCAGGTCCCCAATGTCCCGATGCTCCAGCGGAGATGACACTCCTGGCAGGCATTCTCCGCTCCGACGCGTCGCGGCTGTTCACGCATTGTCATTTCCAGGTCTCTTTGAATTCGTCAGCTGCGGACTTCAAATCCGCAGTCAATGCGGGGGTGAGCGCCTTCTCTTGCCCGATTCTTCGCAGCAGGTCGGGTTTCCGCGTGTTCAGGAACTCGGCAAAGGTCAGTTGAAATTCTTTGATTCGCTCTATGACTACGTCATCTACATATCCGTTTTGCACTGTCCAGATCACAGCCACCTGAGCCTCGACGGGAATCGGGCTGTACTGGGGCTGCTTGAAAATTTCCATGATGCGCTTGCCACGGTCAATCTGCGCCTGTGTCTTAGCATCGAGTTCTGAGCCAAATTGCGCAAATGCGGCGAGTTCACGAAATTGTGCAAGATCCCCCTTAAGCTGCCCCGCAACTTGCTTCATCGCTTTGAGCTGTGCCGCTGACCCAACACGCGAAACCGATAGCCCAACGGAGATCGCAGGCCGCATACCCTGATAGAAAAGATCCGTCTCGAGATAAATCTGGCCGTCGGTGATTGAGATCACATTGGTTGGGATGTAGGCAGATACATCCCCGGCCTGTGTTTCTATAATGGGCAACGCCGTGAGCGATCCGTTTCCGTAACTCTCCCCCACGCGCGCTGCCCTTTCGAGCAAGCGGCTGTGAAGATAAAACACATCTCCGGGATATGCCTCGCGACCGGATGGTCGCTTCAAAACCAGCGATACCTGTCGATACGCAACCGCGTGCTTGGACAAGTCGTCATAAATGATGAGTGCGTCCATTCCGTGATCCATGAACCACTCGCCCATAGCTGCTCCTGCAAACGGAGCGAGATACTGATTGGTTGCCGAGTCAGAAGCCGGAGACGCGACGATAATGCTGTACGGCATGGCTCCAGCCTGTTCAAGAATGTTGATGATCCGTGCGATACTCGATTGTTTTTGACCAATTGCGACATAGATGCAATAGAGGGATCGGTATGCTTTGTCGCCGGCGGCCTCAGCCGCTTTGTTCAACCGAGCTTGACTGATGATCGTATCGATACAAATCGTCGTCTTGCCAGTCGAGCGATCACCAATGATGAGTTCACGCTGGCCACGCCCGATCGGGATCATGGCATCGATCGCCATGATCCCCGTCTGCACAGGTTGGCTTACCGATTTACGACGAATGATGCCCGGAGCAATCTTCTCGACGGGGTAAGCTTGGTCGCTTGCAACCGTACCTTTTCCATCCAGCGGCTCTCCCAGCGTGTTTACTACGCGACCAAGTAGGCCTTTTCCGACCGGTACCTGCAGCAACTTTCCAGTTGTGCGAACCTCGTCGCCCTCTTGGAGCCTTGTGTAATCGCCCAGGATGATGACGCCAACTTCGGTTTCTTCAAGATTCAACGCTAAGCCGGTGATGCCGTGACCCAAGTCGAGCATTTCGTTGAGCATCGCATCCGATAAGCCTTCCACTCTGGCGACGCCGTCGCCGATCTCACGGATCACGCCGACATTCTGCCTGAGTGCTGTTGTCGCCCTGGCGCCTGCAATCTGAGCTTCGATTTCTTTGAGGAGATCAGCCATCGCTTTGACCTTGACTTATGCTCGGACTCGGAAAGCTCCCTAGATGTTTGCTTTCCTTCCGTTTTCGCCCGTGATTCCAAAACCCCGTGCCAAACTCGCCAACCGGAATCGAACGCTTCCGTCGTAGACATCGTTTCCGATCTTGATGCGCATTCCGCCGATTAATTCCGGGTTGAGACCGAAGAAGGTGGTAATTCCTGACCCGTATAGACCCTCGAGATGGTTTTGGACATCCGCCTGCAAATCAGCCGGCAGGGGAACCACGCTTTCGACTTCTGCGGTGTGCCGCGCCATTTCGAGTTTCAGCAAACGATGGAAATAGCGCAGCACCATCAGGTACCCACGATGCCCACATTGAATTGTGGCTTGCACGACCTTTCGGGCTCGGGCGTGATCCAACTGTCCGTCGATTAGACACAAGCCCAAGAGTTGCTTGGCTTCGCGCTTCGCCTGTTTGGTTGTTCTAATCATATTCAGAGTTCTCATCTCGACTACGCGGCCATTCGTTTGACCGTTTCTTCCGCCATGCGGCGCTGATCATCAGCCGTAAGCACCTTGCCGGTCACCCCGGCGGTGGCCTGAACCACCAATCGGCCCACTTCGCGCTTAAGTTCCGTTAGCATGCGGGCATAGTCTTGCTGCGCTGCTTCGTGCGCTTTGGCTATGATCTGTTCCGCTGCAGCAATGGCCTTTTGCGTTTCCTGCTCCTGAACACGCGCGGCGGCAACATGCGCTTCCTCGATCAGTTTTGTGGCTCGAGCATTGGCCTGCATCATGACCTCGTGACGCTGCGCATCAGTGCGGGCTAGCTCGGTTCTTATCTTTTCTCTGTCCGCGAGTCCCTGTTCGATTTGTGAACGCCTCTCTTCCAACATTTTCAAAACTGGCTTGTAAGCGAAGCGGTGGAGGACAACACAGACAATACTGAAACTGATAATCTGAGCGATCAGGTGAGGCCAGTCGACACCGAAAGTCTGGGCAATCTGTGCGATCTGCCCTCCGGTGTCCGCTGCCGCTGGCAATACCAGAACATTCATTGGCATTCCTCGCTAGTCATGAACGCACCCAGGGACGCTGCCTTCTCCTACTTCACCAGAAAGAGCGCGTAAAAAACGATAGCTTCGGCGAAGGCAATGGCCAGAATGGACTGGACCAGAATCTTCGTGGCGGCTACGGGATTACGTCCGACTGCTTCCGAAGCTTTCATACCGATTAGACCTACTCCAATGGCCGCGCCTAACGCAGCCAAACCTACGTGGATGCTTCCGCCCATATGCTTCCTTTTCCTTCTCGCGACGCTTTCGCGATTGAACACGATCAAGCGCGCGTTATTAATCAGGTATGTGTCGCAATCGAACCCTCTGTCTCGTGCTGGCACATCAGCATCGTGAAGACAGCAGTTAACAGCATAAAGACCAGGGCTTGAACCAGGCCCATTAGTAATTCAAGAAAATAAAACGGGATAGGCACTAGCCAGCCAAATCCTGGTACTAGTCGAGCCATCGCTTCCAATAGATTTTCACCGGCGAAGATATTGCCGTAGAGGCGAAAGCTCAGGGAAATCGGCCGGAACAGAATAGAAATGACCTCAAGACAACCGGCCGCGAAGAAAACAACCACCATCAGTAGCTTCAGCAGGCCCTCACTCTCGCCCTTGGGCGCAAACAACTCCTTGAGAAAGCCGACAAAGCCAACTTCACGGAATGCCCACACCAGCCAACAAGCGAAAAACACAAGGGCCATAGCAAGGGTCAAGTTCACGTCGGCGTTGGCGCCGCGAAGCAAGGGCTGATCGATCTTGAAGCCATGCGACGTCGAGTGGCCCCAGCCGACTGTCCCGACGCTAGGAATGAGCCCGATCCAATTACTGGCCAGTATGAAGATGAAAATCGTGGCAAAGAACCAGAATGTCCGTTTTGCCAGGTGAGGTCCAATAATTCCGACCATGAACTTATAGAGGCCCTCAACTAACCACTCCATGAAGTTTTGCGCGCCTCCCGGGACCTGCTTCATATCCCGGGTAGCCAACTGGGCGAAGATAATTAGACCGATGGCAACGACCCAGCTCACAATCATGGAATTGGTGATTGGGAAGTTGAAAGGTCGGGCGATCTCCACCGCTTTGGTTGAAAGCCCATGCTCTTCTGATGATTGGGCAGGTTCGGCTTGTGGAGTGATCGTCGACAGAGCGATCGGACGCCTCACGATGTCGGAGAATGTCGGCCTGACCGCAATCACGGCAAATGCGAGAAGGAGAAGCACGCTCGGTAAAATTGGCGATAGAGCAACTCTGAACTGTTTTGGTGCCGGCGCACGGTCCGCCTGATCCCTGTCTCCGTCTTTTGCCCAAGATCCCATTTGCCTGCCGGCTTTCTATAAGGGTCTTACGCAACAGCAGGGACTGTTCTGATGACAGTGTCCTTGCCGGCTTTCTGGTAACCCAGAAGTGTGAAGTACAATGCGCGATCAAAAAACTGCTTCAAGGAATGAAGCAACATCACGCCGCCCCAGAATTCAACTGGTTCTTCGAGTAAGCACTCCTGCTGCATGTAATCCCAGAGATGTTCGCTGGCGATACAGACCGCCCAGAACACCTGGCTGAATGGAACTTCCTGATTAGCTCGGCGCAGTCCGAAAGCAATGTAGCGATCTTGGAGGCTGGAGTCGGATTCGTTCGCCAACCAGTCAGTGAGGGCAGTGTAGGTGTCCATTGCGTGTCTCTTTTGTTCCTCGGCGGGGACCTTGGCCATCAATTCGTTGCAACGGTCTGAGGTTCTGATTTTCTCGACCACTGCCGCCGACATGCTCTCTGCATTGTTCTTCATGTGTTGAACTAACTTAAGAGCACGCATCTTTGTTCCTTTCGATCCTTATGCATGAGGAAAACTTTTTCCCTGCGATCGACCAGGCCTTGGTCTCACCCAAGCCGGCCGGCACTAGCCCGCATTTTCAGGTTGCACAACGGTCGTTTTTGAGAACGGCAAACACCTTCCTGTCGCCGAGCAAAGCCTAAGGACACGTGTGATGCTCGTACACTGCCAAAACTTACAGGTCGCTTGCTGAGAACCACTGCGTCGAACTGACGACAAATTCAATTGATGTTTCGATGGGCAATACCATCGGTTCTTTTTAGCTATGGAATGAAGAAAACGAGGCCTGTTGCAACTGACAGTCGATTCGAACTCTCAGAGTAGTGAGACTGGTATCGCCCGGTTTATTAAGGACCGACCCTTATATGAATGCAAGAATTGCTCCGGCAATGTTGCGGCGAACGTACGAAGGAATGTGCTACCCCAGAATCGTCATGAAAGTGCCGAGAATCGCTGTGTACGGAGGCATTCGATGTCAGTATCGACGATGCCAAAAAATGATTGCCTTAAAGCTTATAAGGTCTTCTAGGCACGCCAAACCACAGTCCATCGCTAGATTCAATCCGTTCGTAGTGCGATGTCCTCATTGTATGCGCTATCAACTCTGCAAATGGGAAAACATCCAAGCTTTTGAGGGACCGATGACAGACACAGCTTTCCATGATCATCCCAAGCTCGCTTAACGGAAAGGGCGAACCTGTGTGTGAATTCGCGCTTCATTTCAAGCAAGATAGATGACGCTTGAGGAGATCCCATGCAAACTAGCCTACGGTACAGATCGGCGATTTTGTTGATTCTTCTGTCGTCCGGAATTGTCGTTGCGCAGGTGAAGAGCCGGAGTCAGGTTCTCGAGGTAAACGGGCGGTCGGGGGAAGCTGCAGTGGTAGAGATCGGGGGTCGCGAATTTGTGGATTTGCAGGCACTTGTACGTATCGCAAACGGCTCGTTGGGTTTTGATGCAAATCGACTGGTTGTCACTTTCCCATCATCCGCTAGTTCCGCGGGAGCAACCGTTTCCGAAAAGCCTTCCGATTCTGGATTTTCACGAGATTTCATGAAAGCGGCGATCGAGGAGATCGCACTCATGAGGGAGTGGGCCAGTCCACTCGCGTCCGCAATTCAGAACGGCTACCCGATTACTGAGCAGTGGGTTACACAATATCGAGAACAGGCCGCAAATGGCTTAAGGCTCGCCTCCGCAGCAGCATCTACCGATGACGATCGCAAGGCTCTTCAATTATTGAGAAACGAGTTCGACGCGATTCGTGACTGGAGCGCCAGATTACTGAATGCGCGTCAGGCAATGGACACCGCCAAGTATGCGATGTCCGAGGACGCTCTGCGAAATGATCCGCTTTCCCAAAAAATACTTAGTTGTGGACATTTCTTGGGTACCATGTTGGGAAGTGGCACTTTCCAAGATGATCCGGCCTGCCACTGATTAAGCGTCGATTCCAAAAGGCAGTGAACTTCGTGCGGCAAGTAGCAGGGAAGCTAGCAATAGAACTCTGATCTTCCGAGGACCTGCTTTCAGAATCAAAGAAGCCGATAGTATTCATTCGTAGTGCAGACTTGCAATCGGATCCATACGCGCGGCACGCAGCGCTGGTATCGTACCGAATGAGATCCCCACAATCGAGGAGATCAGGATACCCACCACGGCTGAAGCTCCCGAGATTGGAAGGTCGTAGTCGGTCAACACGCGGATTGAAACGGGTAAACTTAGGCCTACGATGACCCCTACTATCCCACCAATAAGTGAAATGAGCAGAGCCTCTGACAAGAATTGCAGACATATCTCGCGACGAGTAGCGCCGATTGCTTTACGAATGCCAATCTCTCGGGTTCGTGAAACCACAGTGCTTAACATGATGTTCATAATCCCGATGCCGCTCACTAATAACGTGACAACGGCGATCAATACGAGAACCATTGTTAAAGCATTGGCCGTTTTGTTGGCCACACTGACCAGTTGTGTCAGATTGCTTACGTTATACACTGATTCGGGCCGATGTCGAGACTTGAGCACACTTAGGATCTGATCCGTGGCGATGGCGACGTCGCTGGGACTGCTCACCGAAAAATAAAGCTGTTTTACTTTCTCTGAGTTTGTGAACAAACGACTGACATTGTAGGGAATCGCGATAGTGTTCTCATTGACTTCCGAGCGCCCAAACGTGTTTACCCTTTCCTTGAAAGTACCAACTACGGTAAAGGGCAAACCATTCAGTTTGATCACTTGTCCAACAGCTTCCTGGGTTGAACCGTACAGTTGCTGCGCGAGGCTCTCCGTGATAACGCCCAATTTGTTTCGCGCACGCGCGTCTTCAACATCAAAGAATCGTCCGGATGTCACTATAAGATTGCGGACGCGTTCGTAGTCCGGAAAAACTCCCAAGATGTGCAGATTAGCCGTTCGTCCTCCGCTCAAGGGTAGATCGTCGTAGAGTTCCACAATGGGAGATCCGGCGCTTATTCCAGGTACTTGTTCCATAACGGCGTCGAAATCGCGGATCGTCAGCGGATCAGACGCGGCACCCGGAATCCCCTGGGCACCGCCTTCATACTCCGCGAAAACCCAATTAACCCCAATCGACTCAATTTGCCGAAGCACGTATTCTTTCCCGGCCAGACCGATGCTAACTACCAAAATCACTGATGCCGTACCGATCATCATCCCGAGCGCGGTAAGCGCGAACCGAATGCGATTGCTGGCAAAGGTGTCGTAAGAAAAGGCGAGGATTTCTCCAAGAGCTGCGCGGTTCGGGAGCCTTGGTCGGCTGACCATTGTTTACCTGTGGCATAGCGCAGTGCCTTGTCTACGGGACACGCACTTGGCCAACTTATGTTCTACAGGGTTTCCGTATACAGAGCCAGTAGGCTCCCCAGTACGAATATTCCACTCGGCCAAAGGTAAGGCACGAAGCGTTTGCGCCAGAAACTGCCATCGTCAATGAACTTGAAGAGAGCGATTGCGATTCCAACTAACGTAAACCACAGATGCTGCGCTTTGATCTGTAGCATCGCAGGTGTCATCACGTGGCCGCTATGTCCTTTGGGGTGGGGCGTAGAATTCGACTCGGAGGAAACCATTTCGTCATGGACGTCAGAACTCGCCATGTGCGCCATGTCATGATGCTGCGTCCCCACATCCGTAGCGGCCTCCGATGCGGGATGGGCCTTGAAACTGACAGGCACAAGACTTCGTCCAGAAGCCCGAGCCATCTGGGCGATACGAGCTTCCTTTTCAGCATTATCCCATCCTGGAGTTAAGCCTGAGTTCCCCCCATGATCGTGAACGAGCAACAGGCAAGCACCGACCGTGGCAAGAATAGGAAAAGCCCAGGCTTTCCAATGCGACATTAGGTTCCCGCGCCAGCGAAGATATTCAACCACACCCATAATAAGAAGAAGAAGTCCATAGATCTTGTGCTGACGAGCTTCCGCGTCATGGTGAATCAACCAAGTCCAGCTTAGAAATCCTCGTGGCCATATCTCCTTGTCGCTCCATGCCAACAAATATAACCCCGCAGCGATAAAAAGAAATGGCCACACGGCCCGAAGGAATGCGAGCCCGTGGAAACGAAGACTCAGAAGCATAAGAAGAGCACTGCCTATCAGAATGTACCCGGCCACATGATGGTTCCATTCGGAATCTATTACATCAGGATCGATCACGACGGTCGAGGAAGAGCTTGCCATGTTCGTACCGTGATCGGTTGGAGCAATCCCGCCCAAAAGAGGTAGGCATAGCACCAATGCTAGGAGAAGAAGCATGATTGAGGCGAGAAACTGATTAGATGCTGGTTGGGTGAATCTGCTTGTGATCACTTAGAACTCCATGGGAACGAAGAGCCTGTTTCGGACCTCTGCGGTAAACAACCCGAACAGGACCAACCGATCATAGAAAGGCAACCACTGGTCATGACACTGGCAAAAGTTGCAGCGTACCTGTATAGCGCCCTATACTCCATCGCTTGTGTGAGATTTACAACTTTGGCTGTTATGGAGTCCGGCGACAGCAATCTATGCCGGTCAATCGACCTGTGTTCCGTCGCGACGCTTCAGAGTAGGCCTTTCGCCATCACTATTGTCCGGCTCGTCTCCGGTTGTCGTTATGTTGCGGCGAAGCTTAGGACGTCCGAAGTCTTCTTTGATGTTGTGCCGCTTCTGCAAGTCGAGGAGGCGTGATTTCACGTGTTGAAATTCGGAAGTATCCAGCCTGTACTGTTCTTCTGAAGGAAACAGAGTCTGAATCTCACGCTGAGATTTTACTAGCCGACCTCCTGTTTGCGGGTGAGTATCAAAAGCTTTAGCCAGCGTCCCGGGCTTATTCTTCTCCATTGCCTGAACTCTTTCGAAGAATGTGATGAAGGCATGCGGGTCGTATCCCGCTTTGTAGACATACTCAAGACCAAGAAAATCTGCTTCCGTTTCGAAGCTACGGCTGAATTTAAGAAGACTTATCGGCACAGCCATGGCGACAATATCGCGAACCGCGTAGCCTATGCCTCCACCTACGAAGACCAGAGGAATGGCCGCCAGGTTCATCAATTGCTTACGCGTGTTCTCACGCGCTACATGGCATGCTGCGACGTGTGCGATTTCGTGTGCCAGGACACCGGCTAGTTCTGCTTCATTATCTGCGAGAAGAATCAGGCCCGCGTTGACATAGAAGAATCCTCCCGGAAGCGCAATGGCATTGACATCATCAGAATCGACAACCTTGATTATGAAGGGAACGTGAGCATCGGAATTCCGCACCAGATTCTGCCCAAGCGTATTCACGTATTCAGTCACCGTGGGATCGGAAATGAGGTTCCAAGTCTTTTCGAGTTCTTCGGAGAACTCCTTGCCCATTCGAATCTGGCTCTCCAAGTTGTACCAATTACCAAATCCTGTGTGACAGCCAACATTGCGATTTCCAATTGCCCCCAGGTCACGAATGCTGCCGTCGTTATACTTCTTGACAACCAAGTGACGAGGCTTCTTGTCGGAAGGGGAGGAACCGGCTAAGGCTGTATAGCTCAGAACGGTGACTGCCAATGCCAGCATCAGAAGGTGGGAAATCGTACCCATGATCGCCTCCGAGCTGTACTTCGACAGTTGCGTCACCTGTAAGCTGTATCAATGAAACGGCCTGGTGATCCCTTCGGGACCAACAACTCTTCTTAGCACGGAACCTTTAGTCGTTGCAGCTGTCACAATTAACAGCTGCGCTCAAGCGTTCGCACTCCTGCATTTCCGAGTCACCTACACAGCGTTGGAACACGGAAGCACCAGCCTCTGCTTTCACAGAACGCGCTTCATGAGACGTGTTTATCGCACTGGCAAAAGTCACAGTCAATTTCAATTTCACTGCGTGCTATGACTGACGCTGCGGAAACGTATTCTTTTCCGCTACAGCTGCCGAAGGTCTGTTACGCGGGACGGGCATGACGAGAACCTTTATGAATGCGCCTGGGATTTCGGCCCCCTTGAAGGAGTCCAATTCTCGCGGGGGTGCTCCGCACAAGCCTGAGGGCTCAATTCTATTACCCCAGCGCGTACTGGAGCCCATAGAGAGAATTTCGGAGGTTCTATTCGGCCTCATCATGGTTCTCACCATTACCTGTTCATTCAGCGTTGCAGAAGCGGACCGCAAGAATATCCGCGCTATGCTGCTTGGTGCGCTTGGCTGCAACCTCGCTTGGGGAATCATTGACGGGTTCATGTATCTAATGGCCTGTTTCAGTTCACATGGACAGAGCATCAGCAAAGTTAGAGCACTGCGAAAGAGTCGCACGCCGGAAGACGCTCACCGGATCATTGGCGAAGCCTTGCCGCCGTTGGTGATGTCCGTTTTATCGTATGCAGAATTGGAATCGATCCGGCAGAAGCTGATGGGCCTACCTCAACCTCCTGAAGGCCCGAAACTTGCGAGAGAGGATTGGCTGGGTGCGCTCGCTGTATTTCTGCTTGTTTCCTTGTCCACATTCCCAGTCGTAATGCCTTTCATTCTCGTCAGCGACGTCAGGCTCGCGCTGCGCGTCTCGAATGGAATCGCACTCTTGATGCTTTTTGGCACAGGCTATGCCTTCGGTCGTTACGCCGGACATCGACCTCTGCGCACGGGATTTTCGATGGTTTTAATCGGAACTTGCCTGGTGGCGATCACAATGGCATTTGGCGGATGAGAGCTGGAGCCCATCTCGCAACTAGCGTTGCTTTTCTCCTATTAGTAATGCCTCTGTTCGGTCAGGCCGGGTCGAGTGCTGCCACGGAAGATGTGGAGGAGGGCAGTTGGTCGTTTGAATTTGCCACAATGGGGTACGTTGTGCCCCATGACCGGTCGTACGCAGCGCCAACCTTCAGCGCAGATCGAGAGTATTTGCACACCGAAGTACGCTACAACTACGAGAACCAGCAAACGGGCTCCTTATGGATAGGATACAACTTCAGTACTGGACAGAACGTCGCATTGCAAGTGACACCCATGTTGGGTGGAGTCTTTGGTAAAACAACAGGGATTGCTCCCGGATTCAGGTTCTCTGTGACCTACAAGAAGTTGGAACTATCAAGCGAAGGCGAATACGTATTCGACACGGGAAACCGCAGCGGCAACTTCTTTTATAGTTGGAATGAACTGACATACTCTCCCGTGGACTGGCTCCACGCTGGTCTTGTATCGCAACGGACCCGGGCTTATCAAACCGAACTGGATGTCCAGCGGGGAATTTCCGTGGGATTCTCCTATAATAATGTAGATTTAACGACGTACGTGTTCAATGCGGGATGGACCGATCCTACGTTCGTCCTGTCGTTGCGTTTCACCTTTTGAGCTGTGTCAGTCATTCCAGGCGGCAGCGAAAAGGGCCTGTCAAAAACGGCACAATGACTTAGTTCTGCTTGCTGGCTGTTTGTTCGTCTATCCTCCGCTTAAGTTCTTGCTTTTGATTTTTGCGCAGATCCGCGAGTATCCGTAGCTGATCTTCAGATAGTAAGGGCTTCATCTTCTTGTCGGACGAGCGGACAATCTTCTCCAAGGTATTCAGCTTGTCTTTACTGGAGAGTGCAGAATTCTTCCAAAGGGTGCGCAGTTCGCCCGCTTCATTCTCGAGGATGGGCTTAATTCTGGCTTGCTGGTCATCGCTGAGGGTCAGGACTCTTGTAAGATTCTCAAGTTTCAGACTGTAATACTGACTTGGAGCTTTCGACCAGTCCACTCCGCTTTTGGCCGGCAGCGTTTCGCGGCGTAGTATCGGCAGCTCGGCGGTCCCGGTCGGGCCTCGATTAATCGTTAGGGTGTCACTGCCCACAAGAAACAGGAAATCCAGCCCAGCGGCGGATTCTACTGTCTTAGCTCCGTTCGGCGGAGTGTATAGAACCAGGTAATTCGTATCGCCAATCACGATGGAGAGATCGTACTTTAAGGCATCACTGGACTGTTCTCCCGGAGCAGGCTGATGGACTGCCACGGCGGTGATCGTCCCCGGCTGGTACTTGGGTGCGGAGCTTTGACAAAATACCTGAACAGGAGCCAAGCAGAGCAAGAATACGGCCGCTTTGTGGATCATACGGTCCCCCAGCCATCCAAACTATGGACGAGACTTGATGAGAGATTCTGCTAGACACTACCTGCCTCAGGACAGGAGGCCTACTGGTAAGACTGACAGGCGATTTGCGTGATGGTCATTATCAAAGCTAATTCGGACTACAGCTCTTCTCGTGTGACCCTGTTCTGAGAGATCGCACTGTTGTACAATCGCACGATTCACTCGAAAGCAAGGTTCCACCCCTATTCTCCGCTACGGACTGCATCTATATTCTTGGCGGGTTCTATCGACAAACTGGCCATATGGCACCTCTCAGGATCCTGTTGGTGGATGATTTCGCGTCGTGGCGGAGCTATGTGGCTTCCGTTCTGCAAGAGCGTGAGTGTTTCGAGGTCGTAGGCGAGGCGGCGGATGGTCAGGAGGCAATTGAAAAAGCGACGGAACTGCAGCCAGATCTCATTCTGATGGACATTGCTATGCCCAAATTGAATGGTATTGAGGCCGCCAGACGCATTCGGGATCGCGCTGCGAATTCTAAAATAGTTTTCATTAGTTTGGAAATTTCCGATGAACTCGCGGAAGCAGCCGTGGCCGTAGGCGCGCAAGCCTACATCGCCAAAAGGGAAATAAGAGCTAAACTGTTGCCTACGATAGATAGTCTCTTCGGGAAATAGGGTACCAGGTTTAAGGCCTTCGATTTATTTGCTGTTTCATGGCCGCAATTTCCCTTTAGGGCGAATTGCAAGGAACGCTTCTGCCCGCAGGAGCCCGGTCGGCCCCAGCTACGACTTGGAACTGTCTGGCCTCACTGCATTCAGGTATTTGACCAAAATAACCTCATTCCCCTTTTCACTGTGAATCAGCTCATCGACCAGGCTGCGGCTAAGAAGCAGGCCAAACCCTCCCGGACGAAGACCTTTTTCATCGCGCAAGACCTGATGATGGATCGGATTATCCGGCGGATTGGCGATGGCCGCATGGTGAATCTCGTCGAGCGAGAATCCTTCGCCCGGATCTTTGACGCGGCACATTAGCAGGTGCCGAGCGCGCACGTAGGAAATTTCCACGTATTGACTGGGATCGAAGTGTCCACCGTATTCGATGGCGTTGAGCAGCATCTCGCGAAAGGCTGTGGCGACGCTGTCCCTTTCCGATTCAGGCAAGTCTGATATTTCGTGGAAAAACTGGACAAGCCGGTCAGCCGTCTTCTTGTCACAGCGAGCTATGAGTTGAACCCACTCAGGCGTCGCAGTGACAACTTCAATACCGTCATCCCAGCACGGGCCTTCCGCTGCGAGGCGAACCATTTCGGCAAATGTAGCCTGCGCGAAGGGTCTCGAAAAGTAGCTGAATGCCCTCTCGCGCATGGACGCGACGACGTCAACGGGGGTGCTCTCAGTGGTGAGGATGATCAGGCGAGTGTGTGGTCGCACCAAGCGAATCCTACGAAGAAGTTCGACATCAGCCTTTCCGGACGTATTCTCACCTGTCAGAACGAGGTCGAAAGGATGTGATTCGACCATCGCTAGCGCAGCGGCATTACTGGGCGCTCTCTCTATGTTCCAGTCACTCAGAATAGTCGCAACGGCGACGGCAAATTCGTCGTCAGGCCCGACTACCAGCGCCGTTTTCAGTCGAGATGGCAACAACGTCGCCTTGGCACTCATGCGTTAACCCAAGTGATAGGTCATTGCGGTCGCGTGCGAGTCTCTCACCTGCATTGAAGTCCCATGATGAATCGACAAATATGGAGACTTGGAAAGCTTAGACACTGACAAAAATGACAGATTTTGTCTCGCAAACTTGCGTCAGGGCAGTTGGGTTTTCGAGGAGATCGCGCGAGGTAAGAGCAACAGTACCTTCCACTGAAGTCCGAATGTAGTTAGTGGAAATCTTCTGGTATTAGTTACAGTTCTCGTCATCCGCCAGCTTGCTTAATATCGCAACGCGTTTCGCCGTCAGGTAATGCGAAGATGGACGAGAGACATGCGGGAAACTGCATTCGTTGTTGGCTCCTTATACTTTCACTAGCTGCATCCACGTACACTGCGTCGGCACAGACCACGACTGAGGTCCGCAGAGCTGGCGATCTCCCGTTTTACAGCCTTAGCAATGGTTATGCCGATGGGGTATTTACGCCCCCGTTCGCTTCGGCAACTGAGATTCACGAACATGAGATGTCGGATAACCGTGTTTCCAACTCCGGAAACATAAGCACAACGGACCACGATCGTTCCAATGGAGTAGGCGGGGAGACGCCCAGCTTGGATGGCACTTCTGCTGTGATTCGAGCCGATGACAGAGCCGCAGACCAGGTCGAGTGGAAATCATTGATGCTTCATTCGAATTTCTTTTTAGGAATCATGCATGGTTTCCGCATCGCAACTGAGCCGTCGACTCGAGAAGGCTTGCACAACAGTGTTTTCGGCGGCTACTTCAAAGCCCTGGGTGCGATGCATGGGTGGTCGGATGGAGATGGCTACTATGAAAATTACCTCGGACATCCTATCGAAGGCGCTGCTTCTGGATATCTGTGGCTGAATCACGATCGCCGTTACTGGACAACCGAATTTGGCGCGAGTCGGGATTACTGGATGAGCCGACTACGTGCCATGGGCTTCGCCTGGGCTTTCAGTGAACAATTTGAAATCGGCCTCCTGAGCGAAGCCTCTATCGGTCAGATCCAGAGATACTGCTGTGCATATGGTTTTGTCGACCACGTCATCACTCCAACCGCAGGTCTCGGATGGATCCTGGGAGAAGATATTATCGACAAGTACATCACCCGCAAGATCGAAGATCACACACGAAACGGAGCAATTCGCATCATTGCACGCATCGCATTAAACCCGCCGCAGAGCTTTGCGAACATAATGTCGTTCCAGGCCCCCTCGCATCGCACGAATCGCCCAGGCGCGCTGAAATACGACGGACAGTTGTACGTGCGGCCGAGCTCGCCTCTTCGTGACGTGGAACAATCACCAGTTCCTAAGTTCGAATTAGCTGCCGAGTTGCCGGGTACTCTGCAATGGCACAGTGGCTCCTGCTTGGGTGGCAGCGCCGTAGGCGCAATGCGATTGACAGAATCATGGCAATGGACGTTGCAGGTTGGAGGTTGCGCCATGAGAAATATGCCCCGGAATTGGAGTGGAGACTCGCTCACTTTTACCACTGGGCCGCAATGGATCGTCCACACTGCAGGACGCTGGAGTCCACACGCTCACCTGCGGCTTGGAGGCCAGAAGGTCGCGCAGGAGTACCTTGATCCCGAGCTAAAGGAAACGGCAATCACTAACCTGCCTCCGGGGACGAAGCCCAATACAGTGCACGATCAATACGCCAGGGATTTTGAGACCACCGGCTTCTCCATGTCTGCTGGGGGCGGTCTTGATCTCGCGCTGCACCCCGCGCTATCGGTTCGAGTCGCAAATCTCGAATATGTCCGTTCCTGGCTGGGACCACTCAATGGCGCTAATTTCGATCGAGGATTCCGCTTCAGTACGGGAGTCGTATTGCGTATTGGTACGTGGTGATCGCGGCAAGCACGGAGACGAAACGCCGATGCTCTGGGGTCAGTCGGAGTCGAGAAAATCGAGCACGCACCCTCGAGCTCAAAAGATGCGGCCGATTCGGAAGAAGAATTTCTGATGACCGGTCGCACCATACGCTGCTCCAACCAACACCGGTCCGACCAAGGTGTTCACGACGAGTGCAGCGCTGACATCTGTAGGCAGAGAAGAAGCGTTGGGCAGGCCGTAAACTTTCGCGATTTCATATGTACCGACGGCGTAAATTCTGTCGCCCAGTAAAGGTGGCAGCTCGCGAAGTTGGCGAATGTAACCAGCTTTGAACAGGAAGTACTGGTTGGTAAGAAATTCATTTATGCCGTAGGCAGTGAGATTTTGACTGCCGCCCAATGAAAATGGGGGAAATCCAGTCTGGTGATAAGTAAATGTGGTGCCGCCAGCAGCCGAGGAGAACAGGGAAGAGGATCTATTCAAGGGTTTGAAAAAGTATAATTGAGTTTCAGCTAACGGAAAGCCGGATGGAGCGCCGGGATTAGCATCATACCATTGCGATCTGAAGTGCAGGTCCAATCCGCTTCGCGGAATAATTGGATCGTCGCGACCCAATCGATCGTAGCTGAGCGATGTGATGCCCACCCGCCCCTGGAGAGTGCCGAATGTTGCAGAGCCTATGGACGGCGAGAATTTTTGTTGGGCGGCCTCGTAGCCAAGTCGTAGCTCGCTGCTGCGGCTGAATGTGTAACCGAAGTCCAATGCACCTCCACCCTCGCGTTTGCGGTACTCCGCAATAGGAGTGTTTCCCTTATAAAAATTGGTCTGGACATTTTGTGCATACGCACGGGGAGCCACAAACCAATGCAGACTCTCTCCGAACGGGCGGTAAAATTCCGATCTCACGCTGTGCTCAGACCCAAGAGTCAGGTCATTTCGCCACTCCGAGCCAAAACCTCCCACGTCGAGAAATGTAATGCGTGCACCAATCAGGAACTGTACGTTGTTGTACTGCGACCCCTCAATAACAAGCAGCGGTCGAATGATAGGCGGACCGTATTCTTTTTCATCAGCAACAATCAAGAGACCTTGATTCCCACCTTTTTCCATCATGCGATATCCGACGCGGGAATAGCGTCCAACTCCGGTCAAGTAGGTAAGCTGGCGGTCAAGATCGTCGCTGTCCGCCGGCTCTCCCAAATTCTCCGCCAACTTCTGTTCTATCTCCTTCGAAAGCGCCGGTGTTGTGCCGGTAACTTTCACGAACTGAGGAACCGGGGTACCTTTTCGGCGAGAATCCCGTTCAGCCAGATAGCTTCGCCAGCTTGCCTCATCTACGCTGAATGCGGAAAGTAAGGTAGCTTTACTCGCAGCCGCCTCATATCCGAGTCGGATAATCTCGTCATTTTTCTCGTAGTCGGCCGAACTGTACTCCTGCAGGGGCACCGAAACCAGAACGTCGGCTTTTTCCATGCTCCTGAGTTCGTTGGCGGCAACCACAACCGATATCGATCGGCCCAGTACGCTAAACGACGATAGCGGTTCTTTGCCCACTAGAGGCTTGGCCTGCAAGTGAACTGCGATAACCACGTCCGCGCCCATCTGTTTCGCGACATCGACAGGTAGATTGTCCAGAAGACCACCGTCGACTAGGACTGAGTTGTCAGTTCTTACCGGAGTGAATATGCCTGGTAGGGACATCGTCGCGCGTAACGCCCGAGCCAGAGAACCTTGGCGGAAAACGTACTCCTTCCCCGAAACCAAATCTGTAGCGAGACAGGCAAATGGAATTGGAAGATCATCGAAACTCTTCATCTCCGAATAGGGAAGAGCGATGCGGTCGAGAATCAATCCCACCTGATGCCCGGGATTAAAACCCTCGGGAAACCTAATGCCGTTCTTAATTCCGAATTCAAGAGAGTTGGGATACTGCTCCGCGTCCTGCTTGCGCCGGAACGAAAGATCACGGTAAGGAACTTGCCCTCTTAGGACATCATTCCAATTAATCGTGTTCACGATTGTGCGAATGCCCGCAGGAGAATTTCCTGTCGCATATATACCGCCGACTAGTCCGCCCATGCTGGTTCCGGCAACATAATCGACAGGAATACGGTGTTCTTCTAGCCATTGCAGAACTCCTATGTGAGCTAGACCGAGAGCAGCTCCGCCCTCTAGAGCCAATCCAATTTTTGCGTGCTTGGGCATTGGGCTCTGGCTTTGTGGAAAAACGAGAGAGCTGGTGAAGAGGAAAACGACGAGGAAGCAGTCCGTTCTGAACGTTCGCATTTTGGTCTTCTACCTCACGGGACAGAACAATTGGTTCAGGCTCATATGGCGAACTGTGTTAATTCGACGAGCCTAGGGCGACCCTGGTCAGATTCTATTCGCCGCGAAATACAGATAGTTTCTTGTGTGCCGAGCAAGCACGTAAGTTGCGCTTTTGCGATAGGCACTATCACTTCATAGAACAAGATTCTTAGGACATGAACGTTGGATATAGCAGCAACATCATTGGGCGAACTGTAACTTCTGCCAGTTTGCCGCTGGGAGAGTGCTGTCTACCCTTAAGTGCGAAAACCGAGCTTGTGTCGACTAGGTGTGGTGTTCGAAACACTATTTCGGATAAAACCGTTGCCGTTTCAGTCGCGTTCTCTAGGAGCCTGCCAATGCAAACCGAATATGAGTTTCGTGTACTCAGATCACCCCTGCAGACGATGGCAAGCCGACTATGGGTCGCGCGTCACTCCCGATGTTTCAAAGGCATTCTGCTCACCTTGAGCATGTTGTTCCTTTTGTCATTGTTTGGATGTGGCACAAAGGAAGCAGCGCCCGCAGCAACTCCTCCCGACGTTGAGACTACTGGCGTAGTTGAGCAGGACGTCCCGATTTACGGCGAATGGATTGCAATTCTCGATGGGTATGTCAATGCACAGATTCAGCCTCAGATTACGGGATATCTGATGAAACAGAACTATCGAGAGGGATCAGTTGTTCGTCGTGGTGAAGTACTTTTTGAGATTGATCCGCGCCCCTTCGACGCCGCAGTTCAACAGGCCAAGGGGCAACTCGCTCAAGCGGAGGCACAACTCGGCAAGACCAAGCTTGATGTGCAGCGCGATACGCCTTTAGCCAAGCAAAGTGCCATTCCGCAGGCGCAACTCGATAACGACATTCAGGCCAACGAGTCAGCAAGGGCTGTCGTAGCTGCCGCGCAGGCTCAAGTGGAGCAGGCGCGGCTAAACGTCGAATTTACTAAGGTTCGGTCGCTGGTGGATGGCATAGCAGGTTTGGCCAAGGGACAAATCGGTGATCTAGTCGGACCCACAACTGTGCTCACCACGGTGTCCCAGGTAAATCCCATCAAGGCATATGTCTCCATCAGTGAGCAGGAATATCTTCGAGCCGCAGCCAGAATCAATGAGGCGGCCCGGGGTAAGCGCGTTGCGGCGAATCAGAAGAACCTGGAGCTCATTCTCTCTGATGGCAGCGTCTATCCGCGGAAAGGATGGATGGTGTTTGCGGACCGCCAGGTTGATGTGAAGACAGGAACCATTCGAGTCGCGGGCGCTTTTGACAATCCAAATGGCTTGTTACGCCCCGGCCAATTCGGACGAGTTCGCCTCGCAACGCGCATTCAAAAGGATGCGCTGTTAGTTCCACAACGTGCGGTAGTGGAGACGCAGGGGAGTTATAGCGTTGTGGTGGTTGGCGAAGACAACAAAGCTAGTATTCGCCCGGTTAAGGCCGGCGAACGCGTCGGCCAGATGTGGATCATTACCGAAGGAGTTAAACCCGGGGAACAAGTGATTGTCGAGGGAATGCAAAAAGCAAAAGAGGGCGGCTTGGTACACCCTAAGCAGGCGACTGCGGCGCAAATAGGAGAATAACGATGGCTAATTTCTTCATTCGCCGTCCCATTGTGGCCATGGTCATCGCAATTCTGATGGTGATCATGGGTGTTATCTCGATGCTGCGACTGCCCACGGCCCAATTCCCCAATATCGCACCCCCAGAAACCCAGGTCAAAGCGACGTACCCGGGAGCAGACGCGCAAACCGTCGAGCAGTCCGTAGCCACGCCCATCGAGCAGCAGATGAGCGGCGTGGACAACATGAACTACATGTACTCCAACAATGCCAATAATGGGCAGATGACGCTGACCGTCAATTTCGATATCAAAACCGATCCGAACACTGATCAGATTTTGACGCAAATGCGCACCAACCAGGCGAATTCGCAGCTACCTCCTGATGTCGTCAACTACGGTGTCACAGTTCAGAAATCAACGGCAGCGCCCTTGATGCTGGTTAATCTCTATTCGCCGAAAGGAACGTACGACAACGTCTTCCTGGCTAACTACTCCTATATCAACCTGAACGATCAGTTGACTCGCGTCCCAGGAATTGCCAGCGTCACAGTATTCGGTGCCGGTCAGTACGCGATGCGCTGCTGGGTAAAACCAGATCAATTGGCCAAGCTGAATGTCACCGTGCCGGAGATCGTTAAAGCAATTCAAGCGCAGAACACAGTGAATCCGGCAGGACAGATCGGAGGAGAGCCGGTTCCGAAAGGACAAGACTTTACATATGCTGTGCGAGCTCAGGGGCGCCTGCCGTCGGCAGAAGAGTTCGGGCAGATCGTGATACGTGCCAATGCCGACGGATCCATCCTGCGTTTGAAGGATGTTTCTCGACTGGAGCTTGGTGCTCAGACTTACAACTTGATAGGGCGTTACAGCGGCAAGCCCGCAGCCGTTATTGCTGTTTACCAACTTCCTGGCTCTAACGCAGTACAGACAGCGGCTGGAGTCCGTAAGCTAATGCAGGAGGCGAAACAACGATTTCCGCAGGACCTGGATTACGCTATTGCTCTGGATACTACCCTTGCGGTTACGGAAGGGCTAAAGGAGATCCAGCACACCCTTTTGGAAGCCATTGTACTGGTCATCCTAGTGGTCTATATCTTCCTGCAAGGTTGGCGTACGACCCTGATTCCATTACTGGCCGTACCAGTATCTTTGATAGGGACCTTCGTTGTCTTTCCTATGTTGGGTTTTTCTATCAATACTCTTTCCTTGCTTGGTCTAGTTCTGGCGATTGGAATAGTCGTAGATGATGCAATTGTTGTTGTGGAAGCGGTAGAGCACCACATTGAACACGGCATGTCTCCTAAAGACGCGGCATACAAAGCAATGGAAGAGGTCTCCGGACCAGTAGTCGCAATTGCCCTGATACTGGCTGCGGTATTCGTTCCAACCGCCTTTATTCCCGGCATCACTGGTCGCTTGTACCAGCAATTCGCGATCACTATTGCGATCTCCGTGATCTTTTCCGCATTCAATGCACTATCGCTGAGTCCGGCCCTCGCCGCGTTAATGTTGCGACCCAAAAAAGAATCGCGCGGGCCGCTGGGAACCTTTTTCCGCTGGTTCAACCGAGTATTTGGCCGCGCTACGGATGGGTACGTCAGTCTATGCGGAACTCTGATTCGCAAAGCCGGATTCAGCATGCTGCTGCTTCTTGGGGTAGCTATCTTTGCGGGATGGTTTGGGTCACATCTGCCTCAGAGTTTTCTTCCGGATGAAGATCAGGGGTACGTGTTCGCCGGCTTGCAGTTACCTAACGCCGCTTCCCTCCAGCGCAATGACGAAGCGTCCAAGAGGATTGAAGAGATGATCCTGAAGACACCGGGTGTTCATTCGGTAACGGCTGTACTTGGATTCAGCATGTTGAGCGGCGCGCAGAATACATATAGCTCTTTTTACTGGATCACACTGAAACAGTGGGCGGAGCGCAAAACACCTGAGGAGCAATATGAAGGCATTAAAACGCACCTGAATCGAGAGCTTTCAAAAATAACTGAAGGTATCGCTTTTTCCTTTCCTCCACCGGCAATTCCCGGGGTTGGAACTTCCGGCGGCTTTACTTTCATGCTCGAGGACCGTGCAGGTAAAGATCCCGAGTTTCTGGCACAGAATCTGGTGAAATTCTTAGCGGCAGCCCGCAAACGGCCAGAACTGGCTGGAGTCACGACGACTGCTCTTCCTGCAGTCCCACAGGTTTTTGTTGATGTCGATCGTCCGCGGGTGATCGCACAGGGGGTCCAGCTTTCTGACGTATACAAGACACTGCAGACTTTCATGGGTGGGGTGCTCGTGAACTACTTCAACCGTTTTGGAAGGCAGTGGCAAGTGTATGTCCAAGCCGAAGGAGATTATCGGACGCGAGCTGATAACGTCGGGCAGTTCTACGTAACCAATGATGCGGGGCAACCCGTGCCAATGAGCGCATTGACGACCATCCAGCCCCGCACCGGTCCGGAATTCACGCTTCGGTACAACCTGTATCGATGCGCACAGATCAACGGCAGTGCGGCACCTGGCTACAGTTCAGGTCAGGCCATAAAGGCAATGGAGGAGACATTTGCCGCGACTATGCCCGCCGAGATGGGGTATGACTATTCCGGAATGTCTTACCAGGAGAAGAAAGCTGCCGAGGGGGTATCGCCGACAGTGATCTTCGGCATGTCCCTGTTGTTTGTTTTCCTAATCTTGGCGGCACAATACGAAAGCTGGTCCCTTCCCTTTAGTGTTCTCCTGGGAACACCTATTGCAGTCTTTGGTGCGTTTCTGTTCTTGTGGATGCGCGGACTTGATAACAACGTTTATGCACAGATCGGTCTGGTCATGCTAATCGGTCTTGCCGCAAAGAATGCAATTCTGATTGTCGAATTCGCGAAGATGGAATTCGACAAAGGCAAGTCACCTGAAGAGGCGGCACTGATCGCAGCCAAATTGCGATTGCGACCCATTCTAATGACTGCTTTCGCATTCATTTTGGGGTGCGTACCGTTGTGGGTGGCATCGGGAGCAGGCGGAATCTCGCGGCGCGTTCTGGGCACGGCTGTTATTGGAGGAATGCTTGCTGCTTCGGTCCTGGCTATTTTCCTGATACCCGTAAGCTTCGACGTGGTAGAGCGAATTGCTCATCGAGGCAAAAAAGAGTCTCCACCTTCGTCAGCACCGGCCATCGTGCCATCGGAAGGGGACTAGCTTATGCTTCGAAGACACTGGCTAATCTTAGTTACGCTTCTGATATGTACGGGGTGTGCGGTAGGTCCGAAGTACAAGCGCCCCACTCTCACCGTGCCTGAAGGTTATCGCGGTCTGGCCCCCGATGCCGGACAACAGACCAGTGCTTCGCTTGCCGATGAGAAATGGTGGACGGTCTTCCAAGATCCCCAACTGCAACAACTCATCCGTACAGCTTTGGTCCAAAACTACGACGTTCGGATCGCGGCGACACGCATACTGCAGGCACAGGCCATTCTCGGGATTACACGTGCAGACCAATACCCCACGATAACCGGTGGTGCTAGTACAACCAACGCTCGAGCACAGCGAACGAAGGTGCTACCGGAGTTCGAAAGCAGCGCTAACGAGGTCAATCTCTCGCTTGTCTGGGAATTGGATTTTTGGGGCAAGTTCCGTCGAGCTACGGAGGCGGCGCGAGCTAGTCTGCTCGCTACCGAATGGGGGAAGCGCGCTGTCATTAGCTCCTTAGTCAGTAATGTGGCGACCGCGTACTTCCAGCTGCGCGAACTCGATCTGGAACTTGAGATTTCCAAACGCACCTTGGACTCTCGAAAGCAGTCATTGAATCTGGTTGAGATCCGCGCCCGCGGCGGTGTCACTGCTCTGATCGACGTGCGCCAGTCTGAACAACTTGTTTACACTGCCGCTGGCTCCATACCGGACCTGGAACGCCGCATTGAGCAACAGGAAAATTTCCTCAGCGTTCTCTTGGGCAACAACCCGGGTCCCATTACACGAGGAAAGTCCCTCGTGGAAAACTCGGTCTTGCCGACTGTTCCTGCGGGTCTGCCTTCTTCTCTGTTAGAAAAGCGTCCTGATATTCAAGCCACTGAGCAACAGTTGGTCGCCGCGAATGCCCGGATAGGGGTGGCCAAGGCCGCTTATTTCCCCCAGATCACCCTGACCGCCATTGCGGGCTATCAGAGTCCCGCTCTAACCGATCTATTTACCGGTCCGGCAGGTTTCTGGAACTTTGGTGGACAACTGCTGCAACCTATTTTCACCGGTGGAAGGATAAGATCGAACGTCCGATTGACTGAGGCGCAACAACAAGAAGCTGTCCTTTTCTATCAATCGACCATCCAACAGGCATTTCGGGAAGTTAGCGATTCCCTCATCGCCTATCGCAAGGATCAAGAATTCCGCCAACAGCAGGAGTTGCTCGCAGTGGCGGCTGAGGACACCGTTAGACTCGCGAATGTCCGCTATAGTGGCGGAGTTAGCAGTTATCTTGAGGTCCTTGACAGCGACACACGCTATTTTGATGCCCAGTTGGCCCTGGCTCAAGCACAACTCAATGAGCGTCTGGCTTTAGTCCAACTCTACAACGCGCTCGGAGGCGGGTGGGAGCAGTAGAAACTTCTTGTCTCCTCAGATTCCCTAATACGTCTCACAGCTTGCTAAGTGGCAAGGCGATGATGGCTACGTTCCTGATAATCAAGAACAGCCCATCATGAATTCCCGCTTTGTCGATCCGCTGCTTCCATAACGAAATCCGAAGCAATGTTACATCTTCGTGAATTTCCGTTACTTCCAGCACAAATTCGCTGTCAGTCTGGTAATTCTGCCAGTAGCCCCTGCAGACAGCCTGCATTAATTTTTTCCTGGATCGAAAAACCCACTGCGATGGGGTCTGCATGCAATCCTCTCTGTTCATAGCAACTTATTTCGGGCGGTTGAAGTTTTCAAACAGAATGTTCACATTGCGTTCTTTCGTGGGAGCATTTTCGCTTGCTTTAACTCTATTTGCGGGCGAATTGGGCACGATGCGCGCGCAATCTGAATCATCCAGCACGACCCAGATTCAGACGCTTCAAAAACAACTCGACGGCCTGCAAACTCAGATGACGCAAATTCAAGGAGAGATCAATAGGTTATCCGCCAAGTCGGCTGGCGGCGCCTCCGCGCCCGCCGAAGCCACGGTCACGAGCGGAACAATCGCTCCCCAACCTGGAAAACCCTCTGAAGCGGAAACGGAACTGAAATCAAAGCAGCAGGACATCGGCAAAGCCACAGGAGCTTACGAAACTACGTCACAGGACCCGTTAGCAGCTCCTCGCGTTAACAACGAGCCACTCGATCCGCGATATCCCGGGTATTTTCGATTGCCGGGAACAAGCACGTTCCTTCGTATCGGCGGCTATTTCAAAACAGATTTCATTTATGACTTGAAGCCGGCCGGCGATAGCGAGAGGTTCATCCCGGCCAGCATTCCGATTCCGACACCTGTAACGGTAAATAACACCACTGTATCGATCCGCCCCACCCGTTTAAATCTGGACTTTCTGATTCCTACAGAGCAGTTCGGCAAGGTGAGATTTTTTATAGAGGGTGATTTTTTTGGCTCCAGCTCTACTACACCGCGGCTCCGCCACGCCTATGCCCAAGTTAAGAATCTTCTGATCGGACAGACATTTTCGAATTTCATGGATCCCGACTCTGGACCAGATCAGCTCGACTTTCAAGGTCCCAACGCGCAAATAAGTATTCGCAATCCGCAAATTCGATACAGCGTCAAGCTCCGGCCGAAGACGACTTTTTCCCTGGCTGTTGAAAAACCCTCATCGGACATCGCCTTTAAGGTTGCTGACTTCAGTGCTCAACCCAACAGTCCAAGCCCAGACGGCACGCTCCAAGTCCGCCGCGAAATGGAGCGTGGACATCTGCAGTTAGCTGCTCTTTTTCGAAGCGTTTCCGGTTTCTTAAATACCGGCGGTGCAACCAGTGGCCCAACGGATTCGGTTTTCGGATGGGGATTCAATTTTACCGGCTCGGAGAAAATTGTCGGAAAAGACACGGCGGTGTTCCAGGTCGAATACGGGAACGGCATTGAACGCTACGTACAGGACACCTCCGGATTAGGGGAGGACGCTGCCCTCAAGAGCGTAAATGATCCGCGGCTGAAGGCGTTGCCGGTGTTCGGGAGCTATGGCGCTTATCAGCACTTCTGGACTTCGAAACTGCGTTCGTCCCTGATCTATGGTTTTGCACAAATCCAGAATACCGAGTTTCAGGGCGGTTCCCTTTTTCACCAAAGCAATTATTCCGCGGCCAACCTCATCTGGAATGCGATTGGCTCACTCAATCTAGGAGCTGAGTTCCTCTATGGGTGGCGTGTCAACAAAGATGGCTCCTCGGCTAATGCGCCGCGGATCATGCTTAGCGCTAAGTACAACTTTGTGAAAGGCTCATCCAGCAAGTAAGTGGGACATTCAATAAGCATCACACCAGATTCGCAATTACTAGCAGAAAGGAATGGGATTCATGACCACTGCGACGACGCAAAGCACTCGGCTTGATCAGTTTTTTACCGTAGCTGAGGCGCGCTTCGATAGATGGCGCAAACTACTACAAACAACACGTGACTGGGAGAGTGCCAGTAAGTCGAACCTGGAACGAGAGATCGCGCGTGCAGCCGTCTCAAGTTCGCTTCAGGAACTGCGCCAGTGGGAGGACTTCTTCGCATATCCGGGGCCTTCACTGATAAGAACCCTGGAAGAACGCATTGTGGCAGGGGACGCGACCGGGTGCGCACGCCTAGTGCAAGCGATCAGTACCGCCCTATTAACCCATTCCTATCGCTCCAATGCGTCAGACTGGGACAATGACGATCAATCGCCGGTGCCTATTGTCGATCACTTGCCACGCACTGGGGAAGCAAGTGCGCCACATAGACCTTACTTTGAAGTGCTGGTGGTCAGTCCTGCTCGACCATCTGCCTGGATCAATCTAGCGCAGGATCTGCGCAAGCTGCGCCGGGCACAAGACAGGTTCGTGTACGAAACGGTGTTCGTAGGGAACTTTGAAGACGCCGTTCTCGGAACGATTTTGAACGGAAGTTTCGAATCGGTCATCATCTATGAGGGCATTCCATTCGAGTCGGCGCACAACAATCCCGTTCTTCGCGAATTCCTCACAACACACCCTTCGGCCAGTAACTTCAACGGCAGTTCTGCACAGCGTAGTCTCGCCCTCGCGCGAGGGCTAAAGCAGATCCGTCCAGAACTCGACATCTTTCTGCTCAGCGATCGCGAAGTCGAAAAAATGGCGGGCGACGTGAACGCCACTTGCATTCGGCGCGTGTTCTATCAGGTGGAAGAGCCTCTCGAATTGCACCTTAGCATTCTTGACGCCATTGCCGACAGGTACGAGACCCCTTACTTCGACAATCTGCAAAAGTATGCTCAACGTCCTATAGGCACTTTCCATGCCTTGCCGGTGGCGAGGGGAAAATCCATTTTCAAATCCAACTGGATTCGTGACATGGGTGAGTTCTATGGCATGAATCTATTCCTTGCCGAGTCCTCTGCGACAACTGGCGGCCTCGACAGCCTCTTGGAGCCAACCGGCAATATCAAGGTCGCCCAGGAGAAAGCAGCCCGAGCGTTCGGGGCAGATCATGTTTTCTTCGTCACAAATGGCACATCAACCTCAAACAAAATGGTCGAGCAAGCGCTGCTCGCTCCTGGCGACATCATGCTCGTCGATCGAAACTGTCACAAATCACACCACTACGGTGCGGTACTGTCCGGGGCTCTGCCTCTTTATGTGGAGGCATATCCGCTCACTCGGTATTCCATGTACGGTGCGGTGCCGTTGCGCACAATCAAGAAAGCGCTGCTCGACTTGAAAGCTGCGGGAAAACTGGAACGCGCTCGCATGCTTGTCCTTACCAATTGCACATTTGACGGGCAGGTCTACAACGTTGAACGCGTGATGGAGGAATGCCTCGCAATCAAGCCTGACCTGATTTTCCTTTGGGATGAGGCCTGGTTTGGCTTTGCGCGCTGGAGTCCATTCTATCGTCGGCGAACTGCCATGGGGGCCGCAGCGATTTTGGAGGAAAAGTTCAAGGATCCAGCCTATCGCAAAGCCTACGAAGCTCAGGCAAAGAAGCTGGGCGCCGATCTCGACCCTAGCAACCCAGCACTACTGGACACATGCTTGTTGACAGATCCGGACAAAGTCCATCTCCGCGTTTACCAGACGAACTCGACCCACAAATCGATGTCGTGCCTCCGGCAGGGGTCGATGGTATTGGTCAAGGATCAGGACTATCACACGGTCGAAGAGCAGTTCCATGAAGCGGTATTCACACATGCCTCCACCTCGCCAAATCTTCAGATTATTGCAACCATCGACTTAGCTCGCCGCCAGATGGAGCTTGAGGGCTATGAACTTGTAAATAGGGCCATCCAGTTGGCCCTCGATGTACGCCGCGAGGTGAACTCTCACCCACTCGTTTCCAAATATTTCAAGGTTTTGGGCGCCGACGACATGATTCCCTCTGAATTTCGATCAACGGGTTTTGTCGATTACCTAACCCCCGGCACGAACTGGGCGACGGCAGTCAAGGCGCTCCGGGATGACGAGTTTGCTCTGGATGTAACCCGCCTGACGCTGGTCTGCGGTTCCGCCGGATTCGATGGCACACAATTCAAAAATATGCTGGCGGCAGACTTCGACATTCAACTCAACAAGACCTCGCGTAATAGCGTCTTGCTTCAGACGAACATTAACAATACCCGCAGCGATATCGCTCAACTGATTAAGGTACTCGTTGAGATCTCGAAGGGTATTGAGCAAAAGCTTTCACGCGGAGGCCAAGGGCAACGGCAAGCGTTTGCAGCACGTGTGAAATCACTGATGGAAGATGTACCAAACCTGCCGAATTTCAGCAGGTTCCACGACAGTTTCCGAGAAGACGCCGCCAGCGTGACGAGCGAAGGTGATATGCGATCGGCATTCTTCGGCGCCTATCGCGAAGATCAGTGTGAGCACGTCAAATTGTTCAGTTCCGACATCGATAAACGCCTGAAAGACGGGCCAGAACTGGTATCGGCCAATTTTGTGATTCCGTATCCTCCCGGGTTCCCCATCATGGTGCCCGGCCAGGTGATTACGGCTGAAACGATCGAGTTCATGCGCAAGCTGGATGTTAAAGAGATTCATGGCTTCAGTGCGTCACTCGGGCTGAAGTTGCTGAAACCGGCATTTCTCAAAGTATCTAGACTCCCAGGCAGGGGAGCTGTTGAAAACGGAAAGAAAACCAAGCGGCAAGCCGCAGCCTGAATGCACATCACATTCTTATTTGTCCAAGGAGGAAGGCAATGGCGACTGGAGCAGTCCGTCATCTCTCAGTAACTCTTGATCAACAACGGGAACTGGAAAAACTTAGTCCGTTCGAGTTAAAGGACAAGTTAATTCATCTCGCTGCCGATACCGCCCGCCAGAGCACGCAGATCATGTTAAACGCTGGCCGCGGTAATCCGAATTGGATCGCAACAACCCCTCGACAGGCTTTTTTCACCTTGGGCTCATTTGCGATAGAAGAATCGAAGCGGGTGTGGGACGAACCCGACCTCGGCGGAATGCCTCAAAAACCCGGCATCGCCAAACGCTTAAAGGAATTTCTCGACAAAAATCCTAATGCTCCCGGCCGAAGCTTGCTTCAAACCTCTATTGAGTATGCGGTTAGCGAGTTCAAGTTTGATCCCGACGCATTCGTCCACGAGTTGACTGACAGCATTGTTGGAGACCAATACCCCTGGCCCGATCGAATGCTGGTTCACGCCGAACGCGTCGTAAGAGCGTACCTCGCTAAAGAAATGTTCCCCGGTATAGAGTCGCCTGAGAACATTGATATCTTCGCCGTCGAGGGTGGCACTGCCGCGATGTGCTACATCTTCGACTCGCTCGTCGTTAATCACCTGCTATCTCCTGGGGACAAGGTTGCTCTCGCCGTTCCGACGTTCACGCCCTATATCGAAATTTGCCACCTCGATAAGTTTAACTTTGAAATTGTGGAGATCGATGCGAACGAGGTCTCCCCTCGTGACGGCCGCCATACCTGGCAATATCCCGATGCAGAAATCGACAAGCTGACCGACCCATCGATCAAGGCGCTGTTTTTCGTCAATCCCAGCAATCCTCCCTCCGTGGCGATGCGCGAAGACTCAATGCATCGGCTGGCCAAACTAATCCAAAGCAAACGTCCAGACCTTATTGTCGTTACCGACGATGTGTACGGAACCTTTGTGCCCGGATTCCGTTCTCTAATGGCTGAAGTTCCTCACAACACCGTTGGAGTGTATTCGTTCTCGAAATACTTCGGCTGCACTGGTTGGCGCCTTGGGGTGGTTGCGATTCATCAGGACAATATTTTTGATAAGGCAATTGCGAAGCTACCAGAAAATACTCGCAAAAAGCTGAATACCCGGTACAGTCCTCTCACCCTTCATCCCGAAAGCCTCAAGTTCATCGATCGAATGGTAGCTGATAGCCGATGTGTGGCGCTTAACCACACGGCGGGTCTGTCCCTTCCTCAACAGGTTCAGATGACATTGTTCTCGCTTTTCGCGCTCTGCGACAAGGGCGACCGATATAAAAAGCTTACGACGGAAATCGTCCAGCGCCGATTGAAAGCGCTGTGGAATGGAATGGGTTTGCCTCTTCCTGCGGATCCGAGTCGCGCCGGTTACTACGCCACCCTCGACATTATGGTTTGGGCCGAGAAGACCCATGGTCCGGCGTTCGTGGAATTCCTCAAGAACAACTATCACCCCTTTGATGTCCTGTTCGCCTTAGCAGAAAAATTTTCAACCGTGCTTCTCAACGGCAGTGGCTTTGCTGGGCCGGATTGGTCCGTGCGAGTGTCGCTCGCCAATCTGCCGGACGAGGCCTACTCCCAAATCGGTGGGCAACTCGGGAAGGTGGTGGACAGAGCAGTGGAGGTTTGGAAAGAACAGAAGGCAGCTTGACTCCGGGCTGCAGGTTCGCAGCCTTGTGAAGCTCAATCCGTTGCGACACCAGTCCATGAAGGAGACACACGATGTTCCTATTCACCTGGTTTGCTGAAACTCTTCGACGCTATCCCGAGATTGCCATCTTCCTGGTGCTCGCATTGGGGTACTACTTCGGTAAGTTTACCTTCCGAGGTATCGGGTTGGGCTCAGTCACGGCCACGTTGCTGGCCGGTGTCCTGATCGGACAACTAGGCATCACTATCTCGACGCCTTTAAAGGCCTTTGTCTTTCTGATGTTCTTGTTTGCTGTTGGTTACGGCGTTGGGCCACAGTTCGTCCGCGGTGTGGCCAAAGACGGTGTCCCGCAGGCTGTCTTCTCGGTCGTGCAGTGCGCGTTCTGCTTGGTTGTTCCTTTCGTCATCGCCAAAATGGCGGGATACAACCTCGGTTATGCCGCGGGACTTTACTCAGGTTCGCAGACCATCTCCGCCGCAATGGGCCTGTCAACGGACGCGATTAATCGCCTTGGCCTTGCGGCCGATCAGGCGAAAGCGCTGCTCGATTCCATGCCTATTGCCTATGCCGTGAGCTACATGTTCGGCACAGTCGGATCGGCGATTGTAATCGCTGTTCTCGGACCGGCGCTCCTCCGCATCAATCTGCCGGCGGCTTGCAAGGACTATGAAGCGACGCTGGGTGGCAGCAAGGAATTGGGCGGAGCCGGCTCTGCCTGGCACCGTTGGGAAATGCGGGCGTTTCGGATTCAACGCGGCGGTAAAGTTGTGGGTTTGCGCGCCGTTGAGGCCGAAGCGCTTTTGCCCGACGCGCGTATCTTTGTGCAACGCATACGCCGTAATGGTGTCCTTCAAGACGCCGCTGCCGACACGGTATTGCGGGAAGCTGATGTTGTGGCAGTCTCAGGAACGCGTGAAGCGCTAACGAGAATCATTGGTGAACGAGCCAAGCTGGCCGCGGCATCGGGTGCAGGCCAGACATTCACAGCCGATGAAGTCGCGATTGAAGTTGACGACCCCGAGTTGCTGAGCGTTCCTGTAGAAGGTGTTGATGTCTATGTGACCAGCAAGGAGGTTGATGGCAAGACTCTGGCCGAGCTTGCGAAGCTGCCCGGCGCGCGAGGTGTCTACCTCAAGAAAATCACGCGTGGTGCCGTGGCGACTTCCATCCCGATACTGCCGAGCACGAAAATTTTCCGCGGCGATATTGTGAATATCGTGGGCCGTACCCAGGACACCGCTGCCGCCATCAAGATGCTGGGCGTCCCGGATCGCGCCACGGAT
>Ga0207657_10000825_pt1 | contig 32774 bp, 27 predicted proteins | sample KBSC33metaG_FD_184316 | JGI IMG/M metagenome (GOLD analysis project Ga0207657, IMG submission 184316) | Corn rhizosphere microbial communities from Kellogg Biological Station, Michigan, USA - KBS C3-3 metaG (SPAdes) (version 2) | ecosystem: Host-associated > Plants > Roots > Rhizosphere > Soil ...
GGCGCCACTCGTCCATTACCTCATAGAACGTCGGGATCACGAGGAGCGTCAGCAGCGTGCTCGTGATCACGCCGCCGATGATCGCCATGCCGAGCGGGGCGCGGAACTGCGCGCCTTCGCCACGGCCGAGCGCCACCGGCACCATGCCGGCGATCAGCGCGAACGTCGTCATGAGGATCGGACGAAGGCGAATCGCACCCGCCTCGATCAGCGCCTCGCGCAGCGGCATCCCTTCCTTCTCCCGCGCCCACTTCGCGAAGTCGATGAGCAGGATGGCGTTCTTCGCCACGATCCCCATCAGCAGGATCACGCCGATGAGCGACATCAGGTTCACCGTCATGTTCGAGATCGCCAGGGCCAGCAGCACGCCGATCAGCGACAGCGGCAGCGACATGAGGATAGCCATCGGGTCGAGGAACGACCCGAACTGCACGACGAGCACGAGATACATCAGCAGCACGGCCACGCCAAGCGCGAAGAAGATCTGGCCGAATACCTCCTGCTGCGCCTGCGCGTCGCCACCGAGCGTCATCGACACGCCGGGCGGAAGGGTAAGCTTCGCCACCCGCGCGTTCACGTCCGCCGTGACGTCGCCCGTCGCGCGCCCTGACGTATTCGCTTCCACGGTCACGACGAGATCGCGATCGAGGTGATCGATGATCGCCGGTCCCATGCCCTGCGTGACGGTCGCCACCTGGCCGAGGGGCATCGTCGTCGGCACGCCGTTGGGGCCGAGCACGACGAGCGGCAATTGCCGCAGGTTCTCGGCGTTGCGGCGCGCCTCGGGGACGAGTCGCACCTGCACCTTCCGCATCTCGCCACTCGGGTCCTGCCAGTTGCCGGCCTCGATGCCGGCGAAGGCCGGCCGCAGCGACTGTGCGACCTGGCCGACCGTCACGCCGAGCGTTCCCGCGACGCCGCGATCGAGGTCCACCTCGAGCTCCGGCTTCTGCCCCTTGGTGGAGAGTCCGATGTCCACCGCGCCCGGCGTCTGCTTCACCACCTCCATCACCTGCTCGGCGGCAACGTTGAGCGCTGCGAGGTCGTTCCCCTTGAGCTGGAACTGGAGCTGCTTCTGGCCACCCCCGAAGTCGCTCGTGAAGACGGCGAGCGTCACGCCACCCACGCTCTTCATCTCGTCGCGAACTACGCTGGCAAATTCCTCGGCGCTCAGGTCGCGATCGGTCTTGGGCACGAGGCGCACGTAGATGTTGCCCTCGTCCACCGTCCCCGTCGCGCCACCACCGAGCGTGGTGTAGGTGTACTTCACTTCCTTGTGCGCGCGCGTGATGCGCGCCGCCTCCTGCGCCTTGAGGCGCGTGTACGCCATGTTCGAGCCCGGCGGCGTCTCGAGAGAAATGATCATCTCCGCCTGGTCGTCCACCGGGAAGAAGCCGACGCCGACGGTGCGCGCCGCGAGCCCCGCATTCTCCACCGCCTTGGGGAGGGCGACGAAGAGCACGAGACCGAGAATGGCCACGCCGACGCGCGGCCAGCGCGAGAGCCGTTTGGTGGTGAGCGCCCACACGAGCACGGCCAGGCCGATGAACGCCGCGAGCAGCCCGGTGAGCCCGCCGGCGAACAGCGTGAACGAGGCGAAGAAGGTGCCGATGGCCAGCGCCACCATCGCCGAGCGATGATCGAGCGCCCACGCGATCACCTTGCGGTAGTTCTGCGCCTGGTGGTTGAACCAGTGGTTGAACTTGTCGAGCTTCTTCGTGATCCAGGACTTCTTCTCCTCCGGCAGGTGCGGATCGGCCCAGTACGCCGAGAGCATCGGGTCGAGGGAGAAGGAGACGAACAGCGAAACGAACACCGCGCAGGCGATGGTGAGCGCGAACGGCTTGAACCACTGGCCGCCTACTCCCGGCATGAAGCCGATCGGAACGAACACGGCGAGGATGGAGAAGGTCGTTGCCGCGACGGCGAGGCCGATCTCGTCGGTGCCCTCTCGCGACGCGGTGTAGTGATCCTTCCCCATCTCCACGTGCCGCACGATGTTCTCGCGCACCACGATGGCGTCGTCGATCAGGATGCCGATGGCGAGCGAAAGGCCGAGCAGTGACATCGTCTCCAGCTTGAACCCCATCGCCCACACGGCGATGAAGCTCGCCAGCACCGAGACCGGCAGTGCGAGGCCGGTGATGACGGTGGAGCGCCACGAGTTCAGGAAGAGGAAGACGACGAGCACGGTGAGCGCCGCGCCCTCGAGCAGTGCCTCTTCCACGTTCCGCACCGCGTGATCCACGCGCACGCCGGAATCCTTCACCAGTTCGAGGGAGGTCCCCTTGTCGAGTGTCTTCTCGATCTCCTTCACCCGCTCGCGGACCTTGTCCGAGACTTCTGTCGTGCTGTAGCCCTTGGACTTCTTGACGTCGATCCCGACCGCCTCGCGGTCGTTGTACAGCGCCAGGGTACGCGGCTCCTCGGTGCCGTCGCGCACGTTGGCGATCTGACCGAGCCGGATGAGCTGACCGTTGCGCTCGGCGACGACGAGCTGCGTGAAGTCCTGCGGATTGTCGAGCCGGCCCTTGAGGCGGATGGAGCGCTCGTCCATGTCGCCCGTGACGCGACCGACGGGCGCGGCGAGGTTCTGGAGCTGGAGGGCCTGGACCACCTGCGCCACGCTCACGCCGGCGGCCTGCATGTCGCTCGGCCTGAGCTCCACGGTGAGCTCGCGCTCCACCTTGCCGCTCACGGCGACTTCGGCAACGCCTGGGATGGAACGCAGCTCACGCGTGATCGTGGGATCGGCGAGACGCGTGAGCTCCGCCTGGTTCAACGTGCTCGACGACAGCGCGAGCGACACGATGGGCCGATCGGTGTCGTTGAACTTCTGGATGATCGGCTCCTTCATCTCCGTCGGCAGGTCGGTGCGCTTGATCGAGACCGCATCGCGCAGGTCCTGGGTGGCCTCCATCAGGTCCTTGCCGAACTGGAACTCCACCATGATGAAGCCGTAGCCGTCGTACGCATGCCCGTAGACGTGCTTCACTCCGCTGATGGAGGAGATCTGCTCCTCGATCGGGTCGAGGATCTCCTTCGCCACTCCCTCCGGCGACGCACCCGGATACGGAATGCCCATCGTCACCACGGGTGGTGCGACGTCAGGGAACTCGTCGGTCTTCAGCTTGAGCAGCGCGAACAGCCCGAACACCACCAGCGTCACCATGGCGACGACCGTGATGAGCGGCTTCCTGATCGCGAAATCGGAGATGAACATGGAAGGGGATCCTGCGGAGGTAATTCACGTTGTCACCCGCACGGGCGACAGTGCTATCGTGTCATCCCGCAGCGCGATCGCTGCGGTTGCAGTTCTTCACTTCCTCACGTCATTCGGCGTCGAAACCTTCACCGGCGTCCCCGGCGAGATGCCGCGTGCCGCGCCGAGCAGGACCGTGTCGCCAGCCGCGAGACCACTGGTGATCTCGACTGTCTCGGCGGCCTGGTCGCGAATGCCGAGCGCGACTTCGGCCTTCTCGACCTTTCCGTTCTTCAGGCGCACGACCGACGGGCGCAGGCCCCGCTCGTCAACGGCCGCGATCGGTACCATCGGCGCCGTGTGCGCCTCGCTGCTCACCCGGCCTTCGGCGAACAGCCCGCCGACGAGGGTGTTCCCGACGTTGGGGATGCTGGCGAGGATCTTCACCTGGCGCGTCGTCGGATCGGCGATCGGGTTCACGCGGATGATGCGACCGGTGAAGTGGCGGTTCGGGTAGCCGTTGACGGTGAAGTCCACCGGCATGCCGACGCGTACATCAGCGAGCGCGTCGGCGGGGACGCTGGCCTCGAGCTGCATGCTGCCCGGATCCACCACGGTGTACAGGGCCGTCCCGGGCGAGACGACGTCGCCCGCGTTCACCGAGCGCACCGACACCACGCCATCGAACGGCGCCTGCACGCTCGCCTTGTCGAGCTGCTTGTTGATGTTGGCGAGTTGGGCGCGCGCCGTCGCGAGCTGGCCGCGGGAGGCGATGACCGCATTGCGCGCCTGCTCGACGTCGCGTTCGGCGATGGCGCCCGCCTTCTCCAGCGTGACCGCGCGGTTGAGCTCACGCTGCGCGATGTCGTAGGCACTCTGCGCCGTGGTCACGGCGCCCCGCGCCGAGATCTGTTGATCGCGCAGCACGGACGCGTCGAGCTGGGCGAGCTGCTGGCCGGCACGCACCCGCTGCCCCGCCTCGGCGTACGTCTGTACCACCGAGCCGCTCATCTCGGCACGGATGGTGGCAGACTTTTCCGGCGACAGCGAACCGGAGATGGCCGGCCCGGTGCGAATCTGCTGCGCCTGCACCACCGTCACGTTCTCGGGACCGACGAGCATCGTCGCCGGCGTCGTTGCGGCGGCGCTGGTGTCGGTCTTCTTGCACGCGCCGACGCCCAGAATGGTCAGGGTGGCGAGAGCGAGCATCGCTCGGGAGGAAGCGCGCCGGGCGCGCGGAATCATCGTCGTCATCGGGTCAGGGAGTGCCGAATTGTCCGGCCGCCGCGGGGTTGCCGGCGGTCTGCGCGCGCTGGGGCTGCGCCTGTGGCTGCTGCTGTGGCTGTTGCTGTGGCTGCGTCGTAGCGCGCTGCGCGGCGGCGCCGAGCGCGGTGGTGTTGATGGGCAGGTCACGGATCAGGGCAATGCGTGCGCGTGCGACGGCGAGATCGCGCGCCGACTGCGCGCGGTTGGCCTCCGCCTGCTCGAGGAGCAGTCGCGACTGCGTGAGATCGGTCTGGGTGGAGATCCCTTCGCGATAGCGGACCTGGTCGATGGAGTAGGCGCGGCGCGCCTGCTCCGCCGTGCCTCGACTCGCGGCGAATGCCGCCTCCGCCTGGGTGAGCTGGTTCAGCGCGACTCGCGTGTCGAGCGCGGCGAGCTCGCGGCTCTGCTCGAGGCGAGCACGTGCTTCGTCGAGGTTCGCCTGCGCGACTTCGATCTGTCCCGAGACGCGCCCTCCGCTGAACAGCGACAAGCCGAGGGTGCCGCCAATCGTCCAGTTCTCGCTGTACTGGTTGAGCGATGGCAGGAAGTTCTGCGGGAAGAAGAGTCGCTGGTAGTTGCTCGTGATGGAGAGCGTCGGAAGGCGATCGGCGCGCGCCACCTTGAGCAGCCCCTCCTGCGCGCGCACCGCCTCGGCGCTCTCGCGCACGGGTGCGCGGCTCGCCGTGCTGGTGTCGGGGAGCGCGAGCGGCGCCGTGGTATCGGCGGCCGAGATCGCGGCGACGTTGGCGACGGGCACGCCGGCGTTGTCGGCGATCACCCGCGAGATCGTCGCAGGCTCGTCGATGGGCGTCGTGAGCTGCAGCGACTCGTCGAGCGGGATGTTGAGCAGCTGCTTGAGGCGGAGGTACGCGATATCGCGATCGCCGCGCCGCTGGATGACGATGGGACGCTGGTTGTCGCGCGTGACGGTGGCGCGCAACAACTCGAATTCGCTCGTGTTGCCGACTCGCCGTGAGAGCGTGGTCTGGCGGAGCAGCTCCTCGGTCTGCGCGAGGGTGGTGTCGGCGATGTCCACCAGACGATCGGCGAGCACGGCGTCGAAGTAGGCCTGGGTGACGTCGAGCGCGAGCTGGGCGCGCTGCGACGTCACCTCCACGTCCGCCGAACGACGGCCGGCGGAGGCGGCGGTGTTCTGGCCGGCGTTGCGGCCGCCACTGAAGACGCTCTGCGAGAAGGAGAGGCCGAAGGTGTACTGATTGGGCGCGCCGAAGCCGACCTTGCTGAAGTCGATACCCTGCTGCGCGGCGCAGGTCTGCGCCTGGGCGAGTGCGGCGTCACGCTCCGCCTGGCTGGCCCCCGCCGCAATGAAGGGCGTGCAGAGTGCCTGCGGCTTGGGACCGGTGGTGGTATCGACGGGCGCACTGCCGGCGAGTGCGGAGAACTGCGAGCGCAGCGTGCGCGCGTAGGAAACGTTGCCGTTGAGCTGCGGCAGGTAGAGGCTGCGCGCCTGCTTCTGCTGCCCTTCGGCACGAGTGACGCCGGCGCGCGCGATCTGGAGCGCCTCGCTCTCGCGCGCCGCGAGGCGGATGGCTTCGTCGAGGGTGAGCGGGCGCGGCGCAGGCGTGCTGGACGCCGGCGTGGCGACGGCAGGTTGCTGCGCGGGGAGCAGGGTGGGCGCGAGCGGCCCCGCGAGCGTGAGCAGCAGTGCAGCCGTTCGGCGAAGGAGCGCGCGGCGGACCGACGCTTCCGGTTGTGCGACGTTCATCGAGGAGCGGATCTGGAAGAAGCGGATGCGGGCGAACGAGGAGCGGTCGAGGCGGTGGCGTCGGCGCCGATGAGGCGCAGGAAGGCCCGCACATACTGCTCCGCTGCGGATTCGATGGGGGGATAGACCTCGGGAACGATGTGGCGGGACACGGCGTCGCTCATCACGGTGGCGGTAAGCATCACCGCTGCTACTTCGACGTCGACGTCGCGGCCGGCGAGGCCACGTTCCTGGAGCTTACGGATGTAGGTGCTGAGGGTGTCATGGACGTGGTGCCGTCCGCGACAGGCGAATTCGTGGGCCTCGGGGCGCTCATCCACCTCGCTCATGGTGTGCATGAGCAGCGGCCGCATCTCTCGCACGCGCTCGAGCGACTCGGCGACGAACGCGGTCAGCTCGGCGCGCGGATCGAGAGGTTCGTCGGGGAGCGCAACGGTGGGACGCGAGTGCCCGTGCTGGGCGAGCACGGCTTCGATGAGCGCGCCCTTGGACCCGAAGGTCCGGAAGAGCGTGACCTCGTTGACGCCGGCCTCATTGGCGATGAGGCGAGTGGTGGCGCCGCGGAAGCCGTGCATCGCGTACACGCGGGCAGCGGCTTCGAGGATGCGCTCTCGGGAGACGGGAATGCGGTCGGGTGCGGCCATAGGACCGCATTCTAGCGCAAACGGATGTGTATGCAAGTACCTACTTGCTTCACTACCAGAACAAGCTGACGTACCGGGTGCCTAGTACCCCGTATGGCGTACGAAGCGACCGTAACGAACGCAGCGGGGCCGCTCTACGGTCACAGTGCGTTAAGTGGCGCTATAGTAGCCTGTAAGTGACTCCCAAGTGACGCGTACAGTGCCGGAGTGCAGCCGTCCCTGACTGCACCTCCGGCTCGGCCTGCCTCGGTCGTCAGTCGCTCTCGGGGCCGGGTTCGATCTCTCCGCCGCCGCTCGTGGCGCTGCCGAACTTCGGCGAGGTCATCTTCCCCGTTGTCGTGCGCGGGGGATTGATGTTGTCCTTACGGTCGCGTTCGCTGGAGCGCTCATCCGCGTGCAGCTCATGCTCGCGATTGCGCTCGCGCTCCTGCTCGCGCTCGTCTCGCTGCTCGCTCTCGCGTTCCCTGTTTTCGTTGCGGTCCATGTAGGCACTCCAGGTAGGGGTCACGATGGAGAGGAGCATCGGCCGTGCCGAGTCGACCAGACGCAGCCCACGGCTACCCACGTACCCACCTACTCACCTACGCACCTATCCCTGTTTGCTCTGTCCGCCCCGCTGCTCCGCCGGCTTCTCGCGTGCTCGCTCCTCCGCTCGCGCGAGATTGAACGCCGTGTTCAGCATGGCGACGTGCGAGAATGCCTGCGGGAAGTTGCCGCAGAAGCGCTTCGCCCTCGAATCGTATTCCTCCGACAGGAGACCGACGTCGTTCGACAACGCGCAGAGGCGCTCGAAGAGCTGCACGGCGTCGTCGCGCCGGCCGAGCATGGCGTAGCAGTCGGCGAGCCAGAAGCTGCAGGCGAGGAAGGCGCCCTCGCCGGGCGGGAGGCCATCTTCCGTCTCGTGCGTGTCGTAGCGCAGCACGAGGCCGTTCTGCACGAGCCCGCGCTCGATGCATTCCACCGTGCCGCGCACCCGCGGATCGTCGGGGGGAAGGAATCCGACCAGCGGGATGATCAGCGTGCTCGCGTCCAGGTTCGACGAACCGTATGACTGCACGAAGCAACCGCGCGCTTCGTCGTACGCATTGGCGCAGATGTCCTCGTGGATGGTCTGACGCACACCGCGCCAACTGTCGACGGGGCCGTCGAGCCCGAACTGCTCGACACTCTTCACCGAGCGGTCGAGCGCCACCCAGCACATGAGCTTGGAATGCGTGAAGTGCTGCGCGGGGCCTCGCACCTCCCAGATGCCATGGTCGGGCTCGCGCCAGATGCGCGACACATGATCGGTCAGCGCCACCTGGACCGCCCACGCCTGCTTGTCCTCGCGCAGTCCGGCAACACGCGCCTGGTAGAGCGCATCCATTACCTCGCCATAGACGTCCAGCTGCAGCTGGGCATGTGCCGCATTGCCGACCCGCACCGGACGCGAGTCGGCGTAGCCGGGCAGCCACGGGATCTCGCGCTCGGGAAGTTGTCGCTCGCCGGCGATGCCATACATGATCTGCACCTGCTGCGGGCTGCCGGCCGCCGCACGCAGTAGCCAATCGCGCCATGCGGCTGCCTCATCGATGAATCCGCCGTCCATCAGCGCGAGCAGCGTGATCGTCGCATCGCGCAGCCAGCAGAAGCGATAGTCCCAGTTGCGCGTGCCGCCGATCTGCTCCGGCAGTGACGTCGTCGGCGCGGCGACGATGCCGCCGGTGGGACTGTAGGTCAGCGCCTTGAGCGTGATCAGCGAGCGCATCACGGCATCGCGCCACTGGCCGCGATAGCTGCAGCGCGCCGCCCAGTCGTGCCAGAATTTCGCCGTGCTCTCCAGCGCGGGAAGCGGATCGATGGACGGATTGGGCGGGAGGTACGACGGCGACCAGGTGAGCACGAAGCAGCGCTCATCGCCCTCGTGCACCGTGAAGTCGCTCACCGAGGTGAGGTTCTCGCCATGGAACTCGACGTCGGCGAGCAGCGTGACCATGTCGGGGCCGGCGATGGCGACGAGACGCCCGTCCTCGAGCCGAGTCACCCATGGCACGGCGGAGCCGTAGTCGAAGCGCAGCACGAACTGCATGCTCATCGGAACGCTCCCCTTCACACAGCGCACGATGCGCACGAGGTCGGAGTTCGTTCCGGCGCGCCGGCCCCCCGTCGGCATGAAGTCGGTGATGACGACGGTGCCCTCATCGCACTCGAACGTCGTGTCGAGGATCATCGTGTCGTCGCGATAGCGGCGCGACACGTTGCGCGCGCCATTGACCGGTGCGACGCGCCAGCGTCCATGCTCCGGCCCGCCGAGGATCGCGGCGAAACAGGCGTCGGAGTCGAAGCGCGGCCAGCAAAGCCAGTCCACGGAACCGTCGCGCGAAACGAGCGCCGCCGTTTCGCAGTCGCCAATGAGTGCGTAGTCCTCGATCAATGCGGGTGTCGTCATGGCTTGCATGGTCGTGACAACCTATTGCACGACACGGGCGAGGAGCGCCGGCGTCTGTCGGGAGTTTTCCGGACCCAGCGTAGGACGCTGGAGAAGCACGCACCGGCAGCCACCCGACAGTCGGGTCGGCCAGCACCGGCGAAGTTCCGGTCGTGAAATTCTCACCTCTCCCGCATTCGAAGATGCCCAACGAGACGCACGGCCCTGAAGTTCTTCCCGTCGCGCTGGCCACCGCTGCCACATCGCGCCGAGGCTTTCTCCGCACCGCTTCGCTGACGGCGCTGAGCGCCGGCGCGCTGGCTGCATGCGGCAAGACCCCTGTTGCCGAGGCCGCTTCGGAAGCCGCTACGCCGCCCGCCGGTCCGCCACCGGTGCCGCTTTCGCCCCGCGCCGCCGCCGACGCGATGGACGCGATGCACGAGAAGGGGATCAAGTCCTTCCCGGCGAAGACGGAAGGCAAGGGCAACCAGATCCTCGCGCCACGCATCGAGAAGGGAGTGAAGATCTTCGACCTCACCGCCAAGGTGGTGCAGTGGGAGCTCGAGCCCGGCCGCAAGGTGGAGGCGTGGACCTTCAACGGCGTCGTTCCCGCACCGCAGATACGCGTGCGCGAGGGTGATCGCGTTCGCATCAACCTGAGGAACGACCTCCCCGAGTCCACGGCGATCCACTTCCACGGCCTCGAGATCCCGAACGACCAGGACGGAGTACCGTACATCACCCAGCCGCCGGTGAAGCCGGGCGACAGCTACGTGTACGAGTTCATCGTTCCCAACGCCGGCTCGCACATGTACCACTCGCACCACAACTCGGCCAAGCAGGTAGGGCTCGGGCTGCTCGGCGCGTTCATCGTGGAACCGAAAGACAAGTCGAGCGAGCCGAAGGTGGATGTGGACTACGTGCTCATCCTCAACGACGGCGCGCACGGCTTCACGCTGAACGGCAAGAGCTTTCCGGCTACCGAGCCCATCGTCGCCAAGCTGGGCCAGAAAGTGCGGATTCGCTACATGAACGAAGGCATGATGATCCACCCGATGCACCTTCACGGCATGCACCAGACGGTCATCGCGAAGGATGGCTGGCCGCAGCCGCAGCCATGGAAGTGCGATACGCTCAACATCGCACCGGGCGAGCGCTGGGACGTGGTGGTGAACTGCAACAACCCAGGCACGTGGGCTTTCCACTGCCACATCCTGCCGCACGCCGAGAGCGATCACGGCATGTTCGGCATGGTGACGGCACTCATCGTTCAGAAGTAGGTTATGGTCATGACTCGACCCGACGTGATCCGTGTGATCCTGGCCGACGACCATCTGGTCGTGCGCGCGGGGCTGAAGGCGCTGCTCGGCTCGACGAAGGACATCGAGGTCGTGGGTGAAGCGACGAACGGCCGCGAGGCGGTGGCGCTCATCGAGCGGCTCAAGCCGGACGTGGCCGTGATGGACCTCGACATGCCGCAGATGGACGGCATCACGGCCACCAAGGAGCTGGCCAAGCTCGGCCTGCCGACGCGGGTGCTCATCCTCACGATGCACACGGAGGAGGAGTACCTGGTGACGCTGCTCGAGGCGGGCGCGGCCGGCTACCTGGTGAAGAACGCCGCCGACCGCGAGCTCGCCGACGCGGTGCGCGCCGTGGCAGCCGGCGATTCGTACGTACAGGCGTCGGCGGCGCGGACGCTCGCGCGAGCCGTGAGCCGGCGCGCCGAGCATGCGGATGAGCGCGCGCAGTACCAGCAGCTCAGCGAGCGCGAACGCGGCGTGCTGGTACTGGTGGCAAGTGGCTACTCGGCGTCGGAGATCGGAGAGAAGTTGTTCATCAGCCCGAAGACAGTGGAGACGTACAAGCAGCGCATCACCGAGAAGCTGCATCTGTCGCATCGAGCGGATTATGTGCAGTTCTGTTTGAGGTTGGGGTTGTTGAAGTCGGAGGCGGCTCGGTAACTGACAACTACTGTATTTCAGTTCTTGAGTCTCCAGTGTCGGCGGGGGCTGGTCCGGGTGCGCCGAATGGCGGTCGGGCAACCCCGTCATGAGTCATCTGCAGCGAGGTGGTGTAGAGCGCACGAGTCCGAGCGGAACGACAACGGCGTTGGAGAGGCGCTACTGAAACTCCCATCCTGGCTAGCTCGCCACTGAGCACGGAATACGGGGTTGCCCGAGAGTCGATCAGGCGGCCGAGTCTCTCCACGGCGGTGGACTGGGTACTCGACTCGGAACTCGCCAGATGGTGCCGGGCACTTGGAGCTGAAGGCCGAATGCCGAGAGTGTAGTCAAAACTCCCGACATCGGCCTTCATGCTTTCCCCCGAAAATTTCGTCGCTCTCCCCGACGGTCGCTCTGGCTGAAAAAGGCGATTCTCCCCTTGCACGAAAGAGAACCGCCATCCACCTCGCCAGAGGATTCTCGAAATGACCGTCCAGACTCGTTCGCTTGCTCCTTCGGCCCCCGCCTCCCGCTTCGGGTTGGCATTGCTGCTGGCCATTCTCGCGCTGCTGTTCAGCGTGTCGCTGACCGGCTGCACCAGGCAGGCGGACGCGGCCGAGGCTGGCGTCAACCGCGCCGTGCCGATCCGTTCGGCGAGTGAGGAGATCACGGGCCAGGAGATCGCCGTCGTCACTCACGCGCCCAACGTTCCGCCGCCGATCACCCGCACGCATCCGACTCGCGTCATCGTGAACCTCGAAACGACCGAGACGGTAGCGGAGATCGCGGACAGCGTGAAGTACCCGGTGTGGACGTTCGGCGGCCAGGTACCAGGCTCGTTCATCCGCGTTCGCGAAGGTGACCTCGTCGAGCTGCACCTGCACAATGCGAAGAACAGCACGATGCCGCACAACATCGACCTGCATGCGGTGACGGGCCCCGGCGGCGGCGCCGCGGCGAGCCTCACGATGCCTGGCGGCGAGTCGGTGTTCACCTTCAGCGCGCTGAACCCCGGACTCTACGTCTACCACTGCGCCACCTCGCCCGTGCCGATGCACATGGCGAACGGGATGTACGGCATGATCCTCGTCGAGCCGAAGGGCGGGCTCCCGAAGGTGGACAAGGAGTTCTACGTCATGCAGAGCGAGTTCTACACGAAGGAGGCGTTCGGCCAGCACGGCATGTCGCACCTCGACATGGAGAAGGGCGTCGAGGAGAAGCCCACCTACGTCGTCTTCAACGGCAGCGTCGGATCCATGGTCGGTGACAAGGCACTCCAGGCCGAAGTGGGCCAGCGCATCCGGCTCTTCGTCGGCAACGCAGGTCCGAACCTGACCAGCAGCTTCCACGTGATCGGCGAGATCTTCGACAACGTGTATCAGGAAGGCGGGAGCGTGGCGAACCAGCACAACGTGCAGACGACGCTCATTCCGGCCGGTGGCGCCGCGATCGTGGAGTTCGGCGCGGAGAAGGCGGGCAACCTGATCATGGTGGACCACGCGATCTTCCGGGCCTTCAACAAGGGCGCGCTGGGGATGATCAAGATCAACGGCAAGGACGACGCGAAGATCTTCGCCTCGGTGAAGGGGCTCGGCTTCAAGGGCGAGTAGGAGTCCGATGAACGTCGGCCGGAGAGGATGCGAGATGGCAGGGATGCGAGGAGCCAGCAGGGCTCGCATCCCTGCCAGCTCTCATCCTCGCATCCCGCTTCTCGCTGCACTGCTGCTCGTCGCCATGACCGGTGTCGCGTCGGCCGCCACGACCACGACGAAGCCGTCGCTGAAGCGCGCAGGGATGGTCGCGGTACCTGCAGGGAAGTACCACCCCCTTTACGCCGACGGCGCACCGGCGATTCCAGTTCACGCGTTCTCCATCGACCGCACGCCGGTGACGCGCGCGCAGTACCTCGCCTTCGCGCGCTCCAATCCGACGTGGCTCGAGGGGGTGGACGCGAGCGCGACGAAGCTCGATCGGCCGATGACCGGCGTGACCTGGTCTGCAGCGCGCGCCTATTGCGCGGCGCAGGGCAAGCGCCTGCCGACGACGGCTGAATGGGAGTACGTCGCCGCGGCCGACGAGAAGCGCCGGGACGCAACGCGTGACCCGGCCTTCCTGCAGCGGCTCGTATCGCTCTATACCACGAGGCCCGAGGCACGGGTCAATGGTGCGGGCGAGAAGTTCCGCAACGTGTACGGGGTGTCGGCGCTGCACGGCGTGGTCTGGGAATGGACGTCCGACTTCGACGGCGGAAAGGGTGAGCACGCGGGGCACGAGGCGATGGCGGGCATGAAGCACGACGGGAAAGTGCACGACCACATGCTCTCCTGCGCGAGCGCGGCCATTGGCGCATCGAATGCGGGCGATTACGCTGCATTCATGCGCTACCAATTCCGCGCCGGCCTCACCCGCTCGTCGGCCCAACAGATGCTGGGCTTCCGCTGCGCCATCTGAGCGCGCGCCTCGCCGCGGCGCCACGGAACGGGTAGCGGCGTGTTCTCGCTCGTTCGGCGATTCATCAAGACAGCGGTCGGCTTCCTGGCCGCCGGCCTGACGATCGGCGCCTGGATGATCATCCAGCGCGAATTGCTCGGTGGCGTGCCCTCCGAGTACCTGCGCAGTGCGCACGCTCATGCGCTGCTCGCCGGTTTCGGGATGATGATGATCATGGGAGTCGCGCTCTGGCTCTTCCCGCGGCCGGCGCGCGGCGACACGCGCTACCGCCCCGAGCTGGTGACGGCAGCGTACTGGTTCGCGACCGCCGGCACGGTTGGGCGAGTGGGCGGCGAGGTGCTGCACCTCTGGACGCGATCTCCCTGGCTTGGCTGGACGATCGTCATCGCGGGACTGGCGCAGATGGCCGGCATGCTGCTCTTCTTCTGGGCGATGTGGCCGCGCATCCGGCCGGTCGGGAGCGCACTGCGCGAGAAGGAGGGCGAGCGATTCTGAGCACCGGGCCGCGCCAGCGTTTCCCTGGCGAGTTCACCATCACCGCCGCGCGCGATCCGCTCACCTTCCTCACGCGCGCCGCGCAGCGCTACGGCGACGTGGTGCAGTTCAGCCTCGGCGGCGGGCGTGCCGTGCTCCTCGCGCATCCCGACGACATCCGCGACGTGCTGGTGACGAGCGGCCGTCTCTTCCACAAGGGACGAGGCCTGCAGCGTGCGCGGCTGCTCCTCGGCGAGGGACTGCTCACGAGCGAGGGAGAATTTCACCTCCGGCAGCGGCGGCTCGCGTCGCCCGCGTTTCATCGTGCGCGCGTGGAATCCTACGCCGACACGATGGCCGCCTACGCGCGCCGCCGCGCCGAATCGTGGCGTGATGGCGCGACGCTGGACATCTCGCGCGAGATGGCGGCGTATACGCTGGCCGTCGTGGGGAAGACGCTGTTCGACGCCGACATCGAGCGCGAGGCACACGAGATCGGCGATGCGCTCACGGCGTCCATCGCCGCGTTCAACTTCATGACGCTGCCGATGGGCGAGCTGCTGATGCGGCTTCCCTTCCCCGCCGTGCGACGCTTCGAGCGAGCGCGCGACCGGCTGGACGCGACGATCTACCGCATGATCGCCGAGCGTCGCGCCAGTGGCGAGGATCGTGGCGATCTGCTCTCGATGCTGCTGCTCGCGCAGGACACCGAAGGGGACGGCGGGGGAATGACCGACGTGCAATTGCGCGACGAGGCGATGACGCTGCTGCTCGCCGGTCACGAGACGACGGCCAACGCCCTCGCGTGGACGTTCCTGCTGTTGTCGCGCAATCCGGAGGCGGAATCGAAGCTCCACGCCGAGGTGGATGCGCTGGGTGGCGCGCTGCCGGCGGCCGCCGACCTGAGCCGGCTGCCATTCACGCGGGCGGCGATCGCGGAGAGCATGCGGCTCTTTCCGCCCGCGTGGGTGATCGGACGGACAGCGCTGGTGGATTATCCGGTGCGCGATCGTGTGATCCGGAAGGGGAGCCTCGTGCTGCTGAGCCAGTGGGTGACGCACCGCGATCCACGCTGGTGGGACGACGCAGAAGCGTTCAAGCCGGAGCGATGGTTGGCTGGGGGAGGCGGGGACCCGGGGAAGCAGGGAAACGCGGAAACCGGAAGATTCGGCGGTCAACGCGGCGGGCGTTTCGCGTACTTCCCCTTCGGTGCGGGGACACGGGTGTGCATCGGAGAGCAGTTCGCGTGGATGGAAGCCACGCTCGCGCTGGCCACGTTCGCGCAGCGGTGGCGGTTGCGGCTCGTGCCCGGTCGGGTCGTCGAGCCTCAGGCGATCATCACGCTGCGTGTGCGCCACGGACTGCCGATGACGGTGCAGGCGCGCTAGCGCGTGCTCACCGCCGCCTGTTGTCCGGCACCTTTGCCAAAGATGGAATCATCGTAGCGGGCGAGCAGCGCGGCGGGATCATCGTAGATGGCAACGGCGCCACCGAGCGCCTCGTCGCTCCACCATCCGCCACAGCGTAGCGCGACGATGCGGACACGCGCTCGCGTGGCAGCCTCGACGTCGTATGGCGTGTCGCCCAGCATGACTGCGTGTGACGCAGGGCGCCTGGAGCGCCGCAGCGCGGCCCGGACGATATCGGGGTCGGGCTTGGAGCGTTCGGCGTCGTCGGAGGAGGTGGCGGTCTCGATGAGGTCGCCCACGCCGGCCTGCTCGAGCGTCGCCTGCACATCGGTCGCGCTGGCCGAGGTGGCGACGGACAGCCCGTACCCATCGGCGCGGAAGCGGAGGAGCAGGTCGCGCGCGCCGGGCGTGGCCTCGAGGTGCGGGAGCTCGCGGCTTCGGAACAGCTCGCCGCGGAATTCGCTCATCCGCTGCGCCTCGGTGCTCTCGGGGTCGAGTCCGACGAGCTCGGGGAGGAGCTTGTCGCCACCCATGCCAATGAGCGGACGCACGCGCTCGAAGCTCACGACGTAGCCGAACTCGGCGAGTGAGGCGACCCACGCGCGGGCGTGGGCATCGTTGCTGGCGATGAGCGTACCGTCGATGTCGAGAAGGACGACGCGCTGTGCTGGATCGGGGCGATCGGAATCGGATGAGGTGGCGGCCATGCCGGGGAGAGGTCAAGAGTGATGCCGACGCGATTTACGCCGGAGCGGACGACCGCCTAGCTTTCGGCGTCAGGTCCACCCGCACGAGCGCGATGTCCGACTCCACTGAACCGAGCTCCAGCGCTGCACCACGCGATCGCACGCGAGCCATCGCGCTCGCCGTCGCGGTGCTCTGGGTGGCTGCCGTCATCGGTGCCACCGTGCAGCAGGGGGTGCTCCACCACAACAACAACTTCCTGATCTTCCGCGCGGCGTCGTGGCACCTGCTGCACGGGCAGGACCTCTACGCCGCGTATCCGGCGCTGCACTTCGACTACTACAAGTACAGCCCGACCTTCGCGCTGCTGTTCCTGCCGTTCGCGCTGCCGCCGTTCTGGATGGCGATGCTGCTCTGGAACACCCTCAATGCGGCGACGCTGTACTTCGCCATCGGGACGGTGCTCCCACTGCGCAAGGCCAACGTGGCGCGCGCGATCGTGTTCCTCGACATGCTCGGTTCGCTGCAGAACGTGCAGAGCAACGCACTGGTGGCAGCGCTCATCATCTTCACCTTTGCCGCATACGAGCGACGGCACACCGTGCTCGGCAGCGCGGCGGCGATGATCGGCGCGGTGATCAAGGTCTTCCCGCTGGCGGGGGTGACGTTTGCGCTCTTCCACCGGCGAAAGCTTCGCGTGGCGGCAGCGCTGGCGGTGTCGGCCGTGGTGCTGGCCGCGTTGCCGCTGCTCGTGACGACGCCGGCGGTGCTGCAGATGCAATACACATCATGGAAGGCGATCAGCGCCATGGACGCGCTGACGCGCGGCTTCTCCGTGATGGAGATGGTGCATCTCCTTACGAGGACGGAGTGGCCCAACTGGCCAATCCAGCTCGCTGGTGCAGTGGCGCTGGTGGCACCGGTGCTTGCGCGGCCGGCACGGCACGGCGTGTGGGACTTCCGTCGCCTTTACCTGTGCTCCGTGCTGCTCTTCTGCCTCATCTTCAACCACAAGGCCGAGAGCCCGACGTTCGTCATCGGCGTTGCCGGCGCGGCGATCTGGTTCGCCGCCCTCGAGCGGCACACGCGCTGGGAGTGGCTGTTGTTCGCGCTGATCGTGGTATGCACGATCCTCGCGTCGTCCGATGCGATGCCGCGGGTGCTGCAGCGCGAGCTGTTCGACCCGTACCGGTTGAAGGTGGTGCCACTGATCGTGTTGTGGCTGGAAGTGCAGCGGCGACTGTGGGCGGGTCCGGCGGTCGTGAACCGTGAACCCTGAGCTTCCTGCGCGCGGCCAGCTTTCGCCGGCGCGCAGGCCTGGCGACCTAGAGCTCGGCGAAACTGACCAGACGGATCTCGTTCGCGGCGAGACGTTCCCGCCACTCGGGTGAAATGAGGGCAGCGAGCTCGCGCTCGCGCGGGGCGCGGTAGGGATCGAGCGCGGCGAGCTCGGTGTCGTCGTACCCAGGGTGAAGCATCAGCTCCGTGGTGCCGGGCTCGAGTCGATCCAGGAAATCCAGCAGCCGTGCCCGCACGTCGGAGGCGCCTTGCAGGGTGATCCCCCGGAAGCGGGGCGCGCGCTCGATCAATTGATGGTCCTCGCGCGCGACGCCGGAGATTGCGCGACGCCATGCTGCGTGCAGCATGGCGATCTTCGTCGACGCGATCGGATGGCGGAGGGCGATGCGATCCAGCGGACGCCGAACGATGCGAATTCCGGCAGCGCGCGCACTCGCCAGCACGGCTGGAAGCACGCCGGGCAGCGCGTGCGCGTGGCGGTGACTGTCGAGATGCGTGGGGCGAATGCCGGCCTGCATCAGCGCCGCAAGCTGCGCGTCGCACTCGCGGCGTACCTCGGCGGCACGCACGCCGCCAATGAGCGCACGACGAGCCAGCGCGCCGAGCGAGTGAAAGTGACCGGTGCGCGCATCGGTGAGCGACGGCGCATGCGTGAGCGGGCGGCCGGCGACGAGATCGAGGTGGAGGCCGATGGCGAGGGTCGGCGCGCGCTCGCGCGCGAGAGCAGCCGCCTCGGCAAAGGCTTGCCCGGTGACGAGCGCCGACGTCGAGGTGAGCGAGCCTGCCGAATGCGCCTCGAGGATACCGCGGTTTACGCCGGGCGCGAGCCCGAAGTCGTCAGCGTTGACGACGAGCTGGCGAGTGGCGACGGGCATTCCGTGTCGAGCGCGGGTTCGATGGAAGGGGATTCGACGGGTACGGGGGGGACATAGCGGCCGCGCCGAGCGTTGAACTTCACGCGCAGGACGTCGCGGAGCATGCGGCGGCCGTCACGGGCGAAGTGCACGGTGGTGGGTTCATCGTCGTAGCGGAAGCGTACGGGTACCTGCTGGATGGTGAGCCCGTTCCGCTGCGCGATGTACAGGCATTCGATGTCGAAACCGAATCCTGGAATCGTCGCCTGGGTGAAGCAGAGCTTCGCCGCCTGGGCGGTGAAGCCCTTGAGCCCAGCCTGGGTATCGAGGATGCCGGGCAGCAGGAAGGCCCGTACGACGCGGTTGAAGGCGCGGCTCAGCAGGTGGCGCGTGTACAGATAGTGGAAGAACTCGGGACTCATCACGTAGCACGACTCGCGCAGCACGCGGCAGGCGATGGCGACGTCTGCACCGGCGCGGAGCTCGGCGACGATCCGATGCACCTGGTCGAGCGAATAGGCGAGGTCCACGTCGGTGAAGACGCGGTTGCCTCCGCTCGCGTAGAGCATACCGCGCGCGACCGAGAATCCCTTGCCTCGATTGATCCGGTTGCGGAGGAGGTGGGTGCCGGGATGGCGACGCGTGAAGTCCTCGAGGATGAGCTGCGTCTCCACTTCGGTGGAGCAATCGTCCACGAAGATCACTTCGACCGACTCGGCGCTGCGCGTCGTGAACGCCTCCACGGCGTCGAGCGTGGCGGGCAGGCGCGTTGCGGCGTTATAGACGGGGATCACGAGCGAAAGCGCGGGCGCGTCCGTCGTCGGATCGTACATGGCGATGTCCCTCGGCAGGCGGTCCGGCGCCCATGCGTCAGGAGAGCGGGCGCGGGTGGGGTGACGCCTCGCGCTCCGGGAGCGCCGCGCGGCAGAAGCTAATGATGTCGCGGCGCGTTGCGCCAGCGTGGACGGATCAGGGGTGCCGCGGGCCGGTGCGCCGTTCGAGCACCACCTCGCCCTTCACCACCATGTAGCGAATCAGTCGGTTGGCGGCGTCGGGAAAGGCCTTCTGGCGGTCGCGGAAGCGATCGTTGGAGACGATCGATGCATCGAGCTCGCGCGCGAAGGAAAGGATGAAGTAGTCGGCGTCGGTGCCGGCTGGCGCCTGACGGATGATACCGGCGTCCACCATCCGCTCGTACTCGGCGCGTTCGTCGATCTGGTGGCGGAGCGCGGCATCGACGAGCACGAGCGGCTCGTAGCCCTCCTCGCGCAGCTTGTCGCAGACGAGGCGGATATTGGCGAGGTGGCCCTGATCCCCCTCGCTGGAGTGGGCGACGTTGGAGCCGTCGACGAGGACGAGCGGAGGCACGGTGCCTCCGCTCGTCCGGCCGGCCTGCTCGGGAGTGTGGCTCAGGACTTACTCGCGCTCTGCAGCTTGGATTGGATGTCCTGTGCCTTCTTCAGGTGCGCGTCGATGGTGGGAATCGCCTTGGTGATCAGCGACTTGAGCTCGGCGTTCTGGGCCGCGCCCTCCGCGGTGTGCAGGGTGGAGAGCACCTGCTGATGGACGGCGACTTCGTGGTCGATGTACGACTTGTCCCACGCCGTGCCCTTCGCCATCGAGTTGAGGCTGTCGACCCACGCCTTGTCGGCGGCTTCGCTGTTGTTGTTGGCCGGCATTTCCGGCGTCACGTTGAGCTTCTTCGCGAGATCCTGGCCCATCTTCCGGAGTGCGTGATGGTCGCGCATCATGTCGCGCCCGAACGTCCTCACTTCGGCGTTGGTGCCCTTGGTGGCTGCCACATTCCCGGCGGAGCTGTCAGCCATGTTCGCCTCGTCGACGAGGGCGACGATGTTGGGGTCGGTAAGGGCAGGGGCGGCCGAGGTCGTGGTGCTGCCGGCCGGGGCTGGCGCGGCCATGGCGGCGGAATCCGCCAGGCGCGCGGAATCGGCGTTCTTCTCGCTCTTCGAGCAGGCCGCTACGAGCGCGGCAGCGCAGAGGGCGGCGGTCGAGGTGCGGCGAATAGAGCTGTGCATCGGTCCTCCGATGGTGGTGGTGCGGGACGTACTTCGTACGCCTTCGCGGCAGCGCAAAAAACGGACTCGGGTTCAGCGCCGGACGCGACCGACGCTGTGCCGGAGGTCACCAATCCTGGGTGATCGGGACCCGCAACCGACGCCCTGGGGTAGGTGATCTTTAACGCCGTCCGGAGGCCACCATGAACCGTCGAATCGGAGCCCTGCTGTCCCTGCTGTCGGGCGCCGCCACTTTGTCCTGTGGCGACGGCGGGTTCTCGCGCGCACATGTGGCCTCCTTTTCGGGCGAGGTAGCCGAGGCCGCCGCCGCACTGACCGGCCAGCAGGCTCTGCTGGCAGCGGAAGTCCGGGAGGAGGGTCACATGGGGTTCGACACCGGCGTCTACCCCGGTGACGCGGCACTCCGTGCCTGGCGCGATGGCGGCGCCCCTTACGAGTGGGCAGGCTACTACCTCCCCAGCCCATGTCACCCGGATCAGAGCTGGACCGGCAAGCGCGAGACGCTGGCCTCGCTTGGTTATGGCACCGCCGTGCTGTACGTGGGACAGCAGACGTGGGGGCGGACGCCTGGCGTGCCCTACAAGATCCCGGTCACGGTGACGAAGAAGGTGCGCGAGCGGGTGGGCAAGGGCTCCAAGCGGCGCTGGGTGACCCGGCACGTGCAGCACACGGTGATGCGCACGGCACCGGCGGCGAAGCCGGGCGAGACGTGCAACGCCGACTTCGTGACCGCGAAGCGCGGGATGCGTGACGGCGTCGACGCCGCCTTCCGTACGGCGCTCGAGGGTTTCCCCGTAGGCACGACGGTGTTCCTCGACATCGAGCGCATGGACAAGCTGCCGCAGGCGATGCGCGACTACTACTCGGCGTGGGTGCGCACGATGCTGCAGGACGGCCGCTACCGCCCGGGCATCTATGTGCACACGGACAACGCGAACACGGTGTACCAGGACGTGAAGCGGGAGTTCGTGGCGGCCGGCCACACCGAGGAGCCGGCGTTCTGGATCGCGAAGTCGGCCGGCTTCGACGGCCGCAAGCTGCCGAGCGAGATGGGCCACGCCTTCGCCGTGGTCTGGCAGGGCGTGCTCGACATCGAGCAGGAGTGGGCGGGGCATCGCATCCCGATCGACGTGAACGTCGCGAGACTGCCCTCGCCATCAGCGTCGCTGGCGACGTACGTGAGTGCGGCGATGGTGGGGGCGAGGCTCGGGGATTAACTACAACTCCAGTACCTGGTACTTCGTACGACGTACCTAGACCCGGACGGAGGTCCTCCCGAGGTGCCTCAGCATCACGCGCAAGGAACGATCATCATCGTCCACGTTCGTTGCGCGTGATGCATCCAAGGATTGGGATGGCTTCCAGCCGGGTCTGGCTACGAAGTACGAGGTACCTGCTACCGAGGCTGTAGTTCTCAGTTCCGAAGCTTCCGTGCAAAGTATTCCGCCGTCGCCGCATCCACCCTCACCCAGTTCGCATGGCGCATCATGTGGTGCGTGTCGTCGGGGATGACGATCTCCTCGTACGGCACCTTCGCCGCGTCGAGCCGGCGCACCAGATCCACCGTGGAGCTGAAGCGGACGTTGCGATCGTCGTCGGCGTGGATGAGGAGCACGGGGGATTTCCACGTCGCGATGGACGACACCGGCGAGGATCTCCACGCGACAGCGGCAGCGCTGTCGCGATCGGTCTGCTCGTAGCGCCAGTCCGTGCCGCCGAAGCGGCGGCCGCCGTCCGCGGTGAAGTCGTGGACGCCGTGGATGTCCACGCCGGCGGCGAAGAGATCCGAGTTGCGCGCGAGGGCGAGGGCGGTGAGGTAGCCGCCGTACGAGCCGCCGTAGATGCCGATGCGCTTCGGGTCCACGCTCGAGAGTGAGCGCAGGTACTCGGCGCCCGCCTCCACGTCCTGATATTCCGCCGCCCCCTGGGCGCCCGAGTTGGGAGCACGGTGGAAGTCGTAGCCGTAACCGATTCCGAGCCGGTAGTTCACCGAGAGCACGGTGAAACCCTGGCTCGCGAGGTACTGATTGAGCGCGTACGCGTTCGAGTAGTAGTCGGAGTAGTTCCAACCGAGCTGCATCTGCCGCGGCGGGCCGCCGTGCACGTACACGATGGCCGGCCCACGCGCACCGCTGCGAGTCCCAGCGGGCGCAAAGAGCTGCGCGTGCACGAGCACGCCGTCGGGCGAGCGGAACGTGACAGCGCGCGGGGTCACGAGCTGCGCGGTGGGGAAATCCGCGGGAATGCGATCGGCGCCGAGCCACTGCGGCGCCCCACCACTCGCGGGCATCACCGCCGCCAGCGGTGGACGCTGCGCCGTCGCGCCGAGGAAGGCGATCGTGCGAAGGTCACCGGTGAGCACAGGCGACCACTCGAGCCCGGCGCCGGGCGTCAACACCTTCGGTTGCGCGCGATCCACCGGCACGCTCACCACGTGGCGACGCTCGAGATCGTCGGGCGTGTCGCCCATGTTGGCGGTGAAGAACAGCGTGCGTCGGTCACCGCTGATGGAGACGTGCTCCGCCATGTAGTTCCCGGGCGTGAGCAGCAGTGGCTGCCCACCACTGGCGGGAATGGAGTAGAGGTGCGGCCACCCGTCGAGGTACGACATGAACACGATGCGATCGCCCGCCGCCCAGTGCAGGTTGTAGCCGCCGTGGGTGCTCGGCACGGAGCCGCGCAACGTCGCGGGACTCTCATAGAGCAGATGCGCCTCACCGGTGTACGCGTCGCCGACCCAGAGCGCCCACGGTTGCGGAAACTGGCCGAGTGAAGGCTGCGGCGGGCCGCCGGCACCGGGACGACGCACGAACACGACGCGCCTGCCGTCGGGCGACCAGCGCGGCGAGCCGTCACGCGCGGTGGACGGCGCAATCCAGGTGATGCTCGTGGAATCACCACTGTAGATGCCGACGAACGCGTGGTCCCCACGGTTGGCGACGAACGCGATCCGCTTGCCATCGGGCGAGTACTGCACGCTGCCGACGTTGCCGCGCACGCTGAACAACTTCTTCGCGGGTGCGCTTCCGTCGATGGGGACGATCCATGGCTGGTCATCGCGCATGAAGAGCACGCGGTCACCACTCGGCGCGATGATCGGATCATCGCCGTCGCCGAGGAGGACGGGGGTACCGCCGGCGGCGGGAACCGACCAGACCTGGATCTTCGGCGCCACCGGGCTGGAGAGCGGGTTGGGTGATGGTCCATCCCAGTTGCCGCCATGATCACCACCGCGCACATAGACGACGTACGTTCCCGCCGCATTCAGTGCGAGGCTGGTGAGCTCCTGCCCGTCGTCGACGTCGTACGGGGTGAGCCGACGCGGCATGTAATCAGGCGCATCGGCCGTCCAGATATTGCGCTTCCCCGCCTCGTTGAGTGCCCACGCAATGCGGCCACCGGCAGGCGCGGAGACGAGCTCATTGGGAAAGGGATAGCTCGTGACCTGCTCGAGCGTGAAGCCGCCGCGCGCGGGAGCCTGCGCGGCAAGCGGAAGTGCGGCGAATGCCAGGACGGTGAGTAGTGTGGCAGAGCGCATGGGACGAGGTCGGGGAGCGGCGCTGGGAGGGCGAGCACCCGCGATCTTCGTCCAATGCGCGGCACCGCGCAAGCATCACGATCGACCCGCGCGAGGAATCACCCCGTCGCGATCCGCTTCAGCGCCTCCAGCGCCTGCACGGCGCGCGGGCTCGGCAACGCGCCGTCGGCGACGGCCTTCACGAGCTCGTCGTCACGGTGATAGAGGTCGTTCCCGAAGTAGAGCTGACCGTCCTTCACGTACGCCGTGGCGTACTCGATGTACACGGGAAGCTTGCGTGGGACCCGCACCGCATTGTTGTCCTTCCCCTGCTCGTACTCCTGCACCTTCGACTGGTCCCAGCCGAGCACCCACGACGCCAGCTCCACCGGCTTCTCGACGCGGATGCAGCCGTGGCTGAAGGCACGCACGTCCTTGTCGAACAGCTCCTTCTGCGGCGTGTCGTGCAGGTAGATGTTGAAGTCGTTCGGGAAGAGGAATTTCACGAGGCCGAGCGAGTTCTCCGGGCCCGGCTTCTGGCGGATGCGCGTCACACCGCCGTCCTTGTAGTACTCGAGGTTGTTCTGCGCCATGTAGCCCGGATTCGCGTCGATCTTCGGCTGCGTCTCCTTGGCCTGGATGTCCGGCGTGATGTTCCAGTAGGGACGGAACACCACCGTCTCCATCGAGTCGGCGAACACCGGCGTCGCCTTGTCCTCGTACTCCTGTCCGACGATGACCTTCATCTCGAGCGCCTTCCGGCCGCCGTCGTACGCCGTGAGCTGGAAGGCGGGGACGTTGACGATGATGTAGCGCTGGCCGAGCGAACGAGGCATCCAGCGATCGCGCTCGAGGTTCGCGGCGATCTGGCCGAGGCGATACGCCGCCGGCACGTTGAGCGCGTTGAGCGTTTCGCTTCCGAGCGCGCTGTCCACGACGATGCCATGCCGCGCCTGGAACTGCGCCACGCCGGCAGCGAGGCCCGCGTCGAAGACGCCGGCGGTGCCGGAGTCGGCGGGAACGGTGATTCCCTCCGCAGCGAGACGGGCGCGCAGCGCGGCGAGCCGCGGAGCGGAATCCCGGTCGCCGCGCTTCAGCGCCTTGCCCTCGGGCACCGCGGGGAAGCCGCCCTTGGTGACGATGTCGCGGTAGCGCACGAGCTCCTTCTGCAGCTCGGCGTACTCGGGATCCTGCGGCCGCATGGCGGCGATGGAGCTGTCGAGGGGAAGCTTGGTCAGCGTGCGCACGAGCGCGCTGTCCACGTTCTCATCGTGCGGATCGATGTGCCAGCTCTGCGAAACGGACTTCGGATCCACCTGACCGGTGAGGTAGTCCTCGCCGAGCGCGGCGTAGGTCGCGGTGAGCAGAACGTCGGCGTCGGCGTACTGTTCGGCCGTCGGCTTCGGGTTGCGGCGCAGCGTGGTCAGCGCATTGGCGAGATCGGCGATGGGATAGTCGTCGATGCGAAGCCCGTCGTCGCTGGCGTGGAGTGCGGTGTTGACGATGGCGGCGGCGCGGTCCTTCGCGAGGCCGTCGTCCACGAGCCAGAGCGGCGTCTGGCCGAGGCGCTTGTAGAGGCGCTGGGTGTGCGCCCACGACTCTTCGCTGATGGCGCCGGGACGTTTCGCGTCGAGGCGCTTCTGCACGGCAGCCCGGAGCGCGGCAATGGGTACGCCGTTGACGGCGGTGAGGTTGGCGGGCGACCACGCGGCGTGGACGTCGCCGGAGGACTCGCTCTGGCGGTTGCCGGAGCGCGAATCGCCCGTGGAGCATGCAGCGACGAACGCGATCGGAAGGAGGAGGAAGCGGGCGGCGCGCCGCCCCTGGAGCATCTGGGTCATGTGGGTCATCTCGCCGATGGCGTTGGATTCTGGCGGCCTCACCCGAGGCGCCTGCCGGGCCCTTCAAGGCGAGATGCGGGCCACGAGAGCGGCGAGCTCGGCGGGAAGGGGCCATCAAATGCCGGCTCGTCTGTTGGCCCGGAGCGTGCTTTAGAGGAGGTCGAACGAGGAGCCCGGCTCGTATCGGGCGGGCTCGACAGAAAATCACCAACGCCGAATACAGGAAGATCGAGATGCGTGATACGTCGAAGCAGTCCCCAAGCGCCCGCACCAACCCGACCGGTCCCGTCGCCGTGAGCAGTGATCGCCGCGAGCGCAGCCGGCTGCGCGACCTCTGCGACGAAGTGCTGGCCTCATTCCGCGCTGCCCGATCGCAGGAGCTGATCAGCGAGCGCGAGGTTGTAGAGTCGCGGGCACTGCTGGCGACGATGACGCCGGAGCTGTCGAGGTAGCGGTCGCGGCAGGGAGAGCAGGTCCCGACAGGACCTTCGGTCCTGCGGGATGACACGGTGGAGGTTCAATCCTGCGGGAGACATCGTCGCGCGATCGCTGACGGGTTGTCGGCGGGCGCGCGGGGTTGTGGTCTCGTGGTTGCAGCGGGGCGGCCCGGCGTAACAGCGCATGGGAATCATCTCGTCTGCACGCAATCCCGACCTCCACGATGCGACACCTGGTAGATTCGCTCGGCCGCGAGTGGCGCGTGTACGAGCGCGGCAATTCCGCCGACGCACCGCGCCCCGGGCGGAACAGTCTCGTGTTCGACGCTGATGGCATCGTCCGGCGACTCTGGCAGTATCCCAACGGGTGGGCCGACCTGTCGGATGATGCGCTGCTGGGACTGATGGACGAGTCGGGAGTGCGACGCCAGTCGATGGGCTGAGTGCAGGCGGCGTGAGCGGGTGCGGCCGGGCTTGCCATTTCGCACCCAAACTTGTATACAAAGCCATGCCCGCCAACTCTCCCTGGTATTTGCCCGTCGGCCGAGAGGTCGACGTATTCCGCGCCTGTCATGCGCAGCAGCTTCCCGTCATGCTCAAGGGGCCAACGGGCTGCGGCAAGACGCGATTCGTCGAGCACATGGCGCACGAGCTCGGCCGGCCGCTGGTCACCGTGGCCTGCCACGACGATCTCTCGGCGAGTGACCTGACCGGTCGATTCCTCATTCGCGGCACCGAGACGGTGTGGACGGATGGACCACTCACCGCCGCTGTCCGCGCCGGCGCCATCTGCTACCTGGACGAAGTGGTGGAGGCGCGACAGGACACACTCGTCGTCATCCACCCGCTCACCGATGACCGGCGCCTCCTGCCGCTGGAAAAGACGGGCGAGCTGCTCGAGGCGGCGCCGGGTTTCCAGCTCGTGATCTCGTACAATCCCGGCTACCAGCACGCGCTCAAGGATCTCAAGCCGAGCACGCGGCAGCGGTTCGTGGCCCTGGAGTTCGACTTTCCGCCTCCGGCGCAGGAGTCGGAGATCGTTGCACACGAGAGCGGGGTTCCGGCGAACACGGCGCGGGCGCTGGTGGAAGTGGCGCACCAGGTGCGCCGCCTGCGCGATCAGGGACTCGCCGAAGGACCGGGTACACGATTGCTCGTGTCCACGGGACGGCTGATCACGAGCGGCGTCGCGCCGCGCCAGGCCTGCCGGACCGCGCTCGCCAACCCGCTGACCGACGATCCCGACCTGCTGTCGGCGATCGACGACTTCATCACGCAGACGCTGTAACGGCGCGCAACGGTCGCGATGCGGTTTCGTCGCTTTCTCCGCAACCGCGCCATCGGGTTGACTCGGCGCGTCGTGGTGCCAGCGGCCCGGTGGCGGCAGCGTCGCCGGCCACCGCGCCTGGAGCTGCAGCAGGTCCGGCGCCGCCTGGAGCTGCTGCTGGCCGGCATGTATGGACAAACCATGCGTGTCGGATCGGAGAGTGCGCTCGATCGGTACGCCGCCGCCGGCGCGCGGCCGCGCGCAGCGCGGCCCGAGATCGTGCTGCCCCACTCGCTCGACGCGCGCGAGGGCGCGGAGGCGGCGGCGCGACGGTATCGGCTGCTTGCCATCGAGCAGGCGGAGCGGCACGTGCGCGGCAGCGCAGCGCTGCTGTTCGCCACCAGCCGCCTCGAGCGCGACCTGTACACGATCGCGGAGGGCGCGGCGGTGGACCGGGCCATCGCTCGGCGCGCACCGGGGCTCCTCGATGCGCTCGCCGAGCGCAATGCGCGTGAGCTCGCACGGCGGCCCAACCCGGCGCGGTTGAGCGGCATGGAGCGCGACGTGGAGATCCTCGTCCGCACACTGCTCGGCGCGGAGCCGAACGGTGCGCAGTTGCCGGTGACGGAGACCGCCGAGGAATCGCTGGCGTGGGCGAGTCAGCGGGCGAGGCGCATGCTGGCTGCCGCGCCGTCGCGGGCGCGCTATCGCGGGATTCCGGGGCTCGACGAATGGCGCCTCGCGCCGGTGGAACGGAAATCCGAGCCGTTCGATCCCCTGCCGTCGCCCGCGATCGGCGAGATTCGCTCGGCATCGGCCGCCTCGCCGACGTCGCATGGGAACCGGATAGGCGAGAACCAGGATGCAGACGGCACGGCCGGCGATCCGGAGGCCGGCGGTACCGCGTCGCTCATCGCGTCGGACTCGTCGCAGAGCGCGGAAGGTTCTGCGGCCGGCGCAGCCCCTCCAGATGGGGGCGAGCCGCGTGCGTCGCAGCCCGGCATCACGTATCCGGAGTGGGATCACTACGCCGGCGTCAACAAGCTGGAAGCGGTGACGGTGCATGACGAACCGCCCGCCGAGGGAAGCTCGGCGTGGGCGGACGACACGCTGGCCTCACATGCGGCGATCGTGCGGCAGGTGCGGGCGCGCTTCGGACTGCTGCGCGCCCGCCGCACGCGGCTGCGCGCCCAGCGTTCGGGTGACGAGCTCGACGTGGACGCCTGTGTGCGCGCCATGGTGGACCTGCGCATGCATCGCGTGCCGAGCGACCGCCTGTACCTGCACACGTTGCCCGCGCGCAAGACGCTGGCCATTGCGCTGCTCGTGGACGTGAGCGGTTCCACGCGCGCGACGATCGCCGATGGGCAGACGATCCTCGACGTGGAGCGCATGACGGTGCTGCTGGCGAGCGAGGCGCTCGATGCGCTCGGCGATCCGTATGCGGTGCTCGCGTTCTCCGGCTGCGGTGCGCACGACGTGCAGATCCGCACCGTGAAGCGCTTCGCCGGCGACGGTCACGACGTCGTGCGGCGGCGGATCGCCGGCCTCACCGCGATGGACAACACTCGGCTCGGTGCGGCAGTGCGACACGCGACGGCGGTGCTGAACGCGCAGCCCGCCGAACAGCGGTTACTTCTCATCGTGTCAGACGGCAAGCCGAACGACGTGTACGGCTATCAGGGGGTATACGCGATCGAGGATTCGCGGCGTGCGCTGGCGGATGCGCGCGCGAGTGGAGTGCACGCGTTCTGCCTCACGGTGGATCGTGAGGAGACGGAGTACCTGCCGCACCTGTTCGGGGCGAGCGGGTATCGGGTGCTGCGGACGCCACAGCAGTTGCCCGCGGCGCTGCTGAAGGTGGTGGAACAGTTGCTGCCGCGATGAGGGAAAGCTCAGCCGATCTTCGCCACGAGGGCCACCACGATCGGCGCGAGGAACGCGGTGAGGATTCCCATCACGCCCATGGCGAGTCCCGCGGCGCCACCCTCGACGTCGCCTTCGTCGGCCGCGCGCGCGGTGCCGAGTCCGTGCGCGGCAGCGCCGAGGGCGAGTCCGGTGGCGAGACGCGACCGAATTCCGGTGAGCCGCAGCAGTCCCATCCCAAGAAGGCCACCGATCGCGCCGCTCACGATGGATACCATCGCCGCGAGCGCGGGAATGCCGCCGAGCCGCGCGGCGATGGCGATGGCAATCGGCGTGGTGACGGAGCGGGGCGCGAGCGAGCGAACGATCACCGGCGATGCGCCAAGGACGCGCGCCACCACCACCGCGACGACGATACCGGTGACGGAGCCGGCGAGCAGCGCGAGCGAGATGGCGGACAGGTTGCGACGCACGCGCTCGAGTTGCTGGGCGAGCGGAAGTCCGAGCGCGACGACCGCCGGCCCGAGCCAGAAGGCGATCACGCGGCCGCTGCGATCGTACTGCGCATACGGCGTGTGCGTGACGAGCAGGATGATCATCACCGCGGCGATGGTGACGATGGCCGGATTGAGCACGGCGAGTCGCGTGCGATCATAGGCGGCGCGTGCCGCGGTGTAGACGAGCACCGTGACGACGATCCAGAGCAGCGGCGTCATTCGTCGCGCTCGAGACGCTGCACGGTGTGCGCAGCCACGAGGAGCACCGCGATCAGACTGGCCACCGCGGCGGCGGAGATGGCGACGATGTCATGGCGTACGGCGCCCCAGTAGGCGAGCAGCGCCACGCCAGCCGGCACGTAGAGCAGCGCGAGATGTCGCACGAGGAGCTCGGCGGCGCCACGCACGAATTCGACCGGGAGCACGCGCGTTTCGATCAGCGTGGCGAGCGCGATGAGACCCACCACGCTGCCCGGCACTGGCAGGTGCGTCACGTGCACCAGCCAGCCGCCGGCAGCGTTCAGCGCCACCAGCAGCGCGAGGCCGCTGATGAAACGAAGCAGTGGTACGACGCGGCTCAGGGCGCGGGCGGGACCGGCGCGGTGAGCACGCCCGACGGCGTCGAGCGCGCCGGGAGCGCCTTCCCCGTGCTATCCGCTCCGGCGGCCGCACGGGCACGACGTGCCAACGCCGCCGGCGAGGGCAGGCTGATCAGGATGGCCGTCGCGATGAGCACACAGGTCGCCACGGTGAGCTCGGCGCGCGAGCTGCGCCGGATGGCGACGGCGCCCCCCTCGGTGCCCATCTGCGGGCGCTGGCGCTTCCAGTTCCATGCGCCGAGCGCGAACACCCCAGCCACGAGGCAGAGCTTGACGATCAGCGTCCAGCCATATGCCGTGGTCCAGAGCGACGAGAAGGGAGTGAGATGCCGCCACGCGGTGACGAGACCGCTCAGCACGAGCACACTTGCGCAGGCGAGCGCCATCGGGGAGAAGCCGTTCACCATGTCGGCCGCCATCTGACCACGACGCTCCTTCGAGCGCTCGTCACGCAGGACTGTACCGAGCCCGGCGAGCACGAGCACGAACAGCGTTCCGATCCAGAAGCCGCCCATGAGGCGGTGCAGCGGGTTCACGACGCTGAGCCACTTGCCGGCGAAGAGGGGGACGAGGGGTCCGAGCACGACGCCAACGATGGCGAGCCACCATCCCACGATGCGGCCGCCGGAGGCGATGGCGAAGCCGATGAGAGCGATGACGAGGAGCCACACCGGGGCACCGATCTGGAAGTTGCTCGTCAGGCCCTGTCCCACCGTGAGATGCGCACGCGACGCCGCGGCGGGGAGCGACTCCCAGAGCATGACGGCCTGCATGAACGCGCCGAGAAGGCCGAGCGTGGCGGCACGCCGCGCGGCATGGCGATAGACGTCGCCCTCGGAGACGAGCGCGGGATCACCGGTCATCGCCGCGGCAGGCGCACCGAGCCGGCTCCTGAGTGCGGCAAAGCGAAAACCCACCGCACCCACAGCGAGGAACTGCGCGACCATCCCCACGAACTCCCTGGCCGGCTCCGACCAGGTGATGAGCGATTCGGCTTGCATGTGCGGTGGTTCTCCCGTGACATGAGATGTCGCCAGCGATGCGCCCGCGGTCGCATGAGGGTAAGACGTTGCACCGCCACGCGAAAGGCACTGCACGCTACCTTCTGACGGATGACGAATCCGGCACCCGGCGAACGTATTCCACCCGCCACCGAGCGCAGGAGCAGCGCGAGCGTGCTACGACGCCGCTGGCACGCGCTCGTGCAGCGCATCGGGTTACTGGAGTGGGACGAGGGTGTGCTGCTGCTCGTGGCCGGCGCGCTGATCGGGATCGTGGGCGGACTCGGCGTGGTCGGCTTCTACGGACTGATCGATCTCGCGTACGTCGCGTTCGTGCAGTGGCCGCTGCGGCTCGTCGGTCCGCTCGGCGCAGCACTGTACCTCCCGGCGCTCACCGGGCTCGGTGTGTGGGCGGCGTGGTACGTCGTGCGTCGCACACGTACTCCGGAGGGACAGAACGTGGCCGACGTGCAGCTCGACGTCGCCAAGCGGAACGGCGTGGTGCGTACTCGCCCCGTTGCGGTGCGCACGCTCGCATCGGCGATCACGCTCGGCTCCGGGGCATCAGCCGGCAGCGAGGGGCCGGTGGCGGTGCTCGGCGCGGCGGTGGGATCGGCATTCGGGCGCGTGCTGTCGCTCCAGCCGAGACACGTGAAGATCCTCGTCGGGTGCGGAGCCGCGGCGGGGATCGCCGGCGCGTTCAACGCACCGTTCGCTGGAGCGTTCTTCGCGCTGGAAGAGGTACTCGGTTCGTTCTCGGTGGCGGCGTTCAGTCCTGTCGTGATCGCGAGCGTGGTGGGGGCGCTCACGGCGCACAGCGTGCTCGGGAGCCATCCAGCGTTCCACATGCCGGCGATGGTGGATGTCCACCCAATCGCGAATGCGCTGCTCTATCCCCTGCTTGGCGTCGCGTGCGGTCTGGTGTCGGCGCTGTACGCGTGGATGACCGTGAAGATGCCGTACTGGACGAGCGAGATGCGCGGGCCGGCGTGGCTGCGTCCGGTAAGCGGAGGCGTGCTGGTGGGCGCGATCACGGCCGCGTCGGGCGGGTTGCTGTCAGGCACGGGACACCTGTCGATCCCCACGCCGGTGTTCGGCGGGATGGTGTGGTACGCTCTCGTCGGACTGTCGCTGGCCAAGGTGGTGGCGACGGCACTGACGCTCGGCACCGGCGGTTCGGGCGGCGTGTTCACACCGTCGCTGTTCATCGGCGCGGCGCTGGGGGGCGGGTTCGGACGACTGCTGGCGGGGATCATTCCCGGCCACTTCATCCATGCGGAAGCGTGGGCCCTGGTGGGAATGGGCGGCGTGGTAGCGGGAGCGACCCGAGCGCCGCTGACGGCGATCTTCA
>Ga0207657_10000827_pt1 | contig 32729 bp, 32 predicted proteins | sample KBSC33metaG_FD_184316 | JGI IMG/M metagenome (GOLD analysis project Ga0207657, IMG submission 184316) | Corn rhizosphere microbial communities from Kellogg Biological Station, Michigan, USA - KBS C3-3 metaG (SPAdes) (version 2) | ecosystem: Host-associated > Plants > Roots > Rhizosphere > Soil ...
ATTATTGGGTGCGCATGACCCGCCTGATCGCGCTCCTTTCCGCCATTGCCGCAGCCGCCGCGCTTCGTCTCGCGCCGCATCCGCCCAACTTCTCGCCGATCGATGCGATGGCGCTGTTCAGCGGCGCCTACCTCGCGAGGCGAGGAGTGATCGCGTTTGCGGCGCCGTTGGGAGCGCTGTTCCTCAGCGACCTGGTGCTGGGCTTTTATCACGGCATGGTGACTGTCTATTTCGCAGTCGCGCTGATCGTTCTCCTGGGCTTTTTCTCGCTCAGGAAGGTTTCGGCGCTTCGCGTCGGAGGCGCCGCGCTGGCGAGCTCGGTCCTTTTCTTCGTCGTCACAAATTTCGGCATGTGGCTGTCGAGCGGCATCTATCCGCGCACCTTCGCCGGCCTGGAAGCCTGCTATGTCGCTGCCATTCCATTCTTCCAGAATACGGTGGCAGGCGATCTCTTCTATGCCGCCTTGCTGTTCGGCGGCTTCGGTCTCGTCGAGCGTCTGGTGCCGCGACTGAGGTCCCGGGCCCTCCGGCCTGCGCGAGTTGCAACATCGCCGCGCGCCTAGTAGAGGCGCCGCTCAACTTGTCGCTGCTGGTCGGAAACCAGCGGCTAAGCCAAGGAAAAATCAGATGAAGTCCGGTACCCACCCCGATTACCACATGATCAACGTCGAGATGACCGACGGCACCAAGTTTCAGACCCGCTCGACCTGGGGCAAAGAGGGCGACACGCTCCACCTCGAGATCGACCCCAAGGTCCACCCGGCCTGGGTCGGCGGCACCCGCCAGGTCCAGGAAGGTGGCCAGGTCGCGCGCTTCAACAAGCGCTTCGGCGGCCTCACTCTCGGCAAAAAGTAAGCCTTGCGCTTCTCGACGCTGACCTCGGCTCCAGTGCTGGAGACCGAGCGTCTGATCTTGCGCGGCTTCCGGGAAGAGGATCTGCCCGACCACGCGGCGATCCTCGGCGACCCGGTCGTCATGAAGCATTTCGGCGGCCACGGCTTTGGCCGCGAGGATTCGTTCCGCCGGCTTCTCGGGGGAATCGGCCTCTGGCAGGTACAGGGCACGGGCCTGCTCGCCGCCGAGCGCAAGAGCGACGGCAAGCTCGTCGGCCATGTCGGGCTATTTGACTATCACCGCGAGATCACGCCTTCGATCGAAGGCTTTCCGGAGCTCGGCTACATTTTCGCCTCCGAAGTCCATGGTCAGGGGCTGGCCCGCGAAGCTTGCGATGCCATTTTGGACTGGGCGGACCGGACGCTCGACGCTGACGAGACGGTGGCCATCATCTCAATCGGCAATGACCCGTCGATTAAGCTGGCAGAGCGGCTGGGCTATGAGCGTCAGCCGGATGGCGTCTATCGCGACGAGCCGATCAGCATCTGGCGCCGCCGCAATCGCTTGCGGAGCTGATTACCAGCCCCCTCCGCCACCACCGCCGCCGCCGCCGCCCGACGAACCGCCTCCGCTCGATCCAGGCGCGGTAGAGGCCGAGCCGACCGCGCTCGATAGCGACGAGCCGACGCTGTCGACGAAGCTCGTGGGCGCGCTCCACGGGCTGCTCGACCCCGAATACCAGGCGAATCCCTGCTGTCCTTGGGCCGAGGCCGCGGCGAGAATGCCTTCGAACCTTTTCGCCCAGTGGTTCTCGACGCCGAGCGCGATCGCGTAAGGCAAATATTTCTCGAAGATAGCGGGCGTATCCCGCGGCATTGTCATTCGATCGAGTCGCTCTCCCTCGGTGATGGAGAGATATTGTTTGAAGCCGGCGATATGGTCGAGGACCTTGCGCCCCTCCGCCGTCGGCGCCGCCATCCACCAGAAGGCCGAAAGCACGATCGGCGCGGCAAGCAGCGGCAGGGTCAGGGGCAGCCACCATCCACTGTTCAGCGCGGCATTGAGGACCGGCATCCCGAACGCGATGGCGACTCCGAAGGCGGCGACGCCGACCAAGGTCAGCAGGCATTTGCCGACCGTAGAATCGTGGAAGGCGAGCCACAGCAAAGCCGCGACCGACAGGCTTCCGAATACGACGCCCACCTGCCACATGATCGCGCCGTAAGTCGCTGCGGCAACGGCTGCGCAGGTCAGCCAGAACAAGGCGGCGAACATCAGCAGCCCAGCTGAGGCCCAGCCGAGGTTGCGCTTGAACATCTTCCCTTCATATCTGTTCTTCAGCACAGCATCCAAGCTGCTCTTGGCGCTCTGGAAAGTCTTGTAGTTCTTCTGCTCCATCAGGATCGAATCGCCCGGCTCGCAGATGTCGCTGAGCGCCGCCTGCTCCTCTTCCGGCAGGGCGTTTGAAGAGGGGAGGCGTTCGACCCGCACCTTCTTGCTCGACAACCAGCCGGGGTCTTCCTCCGACATCTTGATGTGGCCGTGCACGCCCATGTCGACCAGCGCAGCGGCGAAGCTCCGGTTGTCGGCGCTCATCTTAGTCACGTAACGCATCCCGGCGGGGCTCAGGCCGTCGGGCGGCGAGAAAAGCGGCACGACCGTGCCCGCGCGCGGGTCGCGGCCGGCGCGCTTCCACGCCACGTAATAGAATGCGCAAAGCCCGATGAGGCTGAGAAGTCCGAGCAGGGGAGGCCCGTAATCGGCGAGCGCTTCCATGAGGCCGCTGCTCGCAGAGGCATCGGCGACGATGGCCTTCGGAAAGGCGACGGCAACGGTCAGCCCTTCATAAGCGCCGAGCGGCTGGCTCGTTCGGAAGGTGATGTCCCCCGGCTTCTCGTCGACGACTGCGGCATTGTGATCGGTCGCGCCTTGCGGGCCGGTGTAGACGGCGCGGTCGCCGAACTGGGCCGGGGAGGGGAGGCGTATCCGGACCTGCGCTTCATCGATCGGGAAGATCCAGGCGTTGCCGGTGACGTTCCAGTAGAGCTCGTCGAAGTCGCGGAAGCGGCCGATTTCGCGCGTCGCCCGGTAACGGATCACATACTCATGCTCGCCGACATCGACATAGGTGTCCGGGTCGCCGAGCTTGATGCGGACCCCGTTGCCGAACGGCTCGACCGACGCCTTGACCGGGCTGCCGTCGAGCGTCGCGCCCTCGAAGGTAAAGCCGACATGGAATTGAGTGCCGTTGCGGCCGCGGTAGCGTGTCGGGAAATCGCGATAGATGCCGTGATTGATCCGGTCGTGCTCGACGTTGATGTCGATCCGCTCGGCGACCTCGATCGAGGAATCCTTCTGGACCTGAATGTCGCTCCAATAGTGGAGGATCCGCTCCTCGGCATGCGCCGCGGCCGGCGTCAGCAGAAGGAGGAAAGCGACCAGGCCGCGCCAGAGGCTCGGCATGTCAGGCAGCCGGGCGGGCGAATGCCACCTTGGGGGCGCTCTGGATCGTCGGATCGTCGTCCTGGTAGAACGGCTCTTCGGTGAAGCCCGCGGGGCGCGCGATCAGCGAGGGCGGGAAGCTCTGGATGGTCGAGTTCAGGTCGCGGACGGTGGCGTTGTAGTAGCGCCGCGAACTCTGAAGCTCGGTTTCGATGCTCGACAGCTGGTCCTGAAGCTGGAGGAAGTTGGTGTTGGCCTTCAGCTCGGGATAGGCCTCCGCGACGGCGAATAGCCGCCCGATCAGGCCGGTCATCTGGGCGTCCGCCTGCGCGGTCGCCTGAACGCCGCCTGCGTTCACCGAAGCGGCGCGCACCCGGGAAACTTCCTCGAACACCTCGCGCTCGTGGGTGGCATAGCCCTGAACGCTCTCGACCAGGTTCGGAATGAGGTCGGCACGGCGGCGGAGCTGGACGGTGATCCCGCTGAACGCCTCCTTTACCAGCGCACGAAGCCGGACGAGCCGATTATAAATGCCGATGACGTAGAGAAGCGCAAGGACGACAAGGCCCAGGACGATCCAGCCGATCATGTGAATTCCCCCGTAGTTCGCGCACGAACATAGGGAGGTTCACAGCCGTTCGCTAGAAGGCGGCGAGACCTGTGATCGCGCGTCCCATGATGAGGGCGTGGACGTCGTGCGTGCCTTCGTAGGTGTTGACCGTCTCGAGGTTTGCCGCGTGGCGGATGACCTGGAACTCGGCGGAGATTCCGTTGCCCCCGTGCATGTCCCGGGCGATCCGCGCGATCTCCAGCGCCTTTCCGCAATTGTTGCGCTTGATGAGGCTGATGGTCTCGGGGATCAGCTCATTCGCTTCGAGCCGGCGGCCGACGCGGAGCGCGGCCTGAAGCCCGAGCGCGATGTCGGTCGCCATGTTGGCGAGTTTCAGCTGCACGAGCTGGTTGGCCGCGAGCGGCTTGCCGAACTGCTTGCGGTCCAGCGTGTACTGGCGCGAAGCTGCGTAGCAGAATTCGGCCGCGCCCATCGATCCCCAGGCGATGCCGTAGCGCGCGCGGTTGAGGCAGCCGAACGGACCTTTCAGGCCCTCGACGTTGGGCAGGAGCGCATCCTCGCCGACTTCCACTTCGTCCATCACGATCTCGCCGGTGATCGACGCACGCAGGCTGAGCTTTTCCTTGATCTTGGGCGCCGAGAGGCCTGCCATGCCCTTTTCGAGGACAAAGCCGCGGATCTTGCCGCCATGAGCGTCCGACTTCGCCCAGACGACGAAGACGTCGGCGATGGGCGAGTTGGTGATCCACATCTTCGTTCCGGTCAGGCGGTACCCGTCGGCCGTCTTCTCGGCCCGCGTGCGCATGCTACCGGGGTCGGAACCGGCGTCTGGCTCGGTGAGGCCGAAGCAGCCGATCCATTCGCCACTCGCGAGCTTGGGCAGATACTTCCGCCGCTGCTCTTCCGAGCCGTAGGCGAAGATCGGATACATAACGAGGCTCGACTGGACCGAGCAGGCGGAGCGGTAGCCGCTGTCGACGCGCTCCACGGCTCGCGCGATCAGCCCGTAGCTGACGTAGCCAAGACCCGCCCCGCCATATTCGTTCGGAATCGTCGCGCCGAGGAGTCCGAGCTCGCCCATCTCGCTCATGATCTCGCGGTCGAACCGCTCTTCGAGATAGGCGGAGGTAACGCGCGGCTGCAGCTTCTCCTGGGCATAGCCCTCGGCGGTGTCGCGGACGAGTCGCTCTTCGTCGGTCAACTGGCGATCGAGATCGAACGGGTCCTGCCAGTCGAACGGAAGCAGCCTGGGCTCGTGATGAGCCTCGTCATGCGAAGCGTCCGCGATGCGTGAAGTCGCCAATTTACCGGTTCCTGCGATGTCAGAAGTCGCGCGCCTCTTAGTCGCTTCAGTCGGCCTTTGCCACCTTCGCCGCGCCGCCTCCGCCGAAGCTGCGCTTCAAGGTGATGCCGACGCTCTTGTGGCGATTGCGCTCGCGGGTCTCGAAGAAGACGAAGTCAGGCTGCGCGCGGTTCGGCCTGAACAGGAGCCGCTCGCGGTTCCCGCTGCTTTCAAACGCATTGTCGACGTCGAGCGTGATCGCGGTATTCGCCCACGGGCGGTATTCGACGAACCCGGTCCAATAGGGGCTGCCGTTGAAGTTGGTGTCGAACTCGTCGGTTCGGTAGAAGGTGAATCGCTGGTTGTCGGACACCGCGAAGCCGTAGGACCACTTGCCGGAATCGCGGCGGGCATCGAGGTTCCACTGCCAGGTCGGGAAGAAACCGCTCCATTTGCGACGCTCGTGACTGATCGGATCCTCGACTCGGGTACGCTGGAGCGTTCCGCTGCCCTTGATCCTGAGGCCGCTCCACAGGCGCGACAGCGGCAGATCGAGGGTCAGCTGGGCGAAGTCGCGCGTGCCGGTCCCGAGATTGCCAGGCGCATCGAAGAACTTCTTCGACACGTCGTCGAAAATGAGGATTCGATCCTGGAGCAGGCTGACCTGGTCGTGGCCCAGGTCGAGCTTGAACAGCCCGTCGCCGAGTAGCGGATGATCGACCGTCGCGCGCAATTCCCATGTCCGCTGCGGCTGGAGCTGGGCATTGCCGCCGTTCACGCGCTGCGCGGAAAGGTCGGCGACGCTGATGAAATCGTAGAAATCGAGCTGGGCGACCTTGCGGCGGGCGGAAAGCTGCGCGTGCCATCCGGTGCCGGAGTTCCAGTCGAGCGACAGGCTCGGCTTGAGGAACTTGAGGCGGCGGTCCTCGCTCGCATCGCCGGTGACGATTAGGTGCGAGAATTCGAAGTTGAGGCCCCCGTCGATGCGTAACCGCGGGGAGAGCGTCTTGCCGACGTTGACGTAGGTCTCGCCGCGGGTCTCCTTCACCCTCGCATCGGCGATCGGAAGCGGGATGGGGACGGCGTTCCCGTGCTCGTCGACCTCCGAATAAGCGACATGGTCATCGAGCGTGTTGAGTGCGGCTTCCGCGCCCGCCTCGAATGAGAAGCCGAGCAGGTCCGACCGCGTCCAGCTGAGGCGGCCGATTGTCTCGTTGCGGCGGGCATCGACCAGCTGCTCGAAGCCGCCGTCGACCGGGGCATCGTCCTCGATCAGGCCGGCCCGCTGCACATATTGGTCGAAATCGTGGCGTTTCCGACGCGTGGCGAGCGCGACGAGCTTCAAGGCTCCTTCGGCGAGCGGCCTAGTGACATCGCCGCCCAATTCGAACACCGGGTCGCGATAATGCTGGTGGAGATTGTCGTCGTGCGGCGCGCCACCGTTCGGCGTCACGAGGTTGCGCTGATAGAGATCGAATCGGCTCGGCTGCCACCGCGCGTTGATTCTGTAGGCGTCGTCGGCGCCGTGCTCGAGCGCATATGCGGCCGAGAGGAACGGATCGCGGTTGTAATAGACATTGTGCTTGCGCCGGGACTCCACGCGCTGTCCCGCAAGCACGTCCGTGAAGCTGTCGGTGCCCTCCTCGAACTGCTTGTTGCGCTGCGTACCCGCCGATAGGTTGAGGCTCGAAGGCCCTTTACGGATTAGCGCGTTGGCCGAAAGGTTGGGCTGGACGTAACCAGTGTAGCGACGCGTGGCGTTGGCGGTGACGTTGGCATCGAAGCCCGCCGCGTCAGACAGCACGACGTTGAGGACCTGGCTCTTGCCGGCATAATCGGAGCCATAGAGGTCGCCGGGCCCGAGTTCGACGCGAACCACGCGCTGCGCCGGAATCCGCTGCAAGGTGACGTCAACCGTCTCGGATTTGGTGCTTGGACGCGCGCCGTTGATGACGACGTTGCCGGCGGTACCGGCGAATCCGCGCACATCGACGCTGCCGGTTGCGCTCTGCGTGCTGCCGAGGTCGAGCTGGAAGCCCGGGACATGCTCGACGATGTCGAACGCCGTGCGCGGCGCGAACTGCGCGAAGAATGCGGCGTCATAGACGGTCGTCCGGCTCGCCGCCGAGGCCGTGCCGCCCGGCTGCCGCGCCAAAGCTGGCGAAGACGCAAGCGCGGCGACGGCGGCAAGGCTGGAGAATGCAACTGCCCGCAACTTATTCTCCTGCCGGATTAGGTTTGGATGTGGAGCGCCAGATGGTCGCGCCGAGCCAGCTGCGGTCGACCAATCGACCGGCGATTCTACGGAGCGCTGCCGGGCGCCGACGAAGCGGCGAACCGGCGCCTAGCGTCTGCGACCGAAGATTTTCAGCTCGATCAGCTTGCTGACGTCGGGCATCGGCTGCCCGTCGCCGGCGACCGATCGGACGAATTCGGGCGTGATGCCCATCGCCTTCAGCTCGACCAGGGTGTGGGCGGGAAGGCGGTAGCCGAGTCGGTCGAAGCCGGCGATATAGTCGGGCGTGACGTTCAACGCCTTGAGCTGCACAAGCTCGTCGGCGGGAAGACCGGCATAGCCTGTACGGACAAACCCCGCGATCCACTGCGGCGTGATGTTGAGCGCCTTGAACTGCATCAGGTCGCCGAGCTTGTTCGGACGGTAGCCGACGCCCGCCAGCCCCGCGATGTAGCCGCGGTCGACACCGAGCGCGGTCAACCCCATCAGATCGCCTACAGATGGCTGGGGATAGCGCGCGGCGGCCAGCGCATCGATGAGGTCGCGGCGGACATCGAGGACGACCAGGCCGAACGACTGGTCGGGCCGCGGCCGGGCGATGCCGCGGCTGTCGAGCAAGCGGATGAACTCCGGATCGAGTGCTAGCCCGCAATCGCCCTCGGCAAACGATCCGCCGCCGCGGCCGGAACAGTCGATCCGCCCCGACTCGCGGATCAGGGAAAAGCGAAGGGGACGGGTGCCGCTCGCCCGAAACCCGGCAAGGTCGAGGCCAACGAGGTCGCCGGGCCGAAACCCTGACGACCAGTTGTTGTTGTGGCGGGAATCCTGGTCGCTGCGAAAATCGGCCTGGATGCGATCGCCGCTTTTCTCGGACCTCAAGGTGAAATGCACCGTGCCGGGCCCGACCGCGGCGCAGGCGGAAGCGATGGTCACGAACGAGAGAAACAGGGCACCGATAAGAGCGAAGAAGCGGTTCATGGTCGGTCTCCTTGGGCAAAGCTCGCCCGTTCGCCCGAGGCGGGCGCTCAAAAACTTGGCTGGTGATCAGTGGTTAGTTGGTGGCCGAGCCGTCAGCCGTCCGGATCGGGGTCGGGCGGGTTCCAGCCCCGCGGCGGTACTCTCGGTGGGGCGGGCGGCACCGGCGGCCTGGCGAGGCCCCCGCCCTGGAGCTCGACGAGATCGTCGGCGGTGAGGGACCTCCCCGATTTTCGGGCGCGGGCCGCGAAGCCGGGATCGATCCCGACAGCACGGAGCTGGACAAAGTCGTCGAAATCGCCGCGAACGCCCGCTGATCGCATCGCCCGGACGTACGAGCCGCTAAGCCCGACGGCCCGCGCCTGGACGAGGTCGTCCGCGTCGATTCCCGGGAAGCCTGCGGCGAACAGGTCGCGGGCGAATTCAGGCGTGACTCCGACGGCGCGCATCTCGGCAAACTCGGACTGGTCGAGGTTCGCAAGCCCGTGTCCGACCGCACGCATTTGCGCGACATATTGCGGCGTAACGCCGATCGCCGCCATCGCCGCCGCCCTAGCAGTCACAGCCTCGGCACGCGCCCGCCCCGCATAGGCGGCGGCGACGGCGGGGATGTCGTTCGAATTGATGTAGGTCGTCGTCCTGGCGCCACTGACCGAGGTGGCGACGACTTTCCGCCGGCCCTGTGCATCCGCGGGATAGATGACCGCCGACGCTCCGGAAGGCGACGAAGCGATAAGGACGCCGTGCCTGCTGACGACGGACGCGCCGTCCGATCCGTCGGCTTCGAAATCCGGCTGTTTGTTTTTGTCGGAGACTGCGGCAACCGCGGTCTGGACCGACGCCGACACGCCGCTCGCGATGATGTGCGGCAGGTCGGTCGGCGCATCGGAAGCCGCGGGATAGTAAGCGAGGTGCGGTTCGCTCGCGGCGATGGACTTGCCGGCAACCTTGGACTTCATGCCCGCGGGCGTCAGCGTGAGCGCAGCCAGCGGCGCGGCAACCAGGACCGCGCCGACGAACACGCCGGCTGCGAACCCACGCGCAGCGGGGCCCCGGACCGACGATCCGTCGAGCACGCGCGCGACCCGGCGGGCCAGCGAGTTCTTCGATGGCGCGACACCGTGCGCGCCCAGCAGTAGCCCCGGGCATTCGTGCCGGGCGACGCCGACCAGCAGCTGCGCATAATCGGTCTCCGCGATGTCGGCGCCGAGCACGGCATCGTCCGCCGCTTCCTCGCGTAGCTGGTGCGCTTCGCGGGCAAGCATCCAGACAAAGGGATTGAACCAGAACAGCGCGGTCGCGATCCGGGCCAGAAGCAGCTTGACCCAGTCCATCCGCGCGACGTGGGCGAGCTCGTGCGCGATGATCGCCTCGGCTTCACCCGACGCCTCGACGGCGCGCGTGTTGAGTAGGATCACCGGGCGCATCAGGCCCCAGCTGATCGGCGAGGCGAGCTCGTTGCTGGTGAGCAGCGCGGTACCGTGCTTGAACCCCATCCGTCTCTGCGCCCGGGCGAGCGCGCTCAGCCAATGGCCGTCGACAAGGACGTCGGCGCGCGCTCGAAGGGCGACCAGTCGCGCGAGCGCGAGCGCGGTGATCAGGAGCAGGACGACGGCCGGGATCGCGTAAAGGGCCGATGCGGCGGCTACGGCGCTGACGACCGTGCGCGAAGGCCTGGCGACTGGCGTCACAGTCGTCGGAATTGTTTGGGGAGCGGGTGTCACTGCCACAGCAGGCGCGTGGATTTCCGGCGCCTCGCCGAGCAGGGCGGGCGCTTCGACCGTCCACCGCGGCAGCGCGAGCGGGGCAAAGGCCATGATCACCAGCGCGAGAAGGCCGATATGGGCGACCCACGACCGCTCGGCCGCCGAACGGTGCTTCATCAGCGCGAGCAGGCCGAGCGTGAGGCCGGCAACGAGCAGCGACTTGAGCGCGATCGCGATGAGGACGGACATCACTTGCCCCCTTTGGCTTCCCGTGCGCGGGCGATCATTTGCTCGAGCTCGTCGAGCTCCTTGTCGCCGAGCTTGCCGGACATCCCGAGAAGGGCGCTGGCGGCACTCGCCGGCGACCCGTTGAAGAAAACGCGGACAATCTCGCTCAGCGCAGACTTCTTCGCCAACGTGTCGGAGACGACCGGGCTGTAGAGAAAGCCGCGCTCAGATTCGCTGCGCTGGACGAAGCCCTTGTCCTCGAGCCGCTTCAACATCGCGCGCACCGCCGAGCCACTGAGCGGATCGGGCAGCGCGTCGCAGATCTCGGCGACGAGCACCGGCCCCCGCTCATAGAGGATGTCGACGATCTGCCGTTCGCGGGGCGGGAGCTTGCTGAGCATGGTCAAATCCTGTCCGATACGCGGAGTCGTCGCGCTACATTTGTAGTCGATGCTACATTTGTAGCGCCGATGCAAGATGCTTTTTCGCGTGTCTGGCGGATGGGGTGGGATTCGAACCCACGGACGCTTGCACGTCGCCGGTTTTCAAGACCGGTGCCTTAAACCGCTCGGCCACCCATCCTCGATTGGCGGGTGGCTATCGCGTGTCGGGACGGGCTGTGCAAGGCGCGGGATGAACCAAGCTGGCCGGATGGGGGTTAATCAAACTAGCCTCCGATGTTGGGAGGAGGGCGTATTGTCGGCGATCAGTTCATGGGTGTGGGTTGCGGCTTCGGCCGCCTCGGTCGGGTCATCGGCTGCACCCGTTTCCGCTCCATCGGTCGAGCCGGCGACCGTGGCCGCCGCATCTGCCGCGGCGTTCCAATCCTCCGCGTACAGCTGGGACATGTACAAAACGCGGCTCGCCGCGCTCGCGAGGCAGCAGGGTGTGCGCGAATCGACGATCCGGACCTACGTCCCGGGCCTTCTTATCAACAACCAGGCAATCGAGCTGGAGCGCACAGAGCCAGTCGCTCGAAGCAGCGGCGGCGTGGTCGGCTCGCTCGCACCTTATTTGAAGAGCCACGTCACGCCTTCTCTGGTTCGCCGAGGCCACGACAATTACGCCGACCATTACACCGCCCTGCGGGGGCTGGAGGCGCGATACGGGGTCGACCCCGCAGTCCTGATGGCGATCTGGGGGCACGAGACGAGCTACGGGCTCGTCACGGGCAATAACGACCTTCTCAATGCACTTGCCAGCCTCGGCTATTACGGACGGCGCCGGACCTTCTTCGAAAACGAGTTCGTCGCGGCGCTGAAGCTCATCGACCTCGGGGTACCGCGCTACCGGCTGAAAGGCAGTTGGGCGGGCGCGACGGGCTATCCGCAATTCATGCCGTCCGTCGCGCTGCGACTTCGCGCCGACGGGGATGGCGACGGTTATGCCGACATCTGGGCCAACGAGCTGGACGGCCTCGCATCGATCGCTACCTATCTGCGCGACGCGGGATGGAAGCCGAATGTGCCGTGGGGGATTGCGGTGCGGACCCCGGCCGGCCTCAACCGCTACGCCATCGTCAACCGGGTCACGGCGCCGCGCTGTCCGCAGGTCTATCGGCGGATGAGCCGCTGGCTAAGCATGCGCGAATGGCGCGCACTCGGGGTTACCCCGATCGGCCGCTCGTTGCCCGACAATGAGATGGCGAGCCTGATCGAGCCCGACGGGCCTAACGAGCGCGCGTTCCTGCTGACCACCAACTACCGCTCGATCCTCGATTACAATTGCTCGAATTTCTACGCGATTTCGGTGGGGGTTCTGGCGGACGCGATTGCACGGCGATAGACAGGGCTCGTTGCCAGCCTGAACCAGGGGAATTCGACATTTCGATGCCGCGCACCATCTTACTCGCCACCGCCGCCTCCCTCCTTTTTGCAAGCGCATCGCCGGCCGCCGCGCCTCAGTTCGAGACGCCGGCGAAGGTCGCCTACCTGATCGACCTCTCCTCGGGCGCGGTGCTGTACGAGAAGAACGCGGACGTTCGAATGCCGCCGGCCTCGATGGCCAAGATGATGACCACGGACGTTGCCTTCGAGCTAATCGATTCCGGCAAGCTGTCGATGAACAAGATGTGCACCGTACGGCCTGAGACCTGGCAGAAGTGGCACGGCCCGCAGGCCGGCTCGACCATGTTCCTATCGGCGAACGAGCAGGTCAGCGTCGAGAACCTCCTGAAGGGCATCGTGACGCTATCGGGCAACGACGCATCGGTCGTGCTCGCCGAATGCATTGCCGGCACCGAGCAAGCCTTCACCGAGCAGATGAACGCGCTCGGAAAGCGCATTGGCCTCACCAACAGCCATTTCGGAACCGCCAACGGCTGGCCTGACAATGGCGTCACCTACGTCAGCGCGCGCGACCTCGCGACCTTGGCTCGGTGGGAGATCGAGCACCACTACAAGCTCTACAAGCACTTCTACTCGCTGCCGAGCTTCACCTGGGGCAAGACCATGGGGGCCGGCCAGGACATCACCCAGGCCAATCGCAACCCGATCCTGGGCGTGGTTCCCGGCGCGGACGGGCTGAAGACCGGCCATACCGACGAGGCGGGTTATGGCTTCACCGGCTCGGCCGAGCAGAACGGACGCCGGCTGATCGAAGTCCTCGCCGGGATGGACAGCTGGAACCAGCGCGTCGTCGAATCGCGGCGGCTGATGGAATGGGGATTCAACGCCTGGAGCGCCAAGCCGCTGTTCAAGGCCGGCGCCAAGGTCGGCGAAGCACAGGTGCAGCTCGGCGGTGAAAGCGAGGTCTCGCTGGTGGCGCCGCGCGATCTCGCCGTGACCATCCCGGCAGGGTTGGTGAGCGGCGGTCCCACGACGATGAAGATCCGCTATCAGGGCCCATTGGTCGCGCCGATCGCCAAGGGGCAGGAAGTCGCGCAGCTCGTGATCACCACCGGCGACACCCAGCCCCAGATCGTTCCGCTTGTGGCGGGTGAGGACGTCGGAAAAGCCGGCTTCTTCGGACGCGTCTGGGCCGGGCTCAAGCAGCTCGTCGGGATGGCGTGAACCGCGGCAGGTTCATCACGCTCGAAGGCGGGGAGGGGGCCGGCAAGTCCACGCAGGTGAAGGCGCTCGCGGAGGCACTTCGCGCCCGTGGGATCGATGTGCTCGTCACTCGTGAGCCCGGGGGGAGCCCGGGGGCGGAGGCGATTCGTGAGCTATTGCTGGCCGGAGTGGAGGAGAGATGGGGGCCGCGGGCCGAGGCGTTGCTCTTCGCCGCCGCCCGGTCCGACCACGTGGAAAAGACGATTCGCCCGGCTCTTGAGGCTGGCCGCTGGGTCTTGAGCGACCGCTTCGTCGACAGCTCGCTCGCCTATCAGGGCGGGGCCGGCGGACTCGGGATCGAGACGGTGCGCGAGATCAACGCCTTCGGGCTCGATGGGTGCTATCCCGATCGCACCTTGGTTCTCATTCTCGACGACGGCAGCGAGCGCGCCCGCGCCCGCGACAGCGGCGAGAGCGACCGCATCGGGGGCCGCCCGGACGACTATCACCGCAAAGTCGACGCCGCCTTCCGGATCATCGGCGCGGAGGAGCCTGAGCGGGTCCAGTTCCTCGACGCTTCGGGCGCGCCGGATGAAGTGACCACGCGCCTCCTCGATGCGATCAAGGACCTGTTGCCGTGATCGTCGGGCAGGACAGGGCCGTCGACCAGTTCGCCTCGGCCTGGGCGAGCCGCAAGCTTCACCACGCCTGGCTCTTCGCGGGACCGAAAGGCGTGGGGAAAGCGAGCTTCGCCCGTGCTGCGGCCCGGCGAGTGCTCGCTGACGCCGCTGGTCCGCCGGTCGACCTTTCCGGTATCGAAGCGCCCGAGGAGCACCGGATCGTCAAGCTCGTCGATGCCCGAAGCCATCCCGACATGCGCTGGCTCGAGCGGCTCGAGAAAGAGAAAGGCGACGGGCTCGCGCGCGACATCACGATCAAGCAGGTGCGCGGCCTCGGCGAGTTCATGGGCATGACGGCGGCCCTGTCGCCGTGGCGGGTCGCGGTGATCGACAGCATGGACGAAATGAACAAGGAGGCGTCGAACGCGCTCCTCAAAATGCTCGAGGAGCCGCCGGCCAACACGCTCTTTTTCCTCGTCAGCCATGCGCCGGGACGGCTGCTGCCGACGATCCGCTCGCGGTGCAGGCTTTTGCATTTCGACGCTCTTGCCGACGACGCCATGATGTCAATCCTGGGAGAGCGCTCACCCAACCTCAGCGCCGCCGAACGCAAAAGGGTGGTCGAAATGTCGTTCGGATCGGCGGGGCGTGCGCTTGCATTTGCCGAGCTCGGTCTAGCGAAGCTCGAGGATGCGGCGATCGCGATCCTGCGCGGAGGGGATCCGACCAACGCCCAGCGCGCCGCGCTTGCGATCGAGCTTGGGAAGAAGGCGTCGGCGGAGCGCTATGCCGCTTTCCTCGATCTGGCCCCGTCGCTGATCGCTCGCGAAGCGCGCGGCTTGCGGGGGGCATCGCTCGAGCGTGCGCTGGACGCTTATGCGAAGACGCGCGAGCTGGCGACGGTCGCGCCCCGGGTCTCGCTCGACCCCGCCGCGACCGTGTTCCAGATCGGCGGGTTTCTCGCAGCTGTCGGCGGACCCCCTTCCTTGAAGCGCTAGGGGCGGGCGGCTAGGGCGTCGCCATGGGCGAGCCCTTCTATATCACTACCGCGATCAGCTACCCGAATGGGCCGCCGCATATCGGCCACGCCTATGAGGCGATCGCCGCCGACGCCATCGCCCGCTTCCAGCGTGCCCTGGGCCGCGACGTGCGCTTCCAGACGGGCACCGACGAACACGGCCTGAAAATGACTCAGGCAGCGCGCGGCGAAGGTGTCGAGCCGCGCGCCTTCGCGGACAAGATGTCGCGCCTTTTCCGAGCTATGTGCGATACTCTTAACGTCTCGTACGACCGCTTTATCCGAACGTCTCAAGAAGATCACTACCGTGCCAGCCAGGCGATCTGGACAGCGATGGAGGAGAGGGGAGACCTCTATCTCGACCGCTACGAGGGTTGGTATTCGGTCCGCGACGAGGCCTATTACGAGGAGGACGAGCTAACTGCTGGAGAAGGCGGCACGAAGCTGTCGCCGCAGGGCACGCCGGTCGAGTGGACGGTCGAGGAAAGCTGGTTCTTTCGGCTTTCGAACTATCAGCAGCCGCTGCTCGACCTTTACGCCGCGAACCCCGAGTTCATCCGCCCCGAGAGCCGCCGGAACGAGGTCGTGCGCTTCGTCGAGGGCGGCTTGAAGGACCTCAGCATCTCGCGGACCAGCTTCGACTGGGGCGTGCCGGTGCCGGGCAGCGACAATCACGTGATGTACGTCTGGCTCGACGCGCTGACCAATTACATCACGGGCCTCGGCTATCCCGACGACACCGAGCTCTGGCGCCGATACTGGCCCGCGGACATTCACCTCATCGGGAAGGACGTGGTGCGGTTCCACGCGGTCTACTGGCCGGCGTTCCTGATGAGCGCGGGGATCGCGCTCCCGAAACAGGTCTACGGTCACGGTTTCCTGCTCAGCCGCGGCGAGAAGATGTCGAAGAGCGTCGGCAATGTCGTCGACCCGATGGTTCTCGCCGACCGCTTCGGGGTCGATGCGCTGCGCTATTTCCTGCTGCGCGAGGTTACCTTCGGCCAGGACGGAAGCTATAGCGCCGAAGCCATTGTGAACCGGGCCAATGCCGAGCTTTCGAACAGCTTCGGCAACCTCGCCCAGCGGACGTTGACCCAGATCCTGCGCAACTGCGGCGGAGGCCCGCCGGAAATCCACGGCCACAATGACGCGGATAACGCGCTGTTCGACATTGTCTGCGGGGCAGCGAGCGCCGCTATCCCGGGGGCTTACGCCGACCTCGCGCTCAACAAGGCCTGCGAGGCGTGGATTCAGGCCGTGTTCGCCTGCAACGCCTACATCGACGAGCAGGCGCCATGGGCGCTGAAGAAGACCGACCCGCAGCGGATGGAAACCGTGCTCGCGACGCTCTACATCTGCATAGCGGTGCTGGCGGTGGCGATCAGGCCGGTAATTCCAGCGAGCGCTGATCGGCTTCTCGACAGCATGGGAGTGGCGCCTGAGCTCCGGACGTTCGACGGCATCCTGAGCCACTGGTACTCGCCGCTCGCGGAAACTGACTTCAAGCTCGCGCCGCCGACGCCGCTTTTCCCGCGGCTCGAGCTTCCCAAAGACGCGGAGGCCGCGGCGTGAGGCTGATCGACAGCCATTGCCACCTCAATTACGAAGGCCTCGTAGAACGCCAGGCCGAAGTGCTTGAGAATGCCCGCGAACGCGGCGTCGCCGGTTTCCTCAACATTTCCACCCGCCAGCGCGAGTGGGACGACATCATCGCGGTGGCCGAGCGTGAGCCCGACGTCTGGGCGAGCGTCGGCGTGCACCCGCATGAGGCCGACGCGCATCCCGATCTCGGCGCTGCTGCCCTGGCCGAGGCTGCCGACCATCCGCGGGTGATTGCGATCGGCGAGTGCGGGCTCGATTATTATTACGACAAGTCCGACCGCGCCGCGCAGCGGGAGCGCTTCCAGGCACATATCGAGGCGGCTCGGCAGACCGGACTTCCACTGGTAATCCACACGCGAGAGGCGGAAGAGGACACTGCGGAAATCCTCGAAGCCGCGGTGAAGGAGGGGGGCGTCACCGGCGTCCTTCATTGTTTTACGGGGTCGGCCGAACTCGCACGAAAAGGGCTCGATCTCGGTTTCTATGTTTCCCTGTCGGGCATCGTCACCTTCAAGAACGCGGCGGACCTGCAGGCGATCGCCAAATGGCTTCCGGCGGACCAGATGCTGGTCGAGACGGATTCACCCTTTCTCGCGCCGGTCCCCCATCGCGGCCAGAAATGCGAGCCAGCCTTTGTCGCCGATACGGCGCGTTTCGTTGCTGAGCTGCGCGGCGAGGAGCCTGATCAACTCGCCGAAGCTACCACCGCGAACTTCTTCAAATTATTCAAGAAAGCCCAAGAGTAGTTGAAGATTCGAATACTCGGCTGCGGGACGTCGACCGGGGTTCCGAAGATCGGCAACGACTGGGGCCAGTGCGACCCCGCCGAGCCGCGCAATTATCGCCTGCGAACCTCGATCCTCGTCGAAAGCGGCGGGGAGCGCATCCTCGTCGATTGCGGGCCCGATCTTCGGCAGCAGCTTCTGGCCGCGCAAGTGAACCGTCTGAATTTAGTCATCGTCACGCACGCGCACGGCGACCATTGTCATGGGATCGACGAGCTCAGGCCGGTATCGCAGGCGATCGATCGCCCGCTGCCCCTCTACGCGCGTTCCGGCGTGCTGTCCGAGCTGGAGGTACGCTTCGGGTATGCCTTCGCCCGCTCCGAATTCTATCGACCGATTGTCGAGGCACGCGAGCTCGGGGAGGAGTTGAGCTTCGGTCACGCACGAGCGCGCTTCGTCGACCAGCCTCACGGCGGCCCGACATCGCTCGGAATCCGTTTCGACGAAGGGAGCCATTCGGCGGCTTACGCCATCGACTTCAGCGACTTAACCGACGAGATGGCTGCGCTTTACGAGGGCTCGGACGTGTGGATCGCCGATTGCCTCACGCGCCGTCCGCATCCGACTCATGCGCATCTCGACGGCGTGCTGGGTTGGGCAAGGGAATTGCGGGTGGGGCAGCTCTATCTCGTTCACATGGGAAACGGGCTCGATTATCGAACGCTCGTCGCCGAGCTCCCCGACTGGGCCGCGCCGGCCTATGACGGGCTCGAGATCGCCTTATGAGCAACGACCTGATGCTTGGCGGCGTCTATATCCTGATGGCGATGATGCTCGTCATCGGCTCGCTGATGGCGCGCAGGGAACGGATTGCGAAGCTTGCGGTGATGGCCGGGGCTTGGGTCGTGATCTTCGCCGCAGGCTTCGTGATTTTCACCTTTCGCGACGATTTTGGCTATCTCGCCGAACGCCTGAAAGCAGAGGCAATCGGAACGCCCGTCACGGAAGGCCGCGTCACTCGAATTCCAATGGCGATCGACGGCCATTTCTGGGTTCATGCCAAGCTCAACGGGCACAATGTGAAGTTCCTGGTCGACAGCGGCGCGACGATGACCACCATCGACCGGCAAACCGCCAACGAGGCCGGCGTGGCTGTCGCGCCGCGCGCGGACCAATATGTCCGGACCGGCAACGGCGTGATCCGCGTCTCGAGCGCGCTTGCCGACGAGCTTGCGATAGGCGACATCGTTCGTCACGACGTCGCGCTACAGGTCGCGGACAGCGACGACCTCAATGTCCTCGGGATGAATTACCTCTCGACCCTGAAGCGCTGGGGGGTCGAGGGCCGTTGGCTGATCCTCGTCTCGTGATCTATGTTGGTCTTTACATAATGCATATTATCATACTTACAGATTGTCGCAGCGGAGGGGCCCCTCGTGCCTCTTGAGCGCCTCCGAGAGATCATGCGCCGCCTGCGCGATCCAACGACCGGCTGCGAATGGGACACGGTCCAGACGTTCGCCACGATCGCGCCCTATACGATCGAAGAAGCCTATGAGGTCGCCGACGCGATTGCGCGCGACGACATGGGCGCGCTCGCCGATGAGCTCGGCGACTTGCAACTGCAGGTCGTCTTCCACGCGCAAATGGCTGAGGAAGCTGGAATATTCACGCTCGAGGACGTGATCGCGCGAATTTGCGACAAGATGGAACGCCGCCACCCGCACATCTTCGGCGATGCCGAGCACGGCGGCCACCACCTGTGGGAGAAGATCAAGGCCGAGGAACGCGCCGCCAATCCCGACAAGAGCGCGCTCGCCGGCGTCGCTCTCGCGCTTCCCGCGCTGGAGCGCGCCGCCAAGCTGCAGCGCCGAGCAGCGCGCGTCGGCTTCGACTGGCCCGACGCCTCCGGCCCGCGGGCGAAGATCGACGAGGAGCTGGCCGAGCTCGAAGCCGAGACCGAGCATCCGCGCATGCTCGAAGAGCTCGGCGACCTTCTATTCGCGGTGGTGAACCTCGCACGCCATCTCAATATCGAGCCGGAAGCCGCGCTTCGCGAAGCGAACGCCAAGTTCGAAAAGCGCTTTCGCGCGATCGAACAAGAGCCCGGGTTTGCCGAGATGAGCCTGGATGAAAAGGAAGAGCTATGGGCGGCCGCCAAGAAGGCTCAGGCAGGCTCCATCGCCTGAAAGCGCGCCCAATTGTCGGGCGATAGTCGTACCGATAGCTGCACCTGGTCATGGTCGATCGCCTGGGTCAGCACCTCGCCGCGAGCATGGAGCCAGGCGATCCTGTCGCCCGCGCTTGCCGGCAGGCATATCTCGTGAACCTGCTCGCCGCTGCGCAGGCGCTCCGCCATCCGCTCGCGAAGCTCGGCCAGGCCCTCGCCGCTAACGGCCGAGATCGGCACGACATCCTCGCGCCGGTTCGCTTCCTCGATCAGGCGAGTCCGATCCTCGACCGACAACAGGTCGATCTTGTTCCAGGCCTCGATCCGCGGCGGCGCCCCCTCCTCCGCGAGGCCCAGCGACGAAAGCACATCCTCGACGTCTTCGCCCTGCGCTTCATGGTCGGGATGCGCCATGTTGCGCACGTGGACGAGCAGATCCGCCTCGCGGACCTCTTCCAATGTGGCGCGGAATGCCGCGATCAACTCCGTCGGGAGGTCGGAGACGAACCCGACGGTGTCCGACAGGATCACCTTGTCGAAGCCCGGGAGCCTGATGTCGCGCATGGTCGGGTCGAGCGTCGCGAAAAGCAGGTTCTCAGCGAACACAGCTTCGCCCGTCAGCCGATTGAAAAGCGTCGATTTTCCGGCGTTGGTGTAGCCGACGAGTGCGACCACCGGCCACGGCGCGCGCTGGCGCCGGTCGCGGTGCAGCCCGCGCGTCCGTTTCACCTGGTCGAGCTCGCGCCGGATCTTCGCCATCCGGTCGCGGATCAGGCGGCGGTCGGCCTCGATCTGCGTTTCGCCCGGACCGCCGAGGAAACCGAAGCCGCCCCGCTGGCGCTCGAGGTGGGTCCAGCTCCGAACCAGTCGCCCCGCCTGGTAATCGAGGTGCGCGAGCTCGACCTGCAGCCGTCCTTCCGAGGTGGCCGCGCGCTCGCCGAAGATTTCGAGGATGAGGCCGGTTCGATCGATCACCTTTGTACCGGCTTCATCTTCCAGGTTCTTCTGCTGAACCGGGGTCAGCGCGGCATCGACGATCAGAAGTCCCGCGCCCTGCTCCTTCGCCAGGTCTGCGATCTCCTCGACCTGCCCCTTGCCGAGCAATGTCGCGGGCCGGGGAGCACGTACACGGAACGCCTTCCCAGCAATGACGTCGATGCCGATCGCCTCCGCGAGGCCTTCGGCCTCTTCGATCCTCGCCTCGCCCGACCGCCGCGAAGCCTCGCGAGGAAGCTCGGGCACGGCGATGATCGCCCGCTCGCCGCGCGCCACCTCGATCGCGCCGTTGCCGTCGAACGCGTTCATGGCTGCACCTCGTCGTCGCCGCCATCCTGTTCATCGGCAAGGTTGAGCGCGTGCTGCGGCTGAAGCGTCGAGATGGCGTGCTTGTAGACCAGCTGCACCTCCCCTCCGCGCTCGAGCACCAGGCTGAACTGGTCGAACCCGGTCACGCTCCCTTGGAGCATCACGCCGTTCACGAGGAAAAGCGTCATCCGCTCATGCTCGCGCGCTGCTGCTGCAAGGAAGACGTCCTGAAGCTGCGGCCTCGCCCCTTCGCTGGTCGTGATAGCCAGGTCGGGCGGCGGCTCGGCGGGCATGATGGTCGAGACCGCATGCTTGTAGACGAGCTGCGAAGCGCCCTCGCGGCGGAGAAGAAGCGAGAAATTGTCGAACCAGGTGATGACGCCCTTGAGCTTCACGCCCTTCACGAGGAAGATCGTGACCGGCAGCTTGGCGCGCCTCACGCTGTTCAGGAAATGGTCCTGCAGGCTCAGTGATCGCGCAGGCATTCCCGTTCTCTACTCCTCGCCCTCCCTCTTCTCGCCGATTCCGAGGGCCTTGAGCTTCCGGTGCAGCGCCGATCGCTCCATGCCGATGAACGATGCGGTGCGCGAGATGTTGCCGGAAAAGCGCCGGATCTGAATCTTCAGATACTCGCGCTCGAAGGATTCGCGCGCCTCGCGCAAAGGGCTGCCCATGATCGCCATCGTCGTCGATGCGCTGCCCATCGCGTTGTGGCTGTCGAGGATTTCCGGCGGAAGCAGATCGACCTCGATGCACGACACGCGGTCGCCCGGCGCCAGGATCAGCGTCCGCTCGATGATGTTGCGGAGCTGGCGGACATTGCCGGGCCAGTCGTGGGCCTGGAGCGCGGCCATGGCCTCTTCGGAGATGCGCGGCGGCTGCATTCGCCGCTCCGAGGCGTACCGCGCGAAGAAATGGCTCACCAGCTCGGGAATGTCCTCGCGGCGCTCGCGAAGCGGCGGAAGCTTCACCGGCACGACATTGAGTCGATAGAACAAATCCTCACGGAAGCGGCCAGCGTTGATCTCGTCCTGGAGGTTGCGCGAGGTCGCCGAAAGCACCCGGACATCCACGCGCACGGGCCTTTGCCCACCGACGCGATGGTAGCTCTGGTCGGTGAGGACACGCAGGATCTTGGCTTGCGTGTTGGGCGGCATGTCGGCGATCTCGTCCAGGAACAATGTCCCGCCGTGGGCATGCTCGAGGAGCCCCGGACGCATGGCGCCGTCCTCCTCGCTCCCGAACAGCTCCTCCTCGACCCGCTCGGGGCTCATCATCGCCGCGGAGAGGACGATAAAGGGGGCCTTGGCGCGCGGGCTCCACTGGTGGATCATCCGCGCCGCGATTTCCTTGCCGACGCCCGGCGGGCCGGAAATCAGCACGCGGCTGCCCGTCGGCGCCACCCGCTTCAGGGTAGCGCGAACGGTGTTGATCGCCACCGAGCTGCCGTGGAGCTGGTCCTCGTGCCCGACCTGCTGGCGCAGGGTCTCGTTCTCGCGCCTTAGCCGGTCGGTCTCGGTCGCACGGTCGACGAGGTAAAGCAGCCGTTCCGCCTCGAACGGCTTTTCGATGAAGTCGACCGCCCCTTCCCTCACGGCAGCGACCGCCGTGTCGAGATTGCCGTGGCCCGAGATCATCAGGACAGGGATGGTCGAATCGCGCTTCTTGATCTCCTGGAGAAGCTGCAGCCCGTCGAGCCGCGAGCCCTGAAGCCAGACGTCGAGCAGCACCATCGAAGGCCTGCGCTCCTCGACCGCGTCGAGCGTGGAGTCGCTGTCCGCGGCGGTCCGCACGGCATAGCCCTCGTCCTCCAGCACTCCGCTCACCAGGTCACGGATGTCCGCCTCATCGTCCACGACAAGCACTTCAAGCGCCATCAGGCTTCCTCGCCATTTTGATTGTTCTCGTCTTCGGTCTTCTCCGCGCCGTCGCCCGCGAGGGCGGCAAGCCGCGCAGTGTCGAATGAAATGCGGACGTGGGTGCCGCCGCCACGGCGATCGAGAAAGGCAATCTCGCCCAGATGCTCCTCGACGATCTTCTTGACGATCGCGAGCCCGAGGCCGGTGCCCCGCACCCGGGTCGTCATGTAGGGCTCGGTGAGCCGCTCGCGGTCCTCGGGAAGGCCGATGCCGGTGTCGAACAGGTCGATGACGAGCTGCGCGCCATCCTCGCGAATCTTCAGGTCGACGCGGTCCCCGGCCAGGCTGTGCTCACCGCGATTGCGCCTGCTCTCAATCGCTTCCACCGCATTCTTCACGACATTCGTCAACGCCTGCGCGAGCTGGCGCCGGTCGCACACCATCCGGAAATCGCCGGTCTGGGGATCGAGCGAGAAGGTGATCGCCGGGTGCGCCACCTCGTGCAGGAACAGGGCCTGGCGCGCGATCTCGTGGACGTTCTCCTCGCGGAACACCGGCTTGGGCATGCGCGCGAAGTTCGAGAATTCGTCGACCATCCGGCGGAGGTCGCCGACCTGTCGGACGATCGTGCCCGTCAGCCGCTCGAACGTGTCCTTGTCGGACTCGATCTCGCCGCCGAACCGCCGCTGCAGCCGCTCGGCTGCGAGCTGTATCGGGGTCAGCGGGTTCTTGATCTCGTGCGCGATGCGGCGGGCAATGTCGGACCAGGCCGCGCGGCGCTGGTCGGTCAGCTGGTCGGTGATGTCGTCGAACGTCAGGACCGACCCGTCCTGGTAGCGCACGCGCTTCACCGCGAGCGTGCGCTGGACGCCGTCCGCGGCGATCAGCACGTTCGCCTCCGACTGCTGGCCGCGCATGAATTCCTCGAGCTCGGCGGACACCGCGCCGAGCGCCTTGCCTTCGATCGGCTCGCCTTGCTCGAGCAGAGTCTCGGCCGAGCGGTTGAGGAGGAGGATTCGATGCCGGGCATCGAGCGCGAAAACGCCCGCGGTGACGCTCGACAGCACCGCTTCGATGAAGGCGCGGCGGGTGTCGAGCTGGGTGTTCGCGCTTCTGAGCTCGGTCGTCTGCTCTTCCAGCCGCTCGGTCATCTGGTTGAAGGCGGTAGCTAGAGTCTGGACCTCGTCATCGCTGTGCCCCACGGGAACGCGCGCGGAGAAATCGCCCGCTTCGATCCGCCCGGCGGCGTTCACCAACTCTCCCACGGGCCGAACCAGCCTGTCGGCGAGTTTCAGCGCCGTGAGGATCGAGAGTCCGACGATGATCAGCGCACCCAGCAGCAGCGCCGCGTTGAACTTCAGCTGGTTCGCCCGCGAACGCTTCAGCAGCGCTCGGTAATCGCTGAGGACGTCGCTCGCCCGCTGGATTTGATCGCGAAGCTGCGGATCGAACACTCGCGCTTCGTATAGGTATGTATCGGGTCCAAAATCGAGCTTCGTGACTGCACCGATCCGATCGGCTGACTTCACGGAGACGACAGCGCGATGCCGGAGCTCATCTATGGCCGCCTGAGGTATGTCCTTGCTTAGCTCACGGTCGTACGGGTCTACGAGCGCCAAGGTTCGAATCTGCTTGTCGGACCCGAAGGTGAAAATGATCGCCTCGGACATGTTGCGGTTGAGGACTTGCTTGACCCCGAACGCCTCCGCAAACCGAGGATCTTCGATCGTCGTCATTTTCAGGTAATCGCCCAGGTCCCCACTGGCCGCCACGGTTTCATTGACGACGCGATCGACTTCGCGCTGGTAGCTGGCACGCGCCACCTGGACCGTGTTTTCGAGCATATTGCGCGCCCGGTTCGAGAACCAGAACTCGAGACCGCTCTGAAAGAGCACCGAGGCGAAAATCACGACGAGGACGGTTGGAACCGCCCCTATCGCAGTGAATAGCGCGACCAGGCGAACATGAAGCCGTCCGCTTCCAAGTCCGCCCTCCTCCGCCCGCCGGACGGCAATCTTGCGCGCATAAAGAGCCATTAGTGCAATGGCCGGCAACAGGATGGCGATGAGCAGCAGCGCGATGAGCGGCGGCGACAACAGAGTCCCCGGCTCCGCCTCTCGCTTGAGAAGGAAGAAACTCAGGACGAGCATCGCAACAAGGAAGACGCCAAGCAATGCGGCGACGCGGTCGTAAAACCGCCCACTCGCCCGCTCGCGCTTGAGCCAGCTTTCCTGCTGCATTGTCACCGGCGATTCGGCCGTACGCGCGTCCATTCGGAACGGCCCTAGCACGACCGTTGCATCAACAACACACTTCTGTGGCGAGGTTTCGCTTCAGGCCGCCGAGCGTGCCAGCCACGGCGAATAGAATTCCTGCAACATGGCAATGACCACAGCAGGATCGTCCTGCTGGTTCACATTGTTTCTAAGCTCCGCAGAGCCCGGAAGTCCCTTGGTGTACCAGCCGATATGCTTGCGCGCGAGGTTCACGCCGGTCTGCGTACCGTAGAGGCTCAGCATCTCATCATATTGCTGGAGCATCGTCGCAAGCTGCTCGTCGAGGCTCGGGTCCCCCCGCTGCCCGCCCCCGCCGAGGTCGTTCATCAGCTGCGAGGGAAACCATGGCTTACCGTACGAGCCACGCCCAACCATCACGCCGTCGGCACCGGACTGCCGGAGCGCTTCCCGCGCGTCCTCGACCGAGTTGATGTCGCCGTTGACGATGACCGGGACGGAGACCGCTTCCTTGATCTTTCGGACGAACGCCCAGTCCGCTTCGCCCTTGTAGAGCTGGCAGCGCGTGCGGCCGTGGATGGTGATCATCTGCACGCCGAGCTCTTCGGCGATGCGCGCGAGCTCGGGCGCGTTGAGGCTGTTGTGGTCCCAGCCCATCCGAGTCTTCAGTGTGACCGGCACCTTCACCGCTTTCACGGTCGCATCGATGATCGCGGCAGCCGTCGTGAGGTCCCGCATCAAGGCGGAGCCCGCCCAGCCGTTGACGACCTTCTTCACGGGGCAGCCCATGTTGATGTCGATAATCGCCGCACCGCGCTGCTCGTTGAGCTTGGCCGCCTCGGCCACGACGCGCGGCTCGCAGCCAGCAAGCTGCATGGACACCGGCTCCTCGCACGGGTCCCACAGCGACTTCTGAAGCGACTGGCGCGTCTCACGCACCATCGCCTCGCTCGCGATCATCTCGCTGACCGTCAGCCCGGCCCCGTAGCGCTTCACCGCGCGGCGGAACGGAAGATCCGTGACGGCCGTCATCGGGGCCAGGATGACGGGCGACGCGACCTCGACCGGGCCGATCCTGATGGGCTTCAGCAGGCTCATGAGAGGGCGTCAGATAGGGGAAGAGCCCTTGGCGGACAAGGCAAGCGGTCCTAGACCGCCGCGCGAATGACCGTCACCGCACTCATCGTCGCCGCCGGCAAAGGCCAGCGCCTCGGCGGCGGCCTGCCCAAGCAATATCGGACGCTCGGCGGTCAGTCGGTGCTCGCCAGGGCGATTGACGGCATGTCGGGGCACCCGGCGGTAAGCAAGGTGCGAGTGGTCATTGGGCCTGACCAGGAAGAAATCGCCGCGCGGGCGGTGGGCCCGCGAAACGTCGGCGAATTCATCATAGGCGGCGCAGAGCGCGCGGATTCGGTGAAGGCAGGCCTCGCCGCGATCGATGGCGATGCGGTTCTCATTCACGACGCCGCCCGCCCCTTCTGCCCGCGCGAGGTGATCGACCGGCTTGTCGCCAGCCTCGAGTTCTTCGATGGCGCCACGCCGGTCCTTCCCGTACGCGACACCCTCGCACGCGTCGGCGACACGCTCGGCGAGCCCCTCGACCGCTCCAACATCGTTCTCGTGCAGACACCGCAGGCATTCCGCCTCGATGCGCTGCGCAAAGCGTATGGCGGGTGGTCCGGTCCTCCGCCAACGGATGAGACCACCGTGTTGCGCGCGGCCGGAATGAAGGTCGCTGCCGTCGAAGGCGACCCGCTCCTCGAAAAGCTGACGACCGTGGCCGATTTCGACCGGGCGCGACAGTGGCTCAATGGCCGCCTCAGCCCGCGCACGGGCATGGGCTTCGACGTCCACGCCTTCGCGGGCGAAGGGCCGGTCATGCTCGCGGGCATCGAGGTGCCCCACGGCCGCGGTCTGGCCGGCCACAGCGATGCCGACGTCGTGCTCCACGCGATTACCGATGCGCTACTGGGCGCTGGCGGCCTCGGCGACATCGGGACGCATTTCCCGCCGTCCGATCCGCAGTGGCAAGGTGCGGCGTCTTCGCTTTTCCTTGCGCATGCGGTCGAGCTGCTTCGGTCCGACGGAGCGATTATCGATCATGTGGATTGTACGATTATCGCGGAGGAGCCGAAGGTCGGCACTCATCGCGAGGCAATGCGCGCGCGGATCGCGGAGATAGCGGGGCTGAGCATTCACCAGGTGAGCATCAAGGCGACCACGACCGAAGGCCTGGGCTTCACCGGAAGGCGCGAAGGCATTGCCGCACAGGCGGTAGCGAGCATCCGAATGGGGCTCAAAGCGTGACCGACACGCTCCTTCCGGCCCAGCTGGTGGACAAAGCCCGCGAGGTGGTCGACGCCAATCGCGCCGCGGGACGCCGCCTTTGCGTGGCGGAGAGCTGCACCGGCGGCCTCGTCAGCGCGGCGCTGACGGAAATTCCCGGCTCCTCCGATGTCTTTGAAGCAGGATTCGTAACTTATTCGAATGCTGCGAAAATCAGCGAGCTCAAGGTGTCGCAGGAAGTCGTCGATACCTTTGGCTCGGTGAGCGTCGCGACGGCCTGGTCAATGGCTCGCGGAGCGCTTGCGGCAACGGAGGCCGATGTGGCGGTAGCCATCACCGGAATCGCAGGCCCCGGCGGAGGAAGCCCCGCGAAGCCGGTCGGGACCGTGGTTTTCGCGCGGGCCGAGCGCGATGCCGACCCCGCCAAGATCGTCGCTGATCAGAAGTTCTTCGACGAGAAGACGCGTTCGGGAGTGCGCCTTCAGGCGGCGCTTTGCGCGCTCGAGCTGCTGATGCCGTAAAGCGCCGCCGCGCGCTGCTCGAACGCATTGGTCATCCGCCTCAGTGCCCGGTCGAACATGGCGCCCGCCAGCGTCTCGAACAGCCGCGACTTGAAGGCGAAATCGACGGAAAAGTGGACGTTGGTGCCGCCGTCCGCCGCGCGCTCGAACGTCCACTCGTTGTGGAGATATTTGAGCGGCCCCTCGACATAGTCGACGCAGATGCGGGTCGGGCGTTCCTTCATCACTCGGCTGGTGAAGCGCTCCTTGAAGGCGTTGAACCCGACGACGAGGTCCGCAACCGTCTCCTTCTCGCTCGACGAGCGGACCCGCACCGCCACGACCCAGGGCAGGAACTCGTCATAGCGGGCAACGTCGGAAACGAGGTCGAACAGCTGCTCGGGCGTATAAGGCAGGTGTTTCGTCTCGCTGTGCCGCGGCATCAGCCGTTCGCCCGCTCCAGCTGCGCGAGGCGTGCCGACTGCATCTTCTTGAAGTCGTCGCCGGCGTGATAGCTCGAGCGAGTCAGCGGCGAAGCGGCGACGAGCAGGAAGCCCTTCGCCCGAGCGATCGCGGCATAGGCCTCGAACGCCTTCGGGCTCACGAACTCCTCGACCTTCGCGTGACGCGGTGTCGGCTGAAGATATTGCCCCATGGTCAGGAAATCGACGCTCGCGGAGCGCATGTCGTCCATCACCTGGTGGACTTCGAGGCGCTGCTCGCCGAGGCCGACCATGACGCCGGATTTGGTGAAGATGTGCGGCGCGTGGCGCTTCACGCTCTCGAGTAGCCGCAGCGAGGCATAATAGCGCGCCCCGGGCCGGATCGTCGGATAAAGCCGCGGCACGGTTTCGAGATTGTGGTTGTAGACGTCGGGGCCGGCCTCGACGATCGCCTCCACCGCCGCCTCGCTCTTGTTGCGGAAGTCGGGCGTGAGGATCTCGATCGTCGTCTGCGGCGTGTTTCGGCGAAGCGCCTGGATCACCTTCACGAACTGCGAAGCACCGCCATCGGGGAGATCGTCGCGGTCGACCGAAGTCACGACGATATGCTCGAGGCCGAGCTCAGCGGCTGCGGTCGCGACATGCTCGGGTTCCAGGGTATCAACCGGCCGCGGCATCCCCGTCTTGACGTTGCAGAAGGCGCAGGCGCGCGTGCACGTGTCGCCGAGGATCATCACCGTCGCGTGCTTCTTGGTCCAGCACTCGCCGATGTTCGGGCAGGCGGCCTCCTCGCACACGGTGGCCAGATTGAGCTCGCGCATCAGCCGGCGCGTCGCGTGATAGCCTTCGCTGACCGGCGCCTTGACCCGGATCCAGTCGGGCTTGCGTTGCCTTGGGGGGATAGCGGTGGGCGCGTTCATGCGGGCCAGATAGCGATTGGCCGCGGGCCTTGCCAGCCCTGCCCTCATGCGGTTAGCCCGCGCCCATGCCCTACATGAAGCAGCTGATCGAAGGTTACCGCCGTTTCCGTGAGAACCGCTGGGCGCACGAGCGCGAGCGCTGGGCCGAGCTCGCCGAAGGGCAGAACCCCCAGGTGATGATCCTGGCGTGCGCGGATAGCCGCTCCGATCCGGCCGAGATTTTCGATGCCCGACCCGGCGAGATGTTCGTCGCCCGCAACATCGCCGCGCTTTCGCCGCCCTACGAGACGAGCACCGGCTACCACGGCGTCTCGGCGGCGCTCGAGTTTGCGGTGACACAACTGGAGGTCGGCGAGATCCTCGTCATGGGCCACGGGATGTGCGGAGGCTGTGCTGCCGCGCTGACCGGCAGTTTCGACGATGTCCCGTCGGGCGAAGGACATTTCATTGGGGATTGGGTGCGGATGTTGTCGGATGCGCGCGACCAGGTCCGCGCCCGCCATCCCGAGCTCGATCGCGCGGCTTTCCTCGACATGGAGCAGGAGGCGGTGAAGGTCAGCCTGGCGAACCTCCGAACCTTCCCGTGGATCGCCGAGCGCGAGGCCGATGGACGCCTCAAGCTTCACGGCGGCCATTTCTCGATCTCGGAAGGGCGTCTGTACCTGCTCGACGAGGCGGAAGACTCCTTCCGCCCCGTCTAAGCAGTATGGCTTAACACCTTACGTTATAATTGTAATGCGGCTGGCCGTACTGGTCGACGTAATAGCAATATCCACGGGTGTCGCGATAATATTGCTTGCCGCCCACCACGAGGCCGACGGCTCCGCCGACGACCGCACCGACCGCCGCTCCGGCGCCCGTTCCGATCCCCGGGAGGACCGATCCGGCGAGCGCGCCGGCGCCGGCGCCGATGGCCGCTCCGGTGGCACCGGCCGCGACGGTATGGTCGTACTGAGGCGTGGTGGCGCAGCCCCCGAGTGCGAGGCTGCTTACCGCAGCGGCCGAGATTAGCAGATGTTTCATCTGGTTGTCCTCCAATGCGCCCCTTCGCGCTCGCTGACCGATTGCGCGAACAACAATGTTCGTTCCGGCAGGCGCCATGAACCGTGCCGAAAATGGAACGGGCCGAAAATGAAAGACGGGGCGGAAGCAAACTCCCGCCCCGTCTTTCAGCTCAAACACGGGTTTCTAGCGCGACGGTATTCGCCGCGACTTGGTGACGACGCTAGCAGCGGATGTCGTAGCTGTAGTGCGGCTGGCCGTACTGGTCGACGTAATAGCAATAGCCGCGCGTATCGCGGTAGTATTGCCGGCCGTTGACGGTGGCGCCAAGGACTCCGCCGAGGATCGCGCCGGCGATCGCGCCGGTGCCTGGCTTCAGTCCCGGAAGGACAGCGCCGGCAATAGCGCCGGTCGCTGCGCCAACGGCCGCGCCGCCGACGACGTTTCCGGCCTGCGAGTTGCCGTAATAAGGTTGCCCGTAGCCGTTGTTGTAATAGCCGTTATTGTAGCCGTACGGATCGTATCCGTATTGGTTCGGATAGGTTGCGCAGCCGGCCGCGGACAGGCTGGCGGCGGCTATCGCTGCAGCAAAAAGCTTCTTCATCTCTCTCGTCCCTTCAACGCGCCCCCTGTGCTGCCATAGTGCATCAGCGGGCGTTTCGTTCCCGCATCGATCATCTGCCGTTCAGGTGACGAGCGGGCGAGCGTTCGACAGTGGCGATTCCGCGGTGCCGCGCTACAGGAGCGAGTTCGAGAAAAGAGGAGTCGGGATGCGCGAACGCCTGCCGGAACAGGAAGCCAATATCGCCCTGCTGATCGACGCCGATAACGCCAGCCCCGACCACCTCGACGAAGTGCTGCTGGTGCTCGGCGAGCTCGGCACCATCAACATCCGCCGCGCCTACGGCAATTGGGCCAAGGCGAGCCTCAAGGGCTGGGGCCAGCTGACCGGCCTCCATTCGATTGTCCCGATGCAGCAGTTCGACGTCGTCAAGGGCAAGAGCGCCACCGACATGCGGATGACCATCGACGCGATGGACCTGCTCTACCGCGGCAATGTCGACGGCTTCGGGATCATGTCGTCGGACAGCGATTTCCTGCCGCTCGCCCAGCGCATCCGCGAGGACGGCCTTCAGGTCTATGGCTTCGGCACCGCCAAGACCCCGCTTTCCTTCCAGCAGGCGTGCAGCCGCTTCTTCGACGTCGGCGCACTCGCGCTGGACGAAGCCGAACAGCTCGAGCAGCCGGCAACGGGGAAAGGCCAGCGCCCGGTGGATTCCGAGCTGCTGCAAGTGCTCGGCTCCGCCTACAAGGCGTCCAAGCGCGATGACGAAGGCTTCACTCCTTTGTCCGAACTCGGACAGCGCGCCAAGGCGGTGTCGAGCTTCGCGGCACGCAACTACGGCTTCACGCGCCTCTCCGACCTCATCAAGGCCGTCCCCAATTTCGAGGTGAAGTCCGGCGACGACGGCGGGCTGCTGGTCAAGCGTCTGCGCTGACCCGCGCCATTGTGGATTGATCGTCCACAGAAATTTCGGCGGCGAAGCGATTCGGGCTGTGGTCCAAAAAGCACGCCCGGCTCATTTTGACGTCATGCCGGAACCGCAGCGCGCGTCGCCGGTTTGGGGGTCCAACTCGAATTGCATCCTGGGGCAATTTTGTCTGCACCGAACCCTGAGCGCTTGCTCGACAAAGCGCTGACCGCGCTTTCGACGGAGCCCGACTGGCGCTCGGTCCTCGATGAGCTGCCGGCGCCGATCTACACGACGGATGGCGAAGGCGCGGTCACCTACTGGAACCGCGCCTGTATCGACTTCGCGGGGCGAGTGCCCGAGCTCGGGCAGGACCGTTGGTGCGTCACCTGGCGGATCTATACTACCGAAGGCGAGTTCATGCCGCACGACCGCTGCCCGATGGCCGAGGCCATCAGGGATCGCCGAGAGGTGCGCGGCAAGGTCGCGATCGCGCTTCGCCCCGACGGTTCGCGGATCGCCTTCCGCCCGTATCCGACTCCCCTGTTCGATAATGACGGAGCCTTTACGGGCGCGATCAACCTGCTGGTCGACGTCAGCGACGAGCAGGCCGACGCGCTCACGGCGCAGGCCGATCGCTGCCGACGCCTCGCCGACGCAACCTTCAACCGCGAAGTTTCCGACATGCTCGGGACCATGGCGGCAGGCTATGAGCGCAGCGCCGGCGAGCTCTCGAGAGGCCGCTAGCCGTCCTCGTCCTTTGAAGGCGGGATCGTCACCGCTTCCTGTCTTACCGCCGCGATCGCAATGCCGGCGCGGTGGAATCTCTCGATGATCTCGCGCGTGATCTGGTCCTTGATCCCGCGAATGCCATGATCGGGCCCGAGGAAGCGGACAGTCATCTCGAGCCAGTTCTCGGTAATCCGCCAGAAGACCCGCGGCGAGATCGCTCCGGCCTCGATCCCGAAGCGGTCCTCCATCCGCTTCACCTCGTCGGCCCCGAGGCGCTCGGCGGTCTGCGCGTGCTTCCTGGTCGCGTCGAGGATGATCCGGTCGGCCTCCTTCAAATCCTGATGGAGGTGCACCGGCACGCTGATCTCGTCCCAGATGTAGGCGAACTCGTGCGTGTAATTGTAGACCGGCTCGTCGAAGACCTTGTCGTTGGTGACCGTGACGATGCGGCCGGTAAACTGGCGGCTGTGGATCCAGGAGCGCTTGTCGGTTTCCTCCCTCGGCGATTGGCCCATCTCCATGATCCGCGTCTGCATGAAGGTCAGTCCGATGACGTCGCCGCGGACGCCGCCCATCA
>Ga0207657_10000828_pt1 | contig 32724 bp, 24 predicted proteins | sample KBSC33metaG_FD_184316 | JGI IMG/M metagenome (GOLD analysis project Ga0207657, IMG submission 184316) | Corn rhizosphere microbial communities from Kellogg Biological Station, Michigan, USA - KBS C3-3 metaG (SPAdes) (version 2) | ecosystem: Host-associated > Plants > Roots > Rhizosphere > Soil ...
TTGTATGATAACCAGGCAAGATATTTTAATGAACTGCTTCAATTGATGTTAAATGAAATTGAAGGACTGAGAGTGATGGGCTCATTTAATACATTGGCGGGATTATAAAAGCAATCGGTTTCAATAAACCTGTTCTTGACTGTCTTTCTTAGTTTGATTGTGAAAAACCTGTCAGGTTTATACATCTATTTCTCCTTGTTCATTTTCGATGATTCAAATTCCATTGACACCAATCTTGCTATCAATATTGCCGGGTATAATTGTCCAACCAAAGCCTCAATATTTGCAAGTGATCTTGTGCTTGCCAAAGCAGGAGTTATATCGCCGTATCCAACCGTGGTTAAGGTGGTCAGACTAAAATACATGAGCTCTTTCCTGTCGAATGAACTTAAATTCTTAAATGCTGTTTCAGTGTTGAGTAAATAAATGGAGTGATAGAGCAAGGCAAAAACAAGGCTGACAAGCAAATACACAACAACTGCTCCCTGGATGCGATGAATTGTAACAGGTCCTTCGCTGAATGTGCGAAGCAGAACGACCCAACCTAACATAATACAATACACTACGGCAATACAATCGTCTATAACACCTAGTGAAACGGATGTGAAAAAAAAGTCAGATCCCAACAAAAGCAAAAACACCAATATGAATATTAACAGCATTCTGAGTTTCGTATTTTTTACGAGAAGAAACAAGCCGGCAGACAAAAGAGCAGCATAAAAAATTAAAAAAATTGTTTCTCCTAAAATGGTTCGTTGCCCGATAGGAATGATAACAAAAATGTGCACTACAAGAATGAGCAAAAGAATGGTAAGGCTTTTTTCTTGAGCCCAAAAACGTTGAAACCTTTTATTCAATCTCATGAATTAGAAGGATGTTGTTTATGATTGAAAAGAAATTTCTCCTCAGAAAAGTTCCGAACGTACAAGTGAGTCCCGTTACATCGGGATTGATGACACAACAGGCGATGACACAAGAGCAAAAGCTGGCACAAAATTTCTTCAAAAAAATTTCTTCATTACAGTTCAGTTTCTTTTAACCATACATCAAAAAGGCGATAACCCAATGAAAGTATAATCGCTCCAGTGAACAATCCAACAATGCCCGAAAACATAAAGCCACCAAGCGCCCCAAGAAATATCACAAGCATTGGTACAGGCGCGCCTTTGCCCATCAGTATTGGTTTTAGCACATTATCCAGCAAACCTACTGCAGCCATCCAGACTGTTAAAAGTGTAGCAGTCAAACTGTCTCCATGACTCCAGATGTAAATGATTACTCCAATTGATACCGGTAAAATTCCTATCTGTACAATTGCGAGAACTAGGCATAAGAAAAACCATATACCTGCATAAGGAATACCTGCTACGAGAAATCCTGCGAGTGCAAGCGAACTTTGAATGATGGCAACACCCAAAATGCCTTTTACCACATTGCGAATTGTTGAAGCGGCAAGCGTAGCCATATCGAAGGTTTTGCTGCGAAGCAAGCGTTGAAATAATCGCCGGGCAAAATCTTCCGATTCAGTACAATAAGAAAGAAAAACACCGCTAACGATGATCGCTAAAGTGATAAATAAAATTCCTTTGCTCGTGCTTCCCAAAAGACCAACACCTTTGCTGGCAATTGATTTAACCTGGTCAGGATTTTCCTGGATAAGCGAATCGAGATTCGTTGAAGCACGTGACCATAAAGTGTATGTTTTATTGCCAATTAACGGCCAGCTTTTTACTTTTTCAGTCGGCGGCGGAATCGTTATTTGTCCGGCTCTATAAGCCGTTGCGACATCTTTTACCTGGCTTGCGGTTGTAAGTGTAAGCCATACAGCAGGCAACACAAGCAGGCACACCATTATAAATGTCAGTATAACTGCGGCGAGTGTTCCCTTTCCTTTAAGCGCAACTTTCATTCGTTGGTGTATCGGGTACAAAGCCACTGCAAGAATTGCAGCCCAGATAACCGGATCAATAAACGGGCTAAGAATATTATAACAGAAAATAAGTAATAACCCGAGCGCTATTAATTGCAGCACAATTTCTACAATATCCTTTGTGCGAAAACGTTTCACGACAACCGCTTCGCCAACAGGAGTTGTCACTACAGTAGTTTCAACCGGAGTATCCATAAAATTTTATTTAGAGTAAAAAGAAAATTTTTCAATAAAAGGTTTTTGTTTTTATTTTTTTGTAACCGGCTTTTTCTTATCGCTCATCTTTCGTTGTGTCACTCACTTATACGTTCTGAATTCTTATCATCAAAGAGTCGATCATCAAAAGAAAATATATTGGTATCCTATCGAATAAAGATTATAATCATAACCTGTATTGGTAAAAGCACCCACATGAAACTGAAATTTTACTGAATGTTTTTTTGCAAACGGCACAGACCATGTTGCACCAATTCTGTAATTATCTTTCAGATCGCCGGTGGAAGCATCATCAACCAATGTCTCTCCTCCGTTAAACCAATTACTATTAACACCTATCCACATTTGATTTTTAAAATAATAACTTACGTGCGCCTGCAAACTCACAACAGGTTGTTGTTTCAATGTTTTACTTGTTAGAAATTCATTGTTGTTTGTATAAAACCAAACACCTGTATATGCTTCGGTATAAAAGCGTTTAAATCTTTTTGATACACCCACTTCAGGTTTCACTGCCCAACGGTTACTGCCGAGATTTATTCTTTTATTCTTATAATAAAGACCAGTTGGAACGGAAAAAACAACGCTTGCTCCTATGATCATTTTTTGCTGATACCTTCTGAAATCTTTTTTATCAAGTGCAGGCGAACCAAAAACATTTACACCAAAACGAATTCGGGTATCACCAAAACCATTCCGCACCCCGCTTGTGTCTCTTCCATTTATTTGCAAATTCCCTGACATAAATATTAGAGGAACTGCTACCTGTATTCTTGCTAGTTTATTTGCAAGCGCAAATGTGTGAACATATCCTGCACCAAAATTGTGCGCTGTTATTTTAAAGCCTTTGATCGGGAGAGATGGATCTGTTAACACATCGCCGGATGATAGCGCATATACTGCCGATATTACATTTGTTCCTTTTGGCACATTTGCATAAGCTCTTGGTTCAAGATCCTGTGCGATTGATATAAAGCCTGCAAAGCAAAATAGTATGGTTGAAATAAATTTCATTTATATCGAAGAGCTTTAAGCATACGTTCGTGTAGCTCCCGATAGTTCAAAGTATTTTTCTAAAGACAAAAAATTTTCTTCTTCGGTTTAAAAAAATATCACTTTAATAATTTATCATCAGAAAATTTTCCCGAAATTTTACTGCACAGTATATCCTTTGCCTGTAAGACAAGCTTTATATGCTTTTGTGAAATTGTCAATTTCAGATTGATTTGCAGCTTTGGCTTTTTGCTCGGATTGCTGTTTTTGTGATTGTTGTTTTTGTTTTCGTGCACCGCGTCCTGCAAGACCGCCGACAACTGCACCAATGGCTGCGCCTTTACCTGCATCACCTGCAATTGCACCAATTGCAACGCCTGCTGCTGCGCCTTTTGCTCCGCCAACAAGCACTTCACCTTCACGACCTGTTACAGCATTCGAATCCGGTTTTATTTCTTCTCTGTTCAAGGGATCAACACCGGAATTTTTTATAGCCCATTCATAGCAATATGATTCATCTTTTTTTTGTTGTTCCGCATTTTGATTTTTTGCAGGAAAAATATATAAGCCAAGCTTTTTGTTCAGCGATTCAGTAGTGCTTTGCCCTGAAGCAACATGTATCACAAAGCAAAGCAGCAATAAAAAAATTGTCTGCGGTGGATGAATGGGACCACACTTTTTTCGTGCATACATTTTCATGAAATTTTTTTTGAGATCATTCAATTAGTGAAGCTACAAAAGCAAATGGTAAGATGATTAGGCAACAGGTATGTAACGGTTAAATGAAGCAAATGTTGATGAATGAATCAACAAGTTTTTACCTTCAATATGTTCTTATTTTTTACGCAACTAAAGATAATTACAATGAAAAAAGTAATCCTGTTTTTTTGTGTTGTTGTGTTGGTTTCGTCATGCAATGACAAGGAGCAAGGAGTAAACACAGATAATATTTCTGTTGTGCAAAAATATGTTCAGGCGGTTGAAAGTAAAAATGCGGATGCAATGGCGGCATTGCTTTCTGATGATTACATGGGTTATGGACCCTCGTTCTCCGATTCCATAAATAAAGCTGATGCAATCGCAAATTGGAAGAACGTTGCAGAGAATTTATATGATTCCATTCAATATACACGTTCGGTAAACTTTGCAGCAAAAGTTACTGACGGACCACGTCCGGGAGATTATGTTGTTGATTGGTCAAGTTTAAGGATAACTTATAAAGATGGGAGAGGCCCCGTCTATCTCTACGTTAACGCTGTTTACAGAATTGAAAAAGGAAAGATCACCATGAGCCGGACATTTTATGATGAGGCAGATGCTTACAGGCAATTGGGTTATCAGTTTGTGCCGCCAACCGCAGAACAGTAAAAGTCGATTAGAAATCCGAAAGTTAAAGTGTGCGACGCAACGAAGAATCATCTGTGTTACTAAAGTTCGGCTCAAATAAAAATTTCATTGTTCATCTCCTGCTTTTTTGAGTTGTGTTTGCATGAATTGTGTTTTACCGTAAACTCAAGATCGAACGAGGCGCATTGAATACTTTTATACAACAATAAAAGGGTTGCGTTCTAAATCAGTTTAGAAACTTATAAATCATTTTCATGAAGCTTTTAATAGTAATTGTAGCTGTTCTTTTTTCTTCTCCCTTTTTGATCTCATGCGGTGAGAAAACAAAGGCTACCGAAGTAGTACCCGAAGTGAATGTTGTACAAGCTGGTCAAAAAACTATTCCCATTTATGCGGAATATGTGGGTCAAACTTATGGTCAATCGGATGTTGACATAAAACCTCGCGTTGAGGGCTGGATTCAGAGTGTAAATTTTAAAGAAGGAACGCCTGTACAGAAGGGACAATTGTTATACGTGATCCAGGACGATGAATTGCGTGATCGTGTTCAATCATCATCAGCACAACTTGCACAGGCAAATGTTATGCTTGCAAAAGCAAAATCTGATCTTGACCGTGTAAAACCGCTTGCTGAAATGAATGCATTGAGCAAAAGAGATCTGGATGCGGCACAGGCAGATTATGATGCGCAACAACAGGCAGTGGTCGCTGCAAGGGCAGGACTGAACAATGCGCAAACACAATTAAGTTATTCAAAAGTTACTGCGCCCATCAGCGGTATCATTGGTGTTTCAAAAGTGCAGGTGGGTGATTATGTGCGTAAGAGTGTTGGTGAGCAATCTACTATCAACACGATCTCTGCGATAGGTGCACTGCGTGTTCGTTTCTCAATTACTGAAAATGATTATCTCAAATTCAGTCAAAAAATGGATAAAGAAAAACTCAGAAACCTCGACGTGCAATTTATATTGAATGATGGTTCTGTTTTTCCGGAAACCGGTAAGCTTGATTTTGTCAATCGTGAAATAGATCCTTCAACAGGTTCTTTACTGGTACAGGCAACAGTTGAGAATAAAACGAAATTATTACGCCCCGGGCAATATGTAAAGGTTCGTTTTAAATCAGATGAAATACCAAATGCAGTTTTGGTGCCGCAACAGGCGATCAACCAAATGCAGAATATTTATATGGCTTATGTTGTGAATGATAGCAGCAAGATCAATCCTCGTCCGGTGAAAACAGGAATTCGTACAGGAAGTAATTGGGTTATTACAGACGGCATAAAACCGGGTGAAAGAGTTGCGCTTATCGGTAATGCAATCATTAAACCGAATATGCAGATCAAGCCCATAGTAAATCCATACTCTTATGATTCCACTTCAATGCAATGATGTTTAGTGATAAGAAAATTGTAAATCCATTTCAAACTTTTTCATGAGTGAATTCTTTATACGCCGACCGATATTTGCAATGGTAATATCCATATTAATGGTAATACTCGGTTATCTTACTCTTCGCAGTACGCCTATTTCGCAATATCCTGAAATTACTCCGCCCATGATACAGGTAAATGCATCTTACACAGGCGCAAACTCTGTGAATATGGAACAAACAGTTGCAACGCCGATCGAGCAACAGGTGAATGGAGTTGAGAAGATGATCTACATGCGTTCTGTAAATGCGAATGACGGAACAACGAGGCTTGAAGTTTCTTTCGATGTTGGAACAAATCTCGACAATGCAAATATGCTTACGCAAAACCGCGTGGCGCAGGCATCTCCGTTTCTTCCGCCTGAAGTAACAGCACTCGGTGTGACTACTAAAAAATCACTCACGTTTCCGTTGATGCTTGTTTCAATGTCTTCTCCAAAAAATTCTTATGATTCAAAATTTTTGAACAACTATGCTTTCATCAATGTCGTCGATGAACTGAAGCGTCTTAATGGTGTAGGTGACGTGTTTGTATTTGGCGGATCAGAATATGCAATGCGTGTTTGGGTGAAGCCCGATCTTCTTGCAAAATATAATCTTACAGTTCAGGATGTGATCAATGCATTGAAAGCGCAGAACATAATAAAGCCAGGTGGAAGTCTCGGTGGCGAGCCTGCTGCACCGGGAACACAAAATACTTATACAACATTGCTTCAATCACGATTGATCAGTGAACAACAATTTGGAAATATTATTCTCAAATCAAATGCTAATGGTGCTCTTGTGCACATGAGTGACGTTGCGCGAATTGAATTGGGCACTGAAAATTACACAATGAGCAGCCGTATCAACAGTTCTGCTGCATCAACGATTGCAGTGTATCAAATTCCCGGATCAAATGCACTTGCAGTAGCACAGTCAGTGCGTGATAAGATGAATGAGTTGCAGCAACGTTTTCCGCCCGACATGAAGATGGATTTTTCACTTGATACTACTGCGGCTGTTACAGCAGGTATCGATGAAATAGTTCACACACTTCTCGAAGCCGTTGTTCTTGTGATTCTTGTTGTATTTATTTTCTTACAAGATTGGAGAGCAACATTAATTCCCTTGCTTACTGTCCCCGTTTCTCTTATTGGAACTTTTATTGTGTTTCCTCTTCTTGGTTTTTCTGTGAATGTGCTTTCTCTTCTCGGTTTGGTACTTGCAATTGGTCTCGTGGTAGATGATGCGATAGTTGTTGTTGAAGCAGTGATGCATAACATTGAACACGGAATGACGCCAAAAGATGCAACAAGCAAAGCGATGAAAGAAGTAGGAGGACCTGTTGTAGCAATTGCAGTAATCCTTTCTGCAGTGTTTATTCCTGTTGCATTTACAGGAGGAATCACAGGAAGATTGTATCAACAATTTGCAATCACTATTGCAATCTCTGTTTGCTTCTCTGCATTCAATGCGTTAACGTTAAGCCCTGCACTTTCTGCATTGCTGCTAAAACCTAAAAAAGAATCGAAAGGACTTCTTGCAAGATTCTTTAGATCATTCAACAGGGGTTTTGATAAGTTCACAAATGGATATACGAAGGTCGCCGGATTCTTTGCACGTAAACTTATTGTCTCATTAATTATTCTTGGTGGAATTGTTGCAGTAACTGTGGCGCTTGGTTTGAAAATTCCTTCCGGATTTGTTCCTGAAGAAGACCAGGGATATTTTATTGTGAGCACACTTCTTCCCGATGCAGCTTCTCTTGAACGCACTGACGGAGTAACAAAAAAAATTGAAGGAATTCTCAAACAAATTCCTGAAATAGATTTATATACTACCGTTAATGGAAATAATCTTTTGAACAATACAGTTGCGCCGAATGCTGCAACATTTTTTATCACTTTAAAACCATGGCATGACCGCCATAAAACTGCGCTCGATGTTGTTGCGGAAGTAAATGCGCTTTGCATGAAAAATATTTCTGAAGCAACGGTTATCGCAGTTGGTCCGCCACCAATTTTAGGATTAGGAAATGGCGCAGGATTCACTATGATGTTGCAGGACCGTGCAGGAAATTCTCCTCAATATCTTGCACAACAAGCACAGCGTTTTGTTGCTGAAGCAAGCAAACGTCCGGAGATAGGAAAAGTTTATACACTTTTTCGTTCAAACGTTCCTCAGAAAAGTATACAAATAGACAAAGATAAAGTTGACAAACTCGGATTGAATCTCGACCAGGTAAACAGTACTATCTCAACAATGCTCGGAGGATCGTTTGTAAATAACTTCAACCAATTCGGGCGGCAATATAAAACGTATGTGATGGCTGATGCGAGCTATCGTATGAAACCTGATGATCTTCAGCAATTTTATGTCCGAAATGCAACTGGTGAAATGGTCCCCGTGGGTACGGTATCACAGGTAAGTGACACTAGCGGACCTCAATATACTAATCACTTCAACATTTATCGCGCTGCTGAAATTAACGGTGTACCAGCACAAGGATATAGTTCTTCACAAGCATTAGCAGCATTGAAAGATGTTGCAAAACAAGTGTTGCCTGCAGATATGAGCTATCAATGGAGTAATATGTCTTACCAGGAAGAAGCTGCGGCAGGCACCGGTGGCAAAGCATTTTTGATGGCGTTGCTGTTCGTGTTTCTCATTCTTGCAGCACAATACGAAAGCTGGAAACTTCCCTTCAGTGTATTGATGGGAACTCCGTGGGCTGTAATGGGAGCATTTTTAGGATTGGCTATTGCTGGAATATTTTCACTCAGTTATGTAAATAATGTGTTCGCGCAAATTGGTTTGGTGATGCTAATAGGTTTGAATGCAAAGAATGCAATTCTTATAATAGAATTTGCAAAGATGAAAAGAGATGCCGGTGAAGATACATTGTCTGCAGCGATTGATGGTGCAAAGCTGCGTTTCCGACCTATATTAATGACCTCATTCGCATTTATTCTTGGTGTTGTACCGCTACTTACTGCTTCAGGTGCAGGGGCTGAAGGAAGAAAAGTGATGGGCATGGCTGTATTTGCCGGAATGCTTGCAGCGACAATAATCGGTGTGCTGTTGATCCCCGCATTTTTTGTTTTGATTGAAGGAAAGAAAAAGAAGGCGGCAAAAAAAATGGAATTCGATTCAGTTAAAAAAATACCTGTAGAGGATGAAACTAAACATATATAATCTGGGTTTGGTTAGCCTGCTTTTTTTATCCGGCTGTATGGTGGGCAAACAATATTCGCAACCTTCGCAACCTTTAGATATTGCATACCGAGATACAGCATTTACAGATACATCTCAATTAATGACATGGTTTGATCTTTATAAAGACACTGCCCTTCAAACCATGATAAAAACTACGCTCGATAGTAACAGAGATTTATTAACTGCTGCATCGCGAATTGAAGAAGCACGGTATCAAACTGCAGTGATAAAAGCAAATCTATATCCACGTTTTGATTACTCTGCACAAGCAGGCGGCGGTAAAGCCGGAACAGAAGCGCAAAAAGTTGCCGGTGGTGTTCAGGGTGGATTCTTTAATGCATTTGGTGTGCTAAACTGGGAACTTGATCTGTGGGGGAAAGTAAGACATGCAACACGTTCTGCACTCGCACAATATTATTCAATCGTCCAAAACAGGAATGCATTGCAGGTTAGTTTGGTGGGAGAAGTTGCATCAGAATATTTTTTATTGCGCGATCTTGACAATCGTCTTGCCATTGCACAACAAACTTTGCAAAGCAGGCATCAATATACATTGATCATTAGCGAAAGATTTAATAAAGGTTATGTTGCTGAAATAGACAAACTGCAAGCGATACAACAGGAAGCAATTGCTGCTGCAACGATTCCTGCAATACAAAGACAAATTGTTCAAACAGAAAATGCCGTCAGGCTTTTGATGGGTATGGGTCCCGGAACTGTTTCGCGTGGCTATACAAATTATGATCAAACTTTATCTCCTGAAATTCCTGTTGGTCTTCCTTCTCAATTACTTCAAAGAAGACCGGATATCATGGCTGCAGAAAAATCTCTTGAAGCGCAGTTTGAACAAATTGGTGTGGCACAAGCAAACAGATTTCCCACAATTAGTTTAACAGGATTGCTTGGTTTTGCAAGTCCTGAATTAAGTTCGTTCATTACAAGCAAAGGTTTTGTAGCAAATGGTTTTGGAAGCATCACGGGTCCTATCTTCAATTTCAATCAAAAGAAAAACCAGGTTGAAGTGCAACGTAAACAGTTTGACCAGGTATATTATCAATACCAGCAAACAGTTTTGTCTGCTTTCGGTGATGTAGATAATTCGCTTACCTCCTACAAAACTTTTTCAGAAGAATACGTGCAAAGAAAAATCCAGGTTGATGCCGCCGCAAAAGCTTTACAACTTTCTACAGCCCGATATGATAATGGTTACACATCTTATCTTGAAGTGATCATCATGCAAAACAATCTCTTCGATGCGCAATTCCAGGAATCTGAGGCATTGCAAGGCAAACTTAATTCTATCGTGCTTTTGTATAAATCATTGGGCGGCGGATGGTAAAATGCATTTCTTGTTCTTTACCTAAAAAATGAATCGCCTCGTCTAATAATTTGAGCCTTCCATTCTCGTATTTTCAAGATTCGCCCATAAGACTTCAAGAAGATAATTCGTTTTAGGATTGTTCGTTTCAATATCTACATATTGCAAAGAAATTTTTTCAGTCTTGTCAGTTTTATTGGTTGCATTTTTTGTTTTAGTGTAATCATATCCCACACCTTCAATATTTCCACCTGATAATTTCATTGCTTTTTCGTGCGCCCATTTAGCTTTAATCACATTTCTCAGAAAATTGTAGTTTTTAATCATGTCGTTGTATGCTGATTTCGGATACTCCGTACTGATATAGGCTTTGTACAATTTGTTGTCTGCAAATTGAAGATGAAGCAGCGTGTTGCGACCCTGAAAACAAGTGATAGTGTCAGGTTTGTAAAGGAGTATTTCATTAGTAATAGAATCACCACCGCTTCTTTTGTAAGGTGGTAATTTTTCAATCCGTCTATCTACGAGATCTACCTTGTAATTTTTATTTACAAGGTCCATCACCTCGGCTTTGTCCATGCCCGCTTTAATGGTAAAAAGTGTTTCAAAACCACACGTTAAAGAATCCTGAGCATGCAAAAGCAAACTACTTAGGATATAAATAAAAGGTAAGATTATTCTACGCATAAAATTTTGGTTTGGTTCTATAAAAGTAACACTCAAAAAATTTTTGAGACAGAGGTATGTTTACTTACAAGGTAAAAATTTATTGGTGCATTTGTTAGTCTGCATATCATTTTACCGTTACATGTTTTATTAAAAAACATTCTGTTCTTGCATTATTGGTAACAATCAGTTTAATAGGAACTGGCATTTAAGACTATACAAAAAAAACAAAAGAAGTATCTATTTTCTACCTACAATAAAAAGGCAACTTTCATACACTGCATCATCCTGTTAAACCCATCTCACTTATATTTGCGCCATGTTAAAACAAACCTTGATAGAAGCAACGGAAGCAGGTGCAGCAGTATTAAAACAATTCTTTAATCAGCCATTTAAAATAAGCAATAAAGAAGGTATCAACAATCTTGTTACAGAAGCTGACCACAAAAGCGAAGAGGTAATTTTTGAAGTGATACGAAAAAACTTTCCTGATCATTATTTGTTGAGCGAAGAGACCGGGGAAATTGTGCAGGAATCTAACTACAAATGGATAATCGACCCGATTGACGGCACAGTGAATTTTGCCAATGGCATTCCTATTTGTTGTGTGAGCATTGGTCTTGAAGTGAGCGGAGTTGTGGAAATGGGTGCAGTATATAATCCTTTGTTTAATGAATTTTTCTTCGGCCAACGGGGTTTTGGTTCAACATTGAATAATGAACATATTCATGTGAGTAATAAATCAGAAGTGATAAAAAGTTGTTTGGTTACCGGCTTTCCTTACACATATCTTGACAAACCAAACGGACCTTTGGAAGTATTTTCAAAGTTGATCAGAAACGGGGTGCCCGTACGTCGTTTGGGAAGTGCGGCGCTTGATTTGTGTTGGGTTGCTGCAGGAAGATTTGACGGTTTTTATGAACATCAATTGCATGCGTGGGACAGTGCTGCCGGTGCTTTGATAGTTGAAGAAGCGGGAGGAAGAGTAACAGACTTGCAGGGAAATCCTTACGATCTTTATCAGCCGGGTCTTGTGGCAACGAATGGAAAGATCCATGATGAATTGGTGAAGTGGGTGAACGGGAAAATTTAATGTACGATTTATTGATTTACGATTTATAAATCCTGATTGTTTTTAAACACGATTTTATCATTTAAAAATCGAGAAATGACGAAAGAAGAATTGAGAGAACGAACAAAGCAATATGCATTAACTGTTGCAAGACTTGTTCTTAAATTGCCTTACAACATTGTAAACAAAAATTATGCTGATCAATGTAACCGTTCCGCCTCCGGTGCAGCTGCAAATTACCGGGCAGCTATAAGAGGCAAGTCTCATGCTGATTTTGTCAATAAACTGAAGATTGTAGAAGAAGAGCGGGATGAATCGTTATTCTTTCATGAAATGATACAGGAAATTAATCCTTCATTTACTGAAGCAATAAAACCAATTTATAAAGAAGGAAATGAATTGCTTTCGATTGTAGTAGCGAGCTTAAGAACATTAAGAGCACAAACAGAATAATTTTACTGATTTATATTTTAACGTCCATTAAGCAAGCAGGGAGAATAAATGGTAAATCTAAAATCGTAATTCGCAAATTTTATGAGTGAAGTCCGCACAGAAATATCATCTCTCGGTGAGTTTGGTTTGATCGATCATCTCACAAAAAATTTTGAGATACAAAATGCATCTACAATTGTAAGTGTTGGTGATGATGCGGCAGTGATAGATCATTTCGGAAAACAAACCGTTATCACAACAGATCTGCTCATCGAAGGCATTCACTTTGACCTGATGTACACGCCGCTTAAACATCTTGGTTATAAAAGTGTGATAGTGAATTTAAGTGATGTGTATTCGATGAATGCAACACCAACACAAATCACTTTAAGCATCGGCATCAGCAATCGTTTTAGCGTGGAGGCATTGGATGAATTTTATGAAGGTGTTTATGCAGCCTGCGAAAGATATAATGTTGATCTTGTTGGCGGCGATACATCAGCATCCAATAAAGGATTTATAATTTCTCTTACCGCAATCGGTGAAGTTGCGCCTGATAAATTTGTAAAAAGAAGCACTGCAAATAAAGGCGACCTTATTTGTGTAAGCGGTGATCTTGGCGCTGCTTTTCTCGGATTAACATTGTTGGAAAGAGAGAAAAAGATCTGGATGGAGAACCCGCAAATTCAACCTGATCTGGAGGGAGAAAAATATATAGTAGGAAGACTGTTAAAGCCGGAAGCGCGAAAAGATATTATTGAGTTTCTTGAGACGAATAATATCACTCCAACTGCAATGATCGATGTTAGCGATGGAATCAGCAGCGACATACTGCACATTTGTAAACAAAGCAATCTTGGTTGCAGGTTGTATGAAGAAAAATTGCCGATTGCAGAAGATACAAAACAAGCTGCATTCAAGTTTGGTCTTGATCCCACAGTTTGTGCGTTGAATGGTGGTGAAGATTACGAACTTTTATTTACTTTGAAACAGGAAGATTATGAGAAGATAGTTGTGAACGAAGAGATAAGTGTTATCGGTTACATGACAGCCATTGAAGAAGGAACAAAATTTTTTACAAAAGGTGGAAATACTTTTGATATTACAGCACAAGGATGGAATGCATTCAAATAAAAAACTCTCTAAATCTCCCTAAAGGGAGACTTAAAACATACAACAGTAAACTGAGAAAAAGATGCGAATGATTTTGCAGCGAATGATGCCAAAAGATATACAGATAAACGAAATGCGACGCAACAGGCGATTCCATGAAAAACCAAAGCTGGTATCAAAAAATTATCCTTTCTCTTTTTTAATTTTAATCTGCACAACAATTTTTTTCTTCGGATGTTCTGCTTCAAGATTTTCATCATATAATCCTCAAAAGAAAATTGCTCCCGAAAAACTAAAAGCAGATCTTGTTTTACTTAAAAAAATTCTTGAAGCAAATCATCCAAGTCTATACTGGTACACGCCGAAAGACAGTGTAGATGCTTATTTCAATGAAGCATTGCAAAGCGTTAATGATTCACTTACTGAATTTCAATTCAGGGGAAAAGTTGCATGGTTCATTGAAAAATTGCGATGCGGTCATAGCACCGTAAGACCATCAAGACGCTATGCAGAATATTTTTCAATGCATGAATCAAATAAATTTCCGTTGCTGCTGAAAGCATGGAGCGATAGTCTTGTTGTATTGGGAAGTTTAAAAATAAATGATTCGATTTTTACACGCGGCGTTGTAATAAATTCCATTGAAGGAAGAAGCAACAGGGAAGTGCTTGATTCTATGTTTCAATTTATAAGTACCGATGGTTACGCGGATAATTTCAAGAACCAGGCAATCAGTTTTAATTTTCCGCTTTATTACAGGTTTGCATTTCCGATCAAAGATTCTTTTTTAATTAATTACACAGATTCAACAGGCACTCAAAAAACAACCTATGTAAAATTGTACAAGCCTTCTGTTGATACATCAAGACCTTTAGAACTGCGAGGCTTTCGGCAGCCCACACACAAAGAAAGAAAAGACATCAGATTACTTAATAACAGAAATATCAATTACGATACACTCAATCACACAGCTTATATGCGCATCGCAACGTTTGATGGCGGAAAGCTGAGAAAGTTTTTCAGGTACAGTTTTACAGAAATGAAAAACACGAATATCAACAATCTTATTATTGATCTTCGTGAGAATACCGGCGGCAATATCAGTCTCAGCAATACTTTAACCCGATATATAAAAGATACACCTTTTCATGTAGCCGATACCGTTGCGGCGATCACAAGAAGTTTGCCTTACGGAAAATATATTCATCCTGATTTGTTCTATCGTCTGGCAATGCGCTTTACTACTCGCAAAGAAAAAGACGGCAGGTTTCATTTCAGAGAAGTAGAAAAAAGAAAATTTAAACCTTATCATGATTTACATTTCAATGGCAATGTATATATCGTGCAAGGTGGTTATACTTTTTCTGCTGCGGCAATGTTTGTATTAGGTGTAAAAGGTCAGCACAATGTAATCATTGCTGGTGAAGAAACGGGCGGAGGAAATTATGGAACAACTGCCGTGCATTTGCCCTCTATTGTTTTACCCAATAGTAAAATTCGTGTTACACTGCCTTTGTATCGTGTAGTGCCTAATGGTGCGGAAGCCAAGAATGGACAAGGTATTCAGCCAGATATTTATATTCCGCCGTCATCAGTCGCGATAAGGAATGGTGTTGATCCAAAGCTGCAAAAAATAAAAGAGTTAATTCAGGTGAATGCAAAAAAGAAAGAAGCAATGAAATAAGAAGAATTTTTGTTGGTCAGCGGTGTGCTGCTATCATCGCCTGTTGTGTCACTCACTTGTACGTTCTGAACTTTATTCAACAAATTAAAAATTCAAAAGTAAAAACAGCAATCCCGGATTTTTAAATTTTTATTTTTTACTTTTTACTTTTTACTTACCGTTGGAGTTTGTTTAAAAATCTCTTTCATCATCTCAAAAAGTTGCAGATGATTTTCTTTCAAGAGATCAGGTCGTTGAAAAAAATATTCTGAAGCCACAGCAAAGAATTCTGTTTTATTTGTTGCTCCGTAAGGATTGATATCACTCTCACCGCTTTTTATTTTTTCAATTGCTTTATCTGCTATCTTATTCCAAATAATGATTTGTTCTTTACTGAGCAATTGTTCAGGGACACCATCAGCGCTTCCATCCGCCTTGTCAAGCAAATGCACAAACTCGTGAATTCCCGTATTGTATATTTCTCCCGTGTTGAGAAAACCTTCGCGCAATGCAGGTTTGGAAAGGATCATCATCTGTTGCATTGCTCCTGAACCAACCATTCCTAAAGTATTTCTTTCAAAAGAAGTGGTTGAAAAATTTTCTTTGTCAAATGTTCCTTCATACAACAATACATAGCGAAGATTATAATAGCGCCAATTCTCAAAGCCGAATATTGGAATTACAGCGCTGCACCCAATAAGCATTTTATCTATCGGCTCAACTTTTGTGTTAACGCCGTCAATCTTTACATAAGAAAGAAAATCTTTTATCTTTTTTTCAAAACGGATCTTGTCTGCATCATTCAATAAACGGTAATAAGCAACGTTTGAAAAAAGTATCTCACGAAAACCTATGGGCAAAACAACTTTTGCTTTGAAGAATGATTTGGGAATAAATAAAATAAATACAAGAACAACCGTGCAAATAATAAATATGATCAATCCCTGCATTGCGCTAAATTAATTGAACAAGTCCGAAAGTCATAAAGGAAAGATGCTTCCTTCGTCAGCATGACAAGGCGAAGAATAGATATAAAGCATAGGATAAAATATTCAGCTCATTTAAAAACCTTGAGCTTGTCATGCGGAAGAATGAGGCATCTGATTCCGAATAGTTAAATAGAATTACTTTCAGTATAAGTGTGCGACGCAAGGGACGATGCCATAAAAAACTGAAGCTGGCTTCATAAAAATTCTCATCAAAAAACTTACTGCATCAATAAAATGATAAACCCTAATTTAGCGGCTCGTAAAAAATTATGCAAACAACACTCTGTTTTGATTTTGGCAACACACGTATAAAGTGTGCAGTTTTTGAAGATAATAATCTCAAAGATGTTTTTGTATTGCAAAATGATGAGGATGCAACAATCCTTCAATTGATAGAACAATATAAACCTGGTTATTCAATACTTTCATCGGTTATTAATCATAGCGCTTCGATTGAAAATATTCTCGCATCTTCAACAAAATTCCACAAGCTTACACATGAAAGTAAATTACCTTTTGTAACACCTGTCGGAAAGCCTGAAACTATTGGTGCAGACAGGTTAGCACTGATAGCTGCAGCAGTGGATCTATATCCTCAACAACACAATCTTATCATTGGTCTCGGCTCTTGCATCACTTATAATTTTGTAAACAAGTTTCATGAATTTCTCGGCGGCAGTATTTCACCCGGGCTTGAAATGCGTTTCAAAGCAATGAACACTTTTACTGCAAAACTTCCTTTGATAAAACCGGATTGGAATTTTCCGTTGATCGGTTACGATACAAAAACAAATTTGATCAGTGGAGTCATCATGGGAATGAGTAAAGAGATCGATGGAATCGTTGATGAATTCGCTTTACGATACAGCAACTTTAACGTGCTTTTAACCGGCGGTGATATGGGCTTTTTTGTGCCGCATCTCAAAAACAAGATATTTGCAGACCCTCATTTAATCTATAAAGGATTATATGCAATCAGTAAAACGAATAATTTATAACAGCATTGTTTTAGCATTGGCTTTGTTGTTTTTTTCACGGTTATCTGCACAGGAAAATTCTCCTTTTTCACGTTATGGTTTAGGGGATGCTTATCCTCAGCAAAATATTGCAACAAGAGGCATGGGCGGTATTTCTGCTGCTTATTCAAATGAGCAGTCATTAAATACAATTAACCCTGCATCTTATACTGCAATGAGATATATCAATGTTTTCGGCGGTAGCAAAGGCGCGATGGTGAGTTATGATTTTGGAATCACTGTTGATTCAAGAAATTTGCGCAGCACCGATCCATTTGGAAATTACAGATCAACAAATTTTATTCCTTCGTATTTACACATAGGCATTCCTTTGGGTGCAAAAGCTTATGATAAAAAAAGAGGGGCAGCGCTTGTGTTTGGCTTGCAGCCTGCAACAAAAATTCATTATAGCATTGATCATATTGATAAAGCTGAAATCGATAGTCTTGAAACTTTATATGAAGGCAACGGTGGTTTAAACCAGGCATTTATTGGCTTAGCAAAGCGATGGGGAAATTTCAGCATAGGCTTTAACGGCGGCTTTGAATGGGGACAAAAAGAAATAAGCACAAAAGTTATTTTTCTTGATACTGTTCACTATTACAAATCTAATTCTGCTTCGCAAACACATTTTCATGGATTCTTTCTAACGCCCGGAATTTCTTATCAGATAAAATTAAACGAAGTAACACTGCCAAATAAAAACTACAAAGAAGGTTACTTTTTAAAGTTGGGTGCTTCAGGTACATTGGAGCAACGATTGAATGCAAACACCGATGTATTGCGCGAAACATTTGAATATAATCTGGACAATGCAACAATTGCAGTAGATACTGTTTTTTATACAACAAACGCTGCAGGAAAAATCACGTTGCCTATGAATTATACCGCAGGTTTTATGATCATGAAAAAATATCTTACACCTGGTGGAGATCCTATTGCAAATAAATGGTCAATTGGTGCAGATTACTATGCAGGAAAATGGAGTAATTACCGTTTTTACGGAGAGCCTGATCAGGTGCAGGATAACTGGATCATAAGAGGCGGCGCTGAATTTGTTCCTTCATTACTTAGTGCGAATTTATGGAGCCGTTCTACGTATCGCTTCGGTTTTTATACGGGTAAGGATTATATAAACGCAGATGGAAACGGATACAAAATAAAAGCGCTCACATTCGGCATAGGCTTTAATGTAAAAAAATGGAGCAACTACGATAATCAATCTACACTTATTAATACGGCAATTGAATTTGGCAAACGCGGAAGCAATGTTAATAATGTAACCGAAAACTTTTTCCGCGTATCGCTCGGCTTATCTTTGTCTGATCTATGGTTCGCCAGACGCAAGTATGATTAACCGCAATTCAAATATTTTATTAATAAAAGCAGCCATCATCATCGGCTGTTTTTTTATTTGCAGTTGTGAGAACAGCATGCAGGAAGTGCGTGATCTTGGAAGAAAAAAAATAGGAAAATCAATTGCAGAAAATGTTGAGAGCTACATGAGCCAGAATGCAATTGTAAAGGCAAAGCTTACTTCACCATTGATGATACGCACTGAAGCAGATACTGCAATTGTAGAATTTCCAAAAACCTTACACGTAGATTTTTATGATGATAGCACAAAACTCGAAAGCCAACTCTTTGCAAAGTATGGAAGATATTTAGAAACAGAAGGGAAGGTATTTTTGAAAGACAGCGTAATTGTGTTTAATATAACAGGTGACACGCTTGTAACAAACGAGTTGTGGTGGGATAGGGACAAAGAAATTTTTTATACAGATAAAAGAGTGCTCATCAAACAGCCCTACAATCAAAAGTTTATTGGTGAGAACGGCATGGAAGCGGATCAATCGTTTAAAAGCTGGACGTTGTTTAACGGCTCGGGTTTACGAAGCGTTCCTGATAGTACAATTGGAACCAAATAATTTAGGATGCTTCTTTTTTGTTACAAGCTGCAGTAATTCTACTCATCGCCTGTGCAGTTTATCGTGAGCTTGTCGAAGGATCACTCACTTATACGTTCTGAACGTTGTTGAAGATTGATTATTCATTAGCAACTCTTATTATTAACCATATATCCATTCCCATACATCTCCATCTTCCGCATCATTAACAACGCCGGAAAATTTAAATCCGTTTTTCTTCAAAATTTTTGTTGAAAAATTTTCTTCAGGTAATGTTCGTGCGGTAACTTTTACAAAAGGATCTGTCTTCAAAGCTAATTCAACAAGTTGTTTGCAAATAGCAGTTCCAATTCCTTTTCGCCTGTAAGGTTCAGAAGTACCGTAAGCAATTTCTACTATTCCATTTTGCGGAGATCCTTTAAATGCACAACTACCAACAAATGTATCATTCAGCTTTGCATAATAACCAATCCATGGAACATTATATCCAACTTTATTAAAGAAGTCAATTGTCATTTGAAGCGTTTCATTGCATAAAGAATCACTTTCAAATTCTTTATTGTCTTCAATATTTTCTTTTATTGGTATTAATTGAATTTGCATCTTGTTCCTTCATTATTATTTGAAATATGTTTAAGCCTAAAACTCTAACAATCTCCCGGCATTAATATGAAGTTAGCATTGATAAAATCAAAGCTTTAAAAATTGTTTTTATTGTATGAATGATGAAGCGATGAATTGAATGATTTTGATTCTCGCTTTTGAAATATTCTTCATCATCACTCTTGATACAATCTTAAACTTATTGGAATAAAAATCCCGCAATTATTGCGGGACTTTTTGTTGATTGCCTCCTATAGAAAGGATAATTTAATTCTTGATAAACTTAACGGATTTCATTCCACTGCTCGTTGTCAATTGCAAATAATACATGCCAGGTGGAAGTGTTTTAATGTTGACACTATATTGAATGATGCCTTTTATGCGGTTGAGTTCCTGCGTATGCAATTGCTTACCTTGCTGGTTTGTAACAGTGAGCCATGCTTTCTTATCTGAAACACTTGTTACTGTCACGGTTAAGTGATCAGTTGCGGGATTTGGATATATTGAAAATGTAGTGCCGTCCGGCGCAACATTCACATCAGTTGTTGTCGCGGCTATTGCAGCAGATGGCAAAGTATCCAGCGTGACATTAAGCAGGAAAAGGTCTGTTTTGCGTGCTGCGTTATCACCATCATCAGCGGTAAATAGCAAGTGATGATTGAAGAAAGTGATAACGGAAGGTGATGAACTGTCGGCACCCACATTAATATCTTTTATCATTTTTGTACCTGTGCTTGTGCCATTAGACAGCCAAAACTCAACACCATTTGTTCCATTAGTTGCAGGAAAATACAACCCAAGGTTTGTATAAAAATAACTTAAGTTATTCGATGAGACTGATGATTTGGTGCCGGGATTAATGTCTTTAACCATTGTCGTTCCTGTTGCTGTTCCGTTGGTTATCCATAACTCATTTCCGTTGGTTCCGTTATTAGCCATTAAAAATATTTTGCCGTTGAATAAATTATCGCGTCCTGTAAAAAAATCTATATCAATAAAAGGATCAGATGAGGCTGAGCCTGCGCGGATATCTTTAAGAAGCTTTGTGTTTGTTGACGTGCCATCCGAACTCCAGAGTTCCGCTCCCTGCGAATTTGTAGTGGCCTGAAAATAAAATTTTGAACCAATGGTGATGGCATCAAAAGTAAATGGAGAGGAGCTTGCATTTCCGGCATTTATATCTTTTACCATTTTTGTACCTGTGGTTGTTCCGTCTGTGACCCATAATTCAAGCCCGTTTGCAAAAGTTAATGCACTAAAATATAATTTACCATTGAAGAGATAAAAGCCACTTGGATTGGAGCCGAAAGTGGGAATAGTACTTTCAATATCTTTTACCATTTTGGTTCCGGTAGAAGTGCCATTCGTTATCCAGAGTTCCTGTCCGTGAACTGAATCGCTGGCACTGAAAATAACCTGAGTGCCAAATGCTGTTAATCCCAAAACATTTGATGAACCTTTTCCGACATTAATATCTTTTACCATAACAGTACCTGATGCAGTTCCGTTCGTTTTCCAGAGTTCGGTACCATGAGCGCCATCGTTAGCAACGAAATAAAGAATGTTGTTGTTGGCAAAGAAGTTTGCAAAATTGGAATAACTATCGGCACTTCCCGCGTTAATATTTTTTACTATGATGGTGCCGGTTGCAGTTCCGTTCGATTTCCATAGCTCTATACCATTTGTAGATGTTTTTGCAAAAAAGTACAAGGTATTATTGAATACAAAAAAATCTGTTGGTGAAGAACTTTTTGTGCCGGCAAAAATATCTTTCACCAGTTTTGTTCCTGTGGCAGTTCCATCAGTAACCCATAATTCATTTCCATTAGCTGAATTACGTCCCGGAAAATAAACTTTGTTAGAAAGAATTGCCAGACCGTGGTTATAATCGACTTTTACATTTGTAGCATAATTTTTTGTATTGGCTGTGGTTTCGTCAGTGCTCCAAAGAAGACTGTCCTTTGATACCATCAGCACTTTACTTCCGACCGGGCTACCAAATTGAATGTTGTTGTTGTTGGCAAGTTTTGTTACCTGTGCTGTGGCAAACAGAGCCAAATGCAGAATTGCAGTTGTATACAGGATGCGTAAAATGTGTTTCATAAAAGTGGGTTTGCAGTTAGTACGAATAAAAAATGAATTACGATTTAAGCAGTCAGTTTTTATTAAGCCTTCTAATTTACATTTTTTTATTTCGTTTTTTCTATTATTTTTTTCGAAACATTCATCAAACATCCTTTCGAAAAAATAATTTTTATACTACTCATTCTTTTTCGTTGAATCTTTTGGTATGTCAGCAGCCTGCGAAGCCGAATCAACTACTACGGGAGGCTTTTCATCATTCGGGAAATCGAAAGTGTAGGAGAGACCAACCCCTTGTCGTGTGGTGCGACCAATATAACCCGGGTTTGATGCGTCGAGACTGCTTTTATTAAAAACAACAGCACGTAATTTTCTATCTTTTGAAAGAACAAATTGAACGGATATATCGGGCAACCATTGCAATGAACCGGTTTGAGCAGCAGAACTTCCGATATTAAAATCAACACCTGTACCCAGAGTAACAATAACCTTATCGTTGAGAAGACTTTGATTTACCTTAAAATCTATACGTTGCCGGTCAAGCTGGTTGCTTTGCGAAGTGGTGGTAGTGCCCTGATACAACGATGAACTGCTGTATGTTGAAGTACTTATGTCAAATCGTAAACTTTTATCGCCGGTGATTTTTGTTAACCAGTTGCCAACTACTTTATTCAATTCGCCGGTGATCTTTGAAGATATTGTATTAATGCTTGTTGAGCGGGCAAGAGTTCCACCTCCTCCGCCAAATTCTCCATAAGGAGCGAAAGCATCAAACACGATCAACCATGTAACCTGTTTGAGCATTTCATTATCGTCGCTCTGAATTTTATTCAAAAACAATTTCAGTTCAGGATCGTTTTGAATAGGGCTGCCTTCAGGAAAATCGAAAGCGAATTTTATTGAAGGATTAGAAAGCATACCATCAAGATAGGCGATCACATACACGTCGCCTCTATAGCCATATGCAGCTTCTAAATTTCTGAAGGCAGTATTGGCAATAAGATCACTTACAGCAACATTTTTCGCAGTGTATTGTGCAGCTACATGAAGCTGAGCTTTATACGGATCGCCGTTCCATTCAATATAACTGCCGGCATTTTTTTTGAGTTCAAAAGGCTTTCTGAGAACGGATTGAAAATTGAAATTGTATAGACCACTTTCAACATTGTAACGTCCATTCATCGTCATATCACCATTTGCAGGCACATTTATTTTTAAACGTCCGTTGCCAGTTGCGCTGATAACATCACCCGATAAAGGATCAAGTATTACATCGATTTGTGCATTTTCGTTAGCAGTAAGATCGAGATTGATATTTAGTTTTACATCAGATTCAGATTTTTCTTCGGTTATTTCTTTTCCATATTTTTTGAATACAATAAAATCGGCTTCAGAATTTTCTCTTGTTACAGAAGGAGGAATATAAATATGCGTTGTGTCATTTGTTTCACCAAGAATATTTAATTGCATATTTTCCTGCGGACCTTTTAAACTTACTATTGCCTTACCAATTGCTTTGCCATAAAACTGCTGGTTATCTTTTGCCTTTGTGTCAAGTAACAATAATTTATCCGTTGACATGTCAAAGTCATAACGCATATTCTGGAAAGCGTTCTCATACAATATTCCGCGAACGGATGCCTTGTTATTATACTTATCACGAAGTGTAAATTTTCCAAAATCAATAGAACCTTTATTGAATGTGAAAAAAGCAGAATCAATTGAGTAACGAACCTGTGTATAGTTTACTGTAAGTGATGCATTCTTTAATGCCACTTGTCCAAGCAGGTTAGGTGAATCAGGTTGTCCTTCAATTGTGAGATCTCCGGTAGCAACGCCGTCTATGTTTGAAAATATATTTCCCAGAAATTCATTTACCAAACCAATTTTTGCATTATTCAGATGAGCGGTATAATGCATTGGCATATTTACAGAATCTTTCAGATTATAAAAACCATTGGCTGAAAAATTGTATGCATCATTGTCAGATAAAACTTCGGAAGTTATTTTTCCAGACTCCGCATCATATCCTGCATTTACAGTAACAACGCCAATTGAATCATCATCCAGTCGAAATTGTTCTGCTTTAAGATTTGCCTTTGCATTGAATTTATTGTAGAAATCACGCAGGTAAATTTCTCCGTTTGCAAGACCTTCTATCCTTGGGCGTTTTGTAAAGAGCGGAACAAAATCACCGATGTTTAAATGCTTTAACCGTACAATTAAATTGCTTGTATTTCCTCCTTCATCATCTTCAGAAGAAACAGTGATCTCCTGGAAGCCTTGTGAAAATTTTACATTGTTGGCTGATGCAAAATTTTTTCTTATTACGATCTGACCTTCTTTTTCCAGTTCCCACTTCTTTGTATTAAGAATAAATGATGAAGGCTGAAAGTTAATACGAACACCATCTTCAAGCGTATATACATCTGCGTTGAGGTCCGCTTCGTTCAGCGTTTCATTTGCACTTGTGGAAAGATGCACAACCGAATGATCATTGCTTGCTAATACAATCAAAGTAGAGTTGGGAAAGAAAAGACTATCGCCCACATACGCACGACCTATATTACCTGTTAAATGCAAACTATCATAATTACCGCGACCATATATGTTTGCATCCTGCAATTGATATTTATCAAACTTCACGTGCGGAATTTTTGCACGCATATAAAAACCGGAATCGGAATTATCAGTATTTACAGCACCAACAATTCTTATGCTGTCAAGACCTGATAATTTCGGATGAATAAGATTCGCGTATTTGTTGAAATTCTTTGTGGTGAGCACCACATAAAATCTTTGATTCTTTGGCGATGTTTTCGGCACATTGATATAAGCCGGATAATATTTGCTCAAAAATGATTGAAAACTATTTGGAAGATCAAGAATGTTATAATGACCAACAACCTTTGCCGCAAACTGGTTGCTTTCCACGCTCAACACTTTTCGATTGGCAGAATCATAACCTGCATCTACAGTAAGAGAATCGAAATCAACACGGGTGCTGTCATGCAATAATGTAGCGTTCAAAATTTTTGCAGAGCCGAGAAAGGCGTCTATGTTGCGACCGGTAAAATTTAAGTCGAACAAGCCGGCTAAACGGTAATCATCTTTTATAAAATTGAGTTTTTGAAAATTTGCTGTTGCAAGATCACCAAGGATGTTGAATCGCGGTTGCTCGCCTGTAAGATCAATTTCAATGCTGCTTGTAAAATCAAAATTTTCATCGCTTGCTTTAAAATCACCAATGAATCTTTTCTTTTCAATTGCACCGTTAAAGTCGAGGTTCTTGTAGGTGTAATCATTAAATTCAAAAGTGTTGAAATTGCCGTTTAATGAGGTTTTGGCTTTATTAACATCAAAGCTGGTTCCTTCTATTTTTCCTGTGAAATTTATTTTACCTATTGAACTTACATCAAGAAATTTTCCGAGATCGAACTGCTGCGTTTGAATATTTCCCTTATATGAAGGCTCGCCTTTCGAAGGCAATTTCAAATTAATATCGGTATATAAGCCACCAAGTAAAGTTGTTATGTTACCCTTTGCAATAAAATTTTGAATGGTGCCTGAAAAATTTCCGATGAAGCGAAGATTACCCAATGCACTTAAATCAGGATTTGTAATTTTTCGGATATCCGGATATAAAAAAGCAATTTCCTTATTGTTTGTTTGAACATTCGCATTGGTAAGCGTGATGACTGTTTTATTTATATAGGGTAAACCTTTCATGGTAAGATCACCCATTGCATAACTGTTAGCGCTTGTGCGTACAAATAAATTTTCTGCTTTGAAATTTTCAACAGTTCCATGAAATTTTCCACTCATTTCCGCACGCTGATTCCATGTATTTAATTCGGGTGCAAAGAATGCAATATCATCACTGCTTACGACTGAATTTTTAAAATGCGCATCCATCTTTACCTTTTCAATGTAATAACTCATGTCTTCATTAAAATCTTTATAGCGCATTGCGTAGTAGTTGCCGAGCCGGCTGCGGGGAGTACGAATATCAAGATTGGCGAACTCCATGATTTGCGGAGTGAACCTGAACTCTGCCTTTAATTTCTTCAGTTCAAAGCCACTTCTTTCTACAGCAGTTAATTCAATTTTTGCTTTGATAGTATCTTTTACAAAACTTACTTTTTGTAATAAGCCATCTATTTTACTCACTCTTATGTTTGTTCCATCAAATACGCCCTCATCAGAAACAGTACCTCTTTTAAAATTCATAAAAGCGCCATTCGTAATTCTTACCGAGCCGATTTTTAAAACAATATTTCCCTGGTTGAAATACATTCCTGTATCCTGCGAAGTAGTTGTATCAACCCTTTCAGGACGCAAGCCATCAAAATTTTCAATGGAGAAATAAGGTCTGTCAACAGAAATAGAATCGATGAGAAATACACTTTTATCAAGATCGGTTTGTCTTGCATCCATCACCATGCTACCAACTCTTCCAATCATTTTTTGCCCGATCCATTCATCATTCTTAACAATTGTTACTTTTTTCAGATCTACTTTTTGAATGTTGAGCGCAATATTACTTGCCGATGTATCTTTTTTTGTTTTTGAAGATTTGGAAAAATAATCAACAAGAAACTGGTAGTTCCAAACAGAATCTCTGCGATGTATATTGATCATCGCGTTTTCAAGTCCGATATATTTTAAATCAGTTTTTGTTTGAAGAAAGAACCAATCAGTGATGCGCAGTTTCATAGAACCGGCATATAACAAAGTATCTTTATTTTGATCGCGTATTAATGCACCATCAAGGTCCATCTTGTCAAAAAAAGCAAAGCTTACATGTTGTATGCGCACTTCAGTATGCAAATCTTTTGAAAGCCTCGCGGTTACTTTTGTTATCAAAAAATTTTGCACTAATTCTGTTTGTAAAAGCAACCATAGAAGCAACACAAATCCAAAAATTCCCAGTACTGTTCTGCTTGTCCATTTTTGCGTGTGCGGCACAATAAACAATATCGCAAGCACGATGAATATAATTCGCAGCACCCACATATCAACCATTACAGCCAATGCAAGCAAAAACACGCCCAGCAAAACCAATATTACCCTGCTTAATATGTTGAAAAATTTTTTCAATAATTGCGATGGTTTGCACGGTAAAAATAAACATAAACTCTATAGACTATCATGAACGCAGAAAGCTTATACAAGATTGCAAAAAAACTTTAACGAAGAATAATGTTTTACGAGCTGACGCATTTCTGTTTACGAATCAAGAGAGATGCAAAATCGTAAGTTAATCGACAGGCAATTTTCCGGTAACAAAAAAACTTACGATTGCAATGCACACCATAGCTATTATTGCAAATAGTAAAACGAATTTTGCCTTGCGCATGAGGTATGGATCTTTTCTCTGGAAAGCAACGTATAACATTCGCAAACCAATGAATAATCCAATTAAAGTTCCGGTAAACAATAATGCATAAAAATAGAAAAGGGCGCTTATGGTGTCAAGCAACATTGTATTTCTAAATTTTCTTCGCCTGTTTATAACCATTTTTTTGAAGCCACTGCAAAATTTTGTCCCGCTGATCACCCTGGATAATTATTTCAAAATCCTTTACGCTTCCTCCCGTGCCGCAATAATTTTTAATTGCTTTTCCAAGTTGTTCGAGATCATTTTCTGTTCCAACAAAACCCTCTATTAATGTAACAGCCTTGCCCGCACGATGTTTTGTATCCAAACGAATTCTTAGTTTCTGTTGTGTTTCAGGAAGTGTTTGCAACTGCTGATTTTCTTCATTTTCAAATCTAAAATTCGGATCGGTGCTGTAAACAAATCCTTTTGAATCAGGCTTATTTTTTTTATTCATACAGATATTGATTTTTGATTTTTGTTTCTGTCTATTCAATTTCTGCTTTCAAACTCAGGTCTAAACTTTTCGCCTGGTGAATCAATCCGCCGATGCTCACATAATCAACTCCTGTTTTTGCGTATTCAAAAATGTTGTCAAGATTGATTCCGCCGCTTGCTTCTGTTTCAAATTCTTTGTTGATGATCTTTAACGCTTCTTCAATTTCATTTGGCTTGAAATTATCAAGCATTATGCGAAAAACTTTTCCCTTTGCAATGGCACACACCTTTTTTACATCACTCAAACTTCTTGTTTCTACTTCAATTTTCAATTGTGGTTTTTTGTTTTGTACATATTCCCATGCTTTGTTTATAGCCGGCTCTAATCCGCCGCAATAATCAATGTGATTATCTTTCAGCATGATCATATCGTACAAACCAAAACGATGATTGATGCCGCCCCCGATGCGTACAGCTTCTTTTTCAAGCAAACGAAAATTAGGAGTTGTTTTTCTTGTATCAAGAACCTTTGTGTGATAGCCTTCAAGTTTGTCAACATATTGCCGTGTTAGTGTGGCGATTCCGCTCATGCGTTGCATGCAATTCAAAACAAGTCGTTCACATTTTAGAATGTTATGAATTCTTGCTTCTACTTCAAACGCTTCATCCCCGGCAGCCATTTTTTCGCCATCTTTCATAAAAGCTTTGAAGCGTAATCCGGGATTGATGAAAGAAAAAATTTTATGAGCAACTTCGACTCCTGCAAGAATTCCCTCCTGTTTTACTTTTAAAACTGCCTTTCCTTTTTTATCAACAGGAATGCAACTTATTGTAGAATGATCACCATCACCAACATCTTCCAGCAAGGCTTCGTGAATAAGGTGTTCAAGTTTTTCTTCAAAGGTTTTCATGAGGACAAAACTAAATAAAGTCGGGAAGTGGGGAAGATAGAAAGAATGAAGTAAGAAATTAAAGCTGACTTTGAAGTATTAATGAAACGTTGATAATAATCAATAAAAAAGGAAGCGACTGTATTACCGCTTCCCTGAAAGAGTTTTAAATGATTTGATTTAGCTTTTAGCTTTCACATCACTCACAACAAGACTTTGGATTCCGCTTCTTTCAAAAAAATCACCTGTTACAGTTACCTGTACACCGGCATTTTTTTTCGCCTGGGAATATGCATCCGGTTTGTCATGATTTTCTACAAGCAAATAAACTTTGCCATCGCTTGTAAGAACTCCCATAGGTGAACCCTGGTTGATACACATGGTAGCGCAATCCTTATGGCCGTCTCCATGTGCACCTTTCGACATATAGCAAGCCATATCAACTACTTCTCCAGACACAGTCATACTTTTTTGGGCGAAAGAAGCAAGAGACATTACTGTAAAGCAAGCAAGCATTCCGGCAAATTTTCCATAATTGATTTTTGTTCTCATATTACTTTGATTTTTTGATAAAGAAATTACGAAGAATAATGGCTGCAACTGAGCATATAAATTTATGAAATTTTGATAAAAGACAAATTTTATTTCTACCCAACAAAATATTTTAGAAAGTAAAAAGCGGAATGATACAAAATTAATTAAGTATGATAAATAAAAAAGCACCCCGAAGACTCGGGATGCGTTGCCCTCAATTATCGATATAAAAACTCTAATTGTATTTCGAAAGTTTATTCAAAACTTATATTAACCAAATTCGCAACTGATGTTTTTAGGTTAGCAACGGGCTTAGAGTTGAAAAAAAATATATTTAATTATCTATCCGGTTTTTTCTTTTAATTGTGCTATTGGTTTGTTTTGCTTTTCACTTTCTCAATGCTCTAAAATAATGCAAACAATAATTGGGTTTTACAAAAATTTGTAAGTGTGCAATAGAGGGAATAAGTGTGCAATAGGGAGAATAAGTGTGCAGCCAAAAAGTGAGATATGAGCAATTAAAGACCGAACCTGGCTAAAAACTCATCTTTTTTTCGTATCGAAACTTCTATCAACGCTCCATCTTCCATTTCAACTAACCCGCCTCTGCCTTTGCTATATTTTTTAATGTGATTTACATTGATAAGATAGGAATGATGGACTCTGCAGAAGATATCGGGCGACAGCATGTCTTCGTAATCTTTAATTGTGCGCGCAGTAGTGTGAACGTCGCCAATTTGAAGATGTACATCCGTGTACGATCCTTTTGCATGCAAGTAAGTAATTGCTGAAACAGGAACAAATATCAGTCCGTCGACCAAAGGCAACGCAATTTTTTGTAATTCCGTTTTTTTTATATTGCTAATAAGGTTGTTCAGTTGGAAATTGATATTTTTTTGATTAAGCTTTTGTTCTGCTTTTACTACAGCAGTTTTTAATTCATCAATGTTTACAGGTTTAAGCAGGTAATCAAGAGCGCTGTATTTAAAAGCTTTTAAAGCATAATCATTGAATGCAGTTACAAAAATTATTTCAAATCTTACCGGCATTATTTTTTCCAGTAGGTCGAATGCGTTCCCGTATGGCATTTCAATATCAAGAAATAAAAGATCCGGATGAACAGAGTCAATTAATTCAAGCGCTTTATGAAAACCATCAGCTTCTCCTGTAATTTGAATTTGCGGGCAATACGTTTGAAGCAATCCATGTAAAATGCGTATATTTTTTGGTTCATCATCAACAATAACTGTTCTAATCATGTTTTAGTTCGCAGCTTTAGTATATTAAGTAATTGTATTGAGTGTTATTGTCATTATCCATTTTCTTCTATGGGAAAAATAATTGTGACTTTTGTTCCTTTAGGTATATCATTTTCTTCAAGATCTTCTACCAATACTTTCATTTTTCCTTCTTTCTGTTTGTTCATCATTTCTATTCTGCTGGCAGTTAAACTCATGCCCTTTGATTGGTAATGAATAATATTTTTGCTTTTGTATTTTGCGGCTTCACTGCGGCCCACGCCATTATCTTCAATAGTTACAAATAATGAACCGTTCTGTTTTTCAATACTGATGTCTATCACACCGTTATTGTCTTTACGATATCGTATCCCATGTCTTACGCTGTTCTCAACATAAGGTTGCAATATCATGGGAGGAATAAAAATATCTGAATAATTTACGTCGCCTTTGAAAAATATGTTGAAAGTAAACTTATTGACAAGCCTTTCCCGTTCAAGAGTTAAATAAGTAGAAATATATTCTATCTCTTCTGTAATACTTATGCGTTCCCTTGCAGAAAATTCGAGCGTATTACGAATAAGTTTTGAAAATCCTGTTATGAATTTGTTTGCTCCTTCTACGTCTTTATCCATTACATATTGCTGAATTGAATTAAGACTATTAAAAATAAAATGAGGATTCATTTGTGATTTTAAAGCCATTTGCTCTAACTCAGTTATATGTTGCATTGTTGCAAGTTTTTCTTCATTTCTTTTGTTAATGTAACGGATTCGTAATCGAACAATAAACCAAATTAAAATGAGTGTGATTGCAGCTATTAAAAATTTGAACCATCCTTTTTCCCAAAGTTGTTCAGCCACTTCAAACTGAACATTAATGGTGTTACTTTCAACTCCAAATTTATTTACCGCTTTTAATTGAAAAACATAATCACCGGATGGGAGCGTAGTATAATTAATAAAATTTTGAGTAGTAGTTTGCCATGAAGTATCCAATCCATTTAATCTGTAGTAATAATGAATTTCGCCTGCGGATTTAAATGATATACCGGAGAATGCGAATGAAATATCATTGTTCTTATGATTAAGGATAAAATTGTTTGCATCGCTTTCAAGTGTATCTTGGCCTGCCCTCATTTGTGTTATCCGAAGATCACACCGGGAATAGGAAACAATCTTTTTCCCGTTGAAATAAGTGATACCTTCCGGCGTGCCTACATAAACAAAGCCATTGTCAATGTAAATTGTATTTATGATGTCCGACATCAATGCATCAGCGCTTGTTATTTTGGTAATACGGTAAGGTTTCTGAGAGAGAGTAATTCTGTTCAAGCCTTTGTCTGTGCCAACCCACAAAGTATTGCCGTTCGCGTTAATACATCTGCAGATATTGCTTGTGAGCCCGTTTTTTTCTGTGATGTTGGCGATAACCTTTCCGTGATAATATCCTATCACTCCTGCTCCGTACGTTGCCATCCAAATAATTCCATCGCTGGTGTTTGTAATCGCGGTGATTTTGTTTTTCAGCAAAGGTTCTGTGTTGCCGGGGAAATAAGTGTGTTTATTCTTGTTAAGAATAAGCAGCCCATCTAAAGTGCCTGCATAAATAGTATCATTTTTATAGAATACTGTTGTCGCCCATTCTTTGAAAAGAGTATCTGTAATTTTAAATAAAGCAGGATTAAATAACAATAGGCTATTTCTGTTGGCTATTAAAAATGAATCATCATTAATCTTATAAATAGATTTTACATTGAGTGCGTTCCCAGCGATCACTTTGCTATAAGGATAAACTAATTTTTGAACACTTCCATCGCAACCTGCAAGGATATTTTTTTTGTTATATTTTGCAAGTGAGAGAACGCGGCTTTTTACTTCATTCTTAAACAAATGAAATAATTGAATTTCTGAAGGGTTTTGAGAGCTGAATTCAAAAATATTCCCATCATCGGCCCCTATAAAAAGTTTGTTGTCGAGACCATGAATAATTGAATAAACTCCTACCTTTTTCCCAGCCTTGTTGAAAAAAAATAAATTTTTAAAATCTAATGAGTTTACGCGAAATATCCCTGAACCTAAAGTCGTACACCAAAAGTCATTCTCATTATCCATGCAAACGGCTGATACTGTTTTGCCCGGTAATAGATTTGTCATTATCGAACCATTAGCAATATTATATATCCTAAAGCCATCACTTGTATTTGAGCATAACAAACTATCATGAATTAAATTAAAAGAAACATGAGTAGGGGAACTAAAGAAATAA
>Ga0207657_10000830_pt1 | contig 32651 bp, 28 predicted proteins | sample KBSC33metaG_FD_184316 | JGI IMG/M metagenome (GOLD analysis project Ga0207657, IMG submission 184316) | Corn rhizosphere microbial communities from Kellogg Biological Station, Michigan, USA - KBS C3-3 metaG (SPAdes) (version 2) | ecosystem: Host-associated > Plants > Roots > Rhizosphere > Soil ...
CATGGAGTAGGCCCTGAACAGTTGCGTATCGGCAATCTGGCTCGACGGGTAGATTCGGGAGAGGTGGACGAGATAATCATTGCGACGAACCCCACCGTCGAAGGCGAAGCGACGGCTGTTTACTTGTCAGGTCAACTAAAGCGGCCGGGAATGAAGATAACCCGCATAGCCATGGGCATTCCGGTCGGCAGCGACATCGAATACGCTGACGAAATCACGATGCTGAAGGCCATGGAAGGACGTCGCGAACTGTAGGTCTCATCTCCGTCCACGGCCTCGAGCGGCATAATACTGCTCTTCTTCGCGGCCGATTGGCTGACTAGCTCCTTTCCCCACACGTTCATATCACTCCAAATTGTGCAACGTTTTGAACAGATTTAGGGCCACGCCCTGTCAATTTATCGAGCGATGGGCAACGTACATAAGCTTCCATTTCAGCTACTTAAGCTCCGTTTTCGAAGTGTCGCCTCATAGTTGGACAATTGGCAGGGCTATTGCTCCTGGAGGAGAGTCGGCAGTTTCGCTCCTCAAGTTTTCGGCTGCTGCCAAGGCAGTGCATACCGGGAAACCGGACCAGCCAAAATCGGGACTGGGTGCACTCCAGCACAGCCTGCGCCGCTTCGGGATGTAACCGCATCCCACCCGACGCTGGATAAACCGGGCTTACCAGCCCGGTTTTCTTTTTGCCTCTCACTCTTGTATCGACACTATCCTGCGTTTATGGTTCATGTGCCATTCCTGGCACCGAAGCTTGTCATGAACCTTCTCCTTCTAGGCAGCGGCAAAACCGGCTCTATGGTGGTTGACGTCGCCGCCCAGCGGAAGCACCATGTGCGGGTACTGCGCTCGGCTGACAATCCGCAGGCCTCGGCGCTCACTCCCGAAACTCTGCGCGATTTCAACGTGGTCCTTGACTTCACCACGCCCGAGGCCGTGATGGGCAACATCATTGCGTGTGTAAATGCGGGTGCCAGCATGGTGGTGGGCACTACCGCGTGGTATGACGAAATCCCCAAGGTCAGGGAAATGGTCGAAAAGCGCAATGCCGGATTTCTATTCGGCTCAAATTTCTCCATTGGCATAAACCTGTTCTTCGAAATTGCCCGGGTTGCGGCTGGCGCTCTGAAGGAAGGATATGTTGGACAAATTTTCGAACGCCATCATGCGCAAAAGAAAGACGCTCCCTCAGGAACTGCCCTGGCCATCCAGCGCATATTGAAACAGGCCGCCGCAAACGAGGTGGAGATTACTTCCTTCCGCGAAGGCGACGTGGTGGGCATGCATGAAGTCGTCTTTGACTCGCCCAGCGACAACATCTATTTGTGTCACGATGCCAAATCACGCCGCGGCTTCGCCGAAGGCGCGGTTCGCGCTGCTGAATGGCTTGCGGGCAGAAAGGGCTTCTTCGATTTTAAGGACGTGTGGCGGGATGTTTAGCATGTCGTTATAAGTGCGTACCCGCCCAATTCCGCCTGTTTTGAGACTCCTACACCGAGCAAAGATTTAGGGTTCGCGCTATCCTTGGGCTATGAAACTTAGAGGATGTGGAACCGCCCTAGTCACTCCTTTCAAGTCTGATACTTCCGTCGATGAAGAAGCATTACGCGCGTTAGTAGCCTGGCAAGTGGAATCGGGCATTGATTTTCTGGTGCCTTGCGGCACCACGGGCGAGACGCCCACGCTATCCCATGACGAATGGCTGCGGGTTATTGATGTCACCGTCGAAGTCGCTGGCGGTCGAGTTCCAATTGTTGCTGGCGCTACTTCTAATTCCACCCGCGACGCCGTAGAGAAAGCGAAAGAGGCCAGTTCCCGGACCGGTGTAGACGCGATTCTCACCGCGTCACCTTACTACAACAAGCCGACCCAGGAAGGGCAGTACCGGCATTTCAAATCCATCGCCGAATCGATAGATAAGCCGATCATCCTTTACAACGTACCTGGACGTACCGGGGCCAACCTGGAGCCGTCGACTCTAGCTCGTCTGGCCGAAGTGCCTAATATTGTGGGGGTGAAAGAGGCCAGCGGCAACATCTCGCAGGTCGCCGACGTTATCCATGCCGTGCCGCAGCACTTCCTGGTTCTCTCAGGAGACGATGCCCTGACACTGCCGGTAATTTCCCTGGGCGGCATCGGAGTCATTTCCGTGGCTTCCAACGAGATCCCGCACGAGATGGCTGAGATGACGCGAGCCGCGCTCAATAATGACTGGGATACCGCACGTCGTCTTCACCACAAGTACCTGCCCTTGATGCAGGCTAATTTCATAGAATCGAATCCACTGCCGGTGAAGGCTGTTTTATCGATGATGGGGAAGTTGGAAGAAGTCTATCGCCTGCCGCTCCTTCCCATGAGACGTGACACGCGCTCCCGTCTGCAGAAGATAGCGACTGAGAGCGGAGTGGTCGCCAGGCCCGCGGCTGCTCCTGAGTCCACCGACTTCTTTATCTATGAGAACTGGCATGCCGGCCCTCACAAAGCAGTATTGCATCGTGCTTCGTGCGGGCAATGCAATAGCGGTAAAGGTCGCCCCGCAGGTCACGACGCGAATCACGCTCGTTGGCACGGACCCTTTGCCACACTCGCAGAAGCCCGCGACGCTTCCCAGCACATGGCCGGCGTATTAATCCGCAGTGAGTGCAAGTGCGTTTAAGCTCGAGCTGACCCAGTAGGGACCAGCAAACCGGCAGCAGTTATACTTCGTCTGCATGCAAACCTTGAAAGCTGCCATAGAGCGGCTGGCTTCGCTCGGAGAAGTGGAATCCGACCCTCAGGCGCGCACAGTCTTCCTCGAATTCCGGCAAGCTCTCACTGAAGGCAAGATTCGCGCCGCAGAAAAATCTGGCGATCGTTGGTCGGTAAACACCTGGGTCAAGCGCGGCATTCTCCTGGGCTTTCGGCTCGGGGAACTCACTGAGATGAGTGATGGCTCGGTGCTCTCCTTCGTCGATAAGGACACCTTCCCTTCCCGGCAGTTTCATGTCACTGACCGTGTGCGCCTCGTGCCGGGTGGCTCTTCCGTCCGGGTTGGCGCGTATGTTGCACCGTCCGTGATCTGCATGCCTCCCATGTTTATCAATGTGGGTGCGTACGTAGACGAGGGCACGATGGTTGATTCGCACGCGCTCGTGGGTTCCTGCGCACAGGTGGGAAAGCGAGTACACCTGAGTGCGGGCGCCCAGATTGGGGGCGTGCTCGAACCGATCAACGCGGAGCCAGTGGTTATTGAAGACGATGTGCTAGTCGGTGGAAACTGCGGTGTTTATGAAGGAACCTGGGTCAGGGCCCGCGCCGTGCTCGGAGCAGGCACGATTCTCACGCGTTCCACGCCTCTGTACGACACGGTTCGAGGCGAGGTCTACCGCGCGACTCCTGACGCTCCCCTGCAGGTTCCCGAGAACGCGGTTGTGGTCCCAGGCTCTCGCGCGGTAAGCAAGGGCAAAGGTGCAGAGTGGAATCTGTCGCTCTACACACCAGTGATTGTGAAATATCGAGACGAGAAGACCGATCGCGGGATCGAGTTAGAAGACCTGCTGCGCTAGCGAGTTCTTACTGGACGATGTGCAGTTCAAGCTTTCCATCGCGCAGATCGACGCGTAAATGCCGGAGGTCTTCAATAACGGAATCGGCGTGAAGTTCTGAAGCCGAAAAGGTGCTGGTCAACCCAATCGCTTTCATGCCGGCCGCGTGCGCGGCTTCGATTCCAGCCGGAGCATCTTCGATAACTAAACAGTCGGCTGCCTGCCTCCCAAGCAACCGTGCTCCCAGCAAATAGGGCTCGGGATGCGGCTTTCCTTCCTTTACTTCGTCGGCGGAAACCAGCACTTTAGGAACCGGCAGGTTTGCATGGCGAAGGCGCGATGTTGCCAGATGAGTTGTCCCTGAGGTCACTACGGCCCAGAGGCCCTCGGGGATCGCTTTCAACAACCCGGCGGCCCCGGGCATTACAGCCACGCCATCGGTATCGTCTGCCTCCCTTTCTTCGACGCGCCGTACTTCGGTCTCCAGTTGCAGATGTGGGGCAAGCAACTGGATAACTTCAACCGTACGCCGGCCGTGCGCGATTTCGAGAATCTTTTCGGGATCGATGTTGTGCTCTTCGGCCCAAAGCCGCCACTGCCGTTCCACCGATCGTGTCGAATCCACCAGAACTCCATCCAGATCGAAGAGCACTGCCGCACAGCGAAAAGTTGGCATCAAATTAAGCTTCCTGAACTGCTGGTAGGGCGCGGACTCAGATCAGTATCAAGATTCCAGCCTGGGCTCTGGCTCGATTACTAACTCTGCGGCTGCAATTTGCCGTCGGAGCGCAACATGCTTCTGGCGAAAATGACTCTGCGCCCGTTCACCCCAGGAGCGCACAAAATAGTAATTCAGTCCGGCGCCAATGACAGAACTGGCGATAGGAACCACGCGCCCGGCCCACTTCTCCACCACTTCCGTGCTGGCCCTCGTCGCAATCCGCTGGATCACCTTGGGCACGAAACGATTCACTACTTCTTTCTCCAGCAGCTCGCGGCTGATATCCACTCCTGCAGCGCTTGCGGCTGCGATCCACAGTTCGGCGATCTCGTCATCGGTGTTGTACTCGAAGCCGTACAGCAGGCTAAGCTTTTGCACCGTTCTCATGGTGATCGCTGCCAATATGCTCAAATCGGGGATGATCGTGATCATGCCGGCGATTCCTAATCCGGCTCCCTCGATCGCGGCTACTTTCATCCCACTAGTGATAGTTTTGTGTGCAACGCCGTCGAGAAGACCCGGGTCCACGGAGTAGACTCCTCGAAATGTGCTGATCGGTAAGCCGTACGCTGCTTGCAACTGCAGCAGAAACTTGCCCGGATCCACTCGTACCGTCTCGTAGGCGCGGGTAAACCCGGCTCTCAGCGCCTGCTCTGCACGCGCAACTAGCCATGAGTGTTGCTTAGCTTCAGCCACGGTTCCACCTTACCGCAGACCTCCAGTGCGGGCAAACTCTCCTGCTCTGCCTGTGCTAGCATCAAGGCACCTCCTGATGCCAACTGGAAAACTGCAAGTCGTACCCCTGGGCGGTCTGGGCGAGTTTGGAATGAACTGCATGGCCGTACGCTGGGGCGAAGACATCATCGTCATCGATGCCGGCCTCATGTTCCCCGAATCCGAATTGCTCGGCGTCGATATCGTCGTTCCCGACATCTCTTATCTGACCGAGAATCGGCACCGTATCCGGGCCATCATTCTTACCCACGGACATGAAGACCACATCGGCGCATTGCCCTGGATACTTTCAGAACTCAATGTGCCGGTGTGGGGCACCGAGTTCACGCTTGCTTATGTCGAAGACAAACTGGAAGAGCACGAATTGCTCAACAACGCGGATCTGCGCGAGATTCGCGCCGGCGAACGCTTCCGGGTAGGCGCCTTCACCATCCATCCTATCCAGGTGACTCATAGCCTGGTTGACTGCGTTGCTCTCGCTATCCACACGCCTCTCGGTGTGATCGTTCACACGGGCGACTTCAAGGTTGACCCGACTCCGACCGATAACAAGCTGTTCGATCTTCATGCCTTCGCCGAATATGGCAAAGAAGGCGTACTGGCGCTCTTCCAGGATTCCACCAACGTCGAGCGCAAGGGCTATACACCGAGCGAGCGCGCAGTGCGCCGCAAATTCGATGAGGTCTTCGCGCGCACGCAACGCAGGTTGTTCATCTCCTGCTTCTCGTCTTCTATCCACCGCATCAAGCTCGCCGTTGAGTTAGCCCACGAGCACGGCCGCAAGGTCGCATTCATCGGCCGCTCAATGACCAGTTCCGCCGAGATTGCCGCCGACCTTGGCTACATGGATATTCCCGATGGCTTGCTCATCCATCCCGGTGAGATGAAGAACTTCGCGCCTGAAAAAGTTTGCGTCATGATCAGCGGAACCCAGGGCGAGCCCATGTCGGCGCTTTCGCGGGCCGCGGTCGACAACCACAAACACGCCAAGATCGAGAAGGGCGATACCGTGGTGCTTTCGTCGCGAATCATTCCCGGAAACGAGAAAACCATTTACCGCATGGTCGATCATCTTTTCCGGCGCGAAGCCCATGTTATTTACGAGGATGGATCCTCGCCTCCGGTGCACGTCAGCGGCCACGCCAGCCAGGAAGAATTAAAACTTGTCATCAACCTGGTAAAACCCCGCTATTTCATTCCTGTCCACGGCGAATACCGTCAGCTCAAGCTCCATGCCGAGATGGCCGGGGCGATGCATGGCGCTGTAGGAAACGTTATCCTTATTGAAAGTGGCGATGTTCTGGAATTCGATGAGCTGGGCGCGCGCAAAGCGGGACGGGTCAACGTGGGCCGCGTGTGCATCGATTCTGGCTCGCGCACCGATGTGGTCGAAGATCTTATTATCAAGGACCGGCGCCACCTCAGTGAGGATGGCATCGTGTTGCCCATCATCGCCATCAACAAGCTCAGCGGCCGGGTAGAGACCAGTCCTGAGATCGTGAGCCGTGGGTTTTCGCCGGGAGAGGATGGCTTCATGGACGGAGCCCGCGAGATAGTCATGCAGACGCTCGATGTCTCCAGCCAGGAGGAGAAGGCTGACTATGGTGTCATCAAGGAGAAGATTCGCGCAGACTTGAAGCGCTACATTTCCAAGCAGACGCAAAAGCGCCCCCTGATCATGCCCGTAATATTGGAAATCTGATTCATGAGCATGCGCGAAATAACTCCCACGCACAACATGGATCTCACAACTGGAGAACTGCGAATCGTATCCCTCAACGATATAAAACAAGCTCAGGAGCGTTTGTGCGGCGTAATCGTGCGCACGCCGTTATTGCAGTGGCATGCTCACGAGACCTCCGTAACGCAAGACTCCCGGCGCCTCTACCTCAAGCCCGAAAACTTGCAGCCCATTGGCGCCTTTAAACTTCGCGGAGCGTACAACAAGATCGTGTCGCTATCCGATCAAGAAGCGCGCCGGGGGGTGATCGCATACTCGAGCGGCAACCATGCCCAGGGAGTCGCCTACGCCGCGCGGGCGTTGGGTGTAAAGGCCGTGATCGTAATGCCACGCGATGCGCCTGCCTTAAAGCTGGAAGCAACTGCCTCCATGGAGGCTGAGCTGGTGCTGGTAGGACCCAGCAGTTCCGAACGCCAGGCCAAGGCCGAAGAACTCGCTGCGGAGCATGGATATGTGATTGTTCCGCCATATAACGACGAAAAAATCATCGCCGGCCAGGGGACCATCGGACTGGAGATTCTCGCCGAATTGCCGGAGGTCGAGACCGTTATCGTGCCGGTTGGTGGTGGAGGTTTGATCAGCGGGGTGGCTGCTGCCGTCAAACTCAGCAAGCCGTCCGTAAACGTGATAGGTGTCGAACCCGAGCTCGCGGCTGACGCGCAGGCGAGTTTCCGGTCAGGGAGAATCGTCCCCTTTTCGGCTGAGCAAGTGCTGCGCACTGAGGCCGATGGTCTCCGGACGCAAAGCATCGGTGAATTGAATTTTGAACATATTCGTAAGTATGTGGACGACATCATTACGGTGAAAGAACAGGAAATTGACGCGGCCATGCGCCTGCTGGCGGGTGATCCCAGGACTGTTGCGGAACCCAGTGGGGCCGTCTCGGTTGCCGGTTTCCTGTTTCACGCGAGCGAACTTCCTAAAACAAAATTCAATGTCGCGGTCATCAGTGGCGGCAATATCGCGCCCGAGATGCTCGCCGAATTGCGCAATCATGAACGCACGCCATCGGGATTGAAAGGCGAAGGAGTCAGGTCATGAGGTCTGTGTGGCGGCTAGTTAGAATCGTGCCGCTTCTGCTGCTCTGTTCAACGAGCTGGGCCGCAGAGCGTGCCGCCTTGGTGCGCGAGGCCATCATTTATCTTTCCCCGGACGTGAACTCATCCAAGCTTGGCCAGGCCGAACGCGGCAGAGAGATGGTGATTCTGGAGAACACGCGTGGCTGGATTCATGTCGAGGCGCTGCTTGGCCCGGCGCGCCCTCCCGACGCTGCCATTGTCGACGATGAAGAGGATTCGGAGAAGACCATAACCGGATGGATCCAGGATAAGGGCACTGTGCGCGCGTCCACCCCGAAGGGTGACGAGATCCTGTATGGAGAGGCTGCCGATTCAGAGGATCAGGGCAGCCGCCGTCATGGCCGGCGCGGAGCTGCGCAGGATGCCATGCGCCTTTACCGGCGCGTTTACGACTACTTTCCAGGGTCGCCTTTGGCTGCTCAGGCGCTGTACCGTGCAGCCGACATCCGCTGGCAAATTGAAAAAGAAGATGTGATGACCCGGCCATCCGCAAAAGCTCGCGAGTCTTATCTCCGCGAAGGCATGAATGAAGAGTGGATGAAGTTGGTCATCAAGAAGTATCCCGATACCAGGTGGGCCGATTTAGCCGCATTCCAGATGATCGACAACAAGCTCTGCGGTGATTGGCAAGGCTCGTCGAAGTGTCCCGACAAAGAAGCCGAGCTTTATGAGAAGTACGCGAAGGAGCACTCCGGCTCTCCCGTAGCTGCGCACGCGCTCTATAACGCCGCATGGCGCAGGTCGGCCCTCATCGAGATCTACAAAACAGAAGAGCAGGGAAAAAAATCGGAAGAGTCGAAAAACCGCGCGGTGGCACTGGCTCAACAAGCTATTTCGCAGTATGCTCAGCAGACCGATTGGGCCACGCGCGCGCAACGGCTGATTTTCCTGATACAGCAAAATATCCCGACGTACGGAAACGCTACGGACTAATCCCCCAGTCCTTCGCAGCTAGAACGTCAAAGCCCGGGCCCTTCCTAATCTCCGCGCCCCTGGAGGGAAATTGAACGACTACCTACTATCGGTGTTGCTGGGCGTCATTGAAGGCGTAACTGAATTCCTGCCGGTCAGTTCCACCGCTCACCTTCGCATAGCGGAAGGCCTGTTGCACATCGATCTCTCGGATGGCTACTGGAAGATGTACACGATCGTCATCCAGCTGGGCGCAATTCTCTGTCTCCCCGTATATTTTTGGTCTCGCATCGGTAAATTCTTAGGCACGTTTCCGCACGGAGAACGAGGGGACCGCACCGCATTGACCCATCCCCTCAGCTTGACCGCGATTGCATTCGTAGTCACCGCCATCCCCTCCTTCCTGCTGACCAAGCTGATTGGTAAAAATCTTGAGAGCTTGTACGTCATGGGCGCTTCTCTGCTCGTAGGCGGAATCGTGATGTGGATCGTGGATGGCATGAAAGCGGTTTGGGAAATCTCCGGACCAAAGGCGCCCAGGAACCCCATTCATACCTGGAAGATGGAAGACATGTCATTCGGCCAGGCGGTGTGGATTGGCGCCTGCCAGATTCTTTCCGCAGTTTTTCCCGGGACCTCGCGTTCTATGGCGACCATCGCAGCCGGACAACTCGCGGGCATGTCCCGGGCTGCGGCCCTTGAGTTTTCATTCTTTCTCTCTATACCGACCATGGTCGTCGCAACCGGCTACACGCTGCTGAAATCGCTCCGGGGAAAAGGCCAGAATCCCATTGGCATTTCGCACCTGAGCTCGCCTCAGTGGGTTGTTCTCGCCATTGGTTTCATAGTTTCGTTTCTCGTGGCCTACGGCAGCGTGGCCTGGTTTATGGCCTGGGTGCGGAAGCGCGGCTTTGCTCCCTTCGCGCTATATCGGATTATTGTCGGCATTGCCGTTCTGGCCTGGGCTCGAACTCTGGTCTCCTGACGCGATTACCCGTGTTCCCGACGCTCCTGGTCGTGAAAAAAATTTGCACACCCGTACCTAGTTCCTGATTGCCGGGATAGCTACTTCTTGTCATAATCGTTTGGCTCTGGCGTGATTGCGGCAGTGGGATTGACGGCCTATCGTCTACCCTGACTGCGAATTGACGCCCCATGAAGGCTTTCGCTCAGATTTTTTCCCCGACCGCTAACCGTCGGCTCAACGAGCTGATTGGCTTCTTGTTGTGCGTCTCCGCGCTCCTCCTTTTTCTCGCGCTCGCGTCCTACTCCCCGCTGGACCCATCGTTCAATAGTGCATCGGGTCTGACCGATGCTCGGGCCGCCCGTAATTGGATCGGGCTGGTCGGCGCTATTTCCTCCGATTTGTTTCTCCAATTTTTCGGGGTGGGCGCATTCCTGGTCGTGGGATTTCTTGTCGTCCTGGGACTGCGCTGGTTTCGTTCACGCAAGGTACAGTCGCCCGTGGCGAAGACCCTGGGCGCAACATGGATGGTGGTTTTCGTTCCTGCGCTGCTGGCTCTGTTACCAGGACACGTCCGCTGGATGGGCGTGATCCCTGTCGAAGGTTTGCTGGGCCGAATGGTCGGCGATCTGCTGATTCATTACTTCAACCTTGCAGGCGCATACATCGTTTGCGCGGCTTTCCTGGCCATCGCACTGTACCTATCTACCGCCTTTTCGTTTTCATCGTTGCAGTTATGGCTGCCAACCCGTTTCGCGTTTCTGATCGCACTCTGGGACAAATGGAAGGATTGGCAGGAAACCCGCTCCCGTCGCAAGGCTCAGAGAGAGCTTGAAAAGCGCCGGGCAGCCAAGCCCATAGTCGCGGCTAAACTCGTTCCGGCGCGGCCTGAGCCTGCACCGTCCCTGAGCGTCGCCCCTGCTTACCGGAACGGCATCGAGAGGATGACTACTGAGCCGCAGCCTCAACCGGAGCCGGTCCCCACTGCTGAGCCCTTGCAGGAGTCCGCCCTCGCCGCTCCGGAAGTTACCGAGCGCGCCGACAGCTCACAAAAACCCAAGACAACCATGCCGCGCATCGCCGGTGGATTCAAGCTGCCGCCGAGCAGCCTTTTACATCGCCCAGACGAACAGCACGCCATTGACGCAGACGAACTGAAACTTCTCGCCCAGGTCCTAACCGAAAAATGCGCGGAATTCGACGTGCGCGGCCAAGTCACGCAAATCAACCCGGGCCCGGTTGTAACTACCTTCGAATTCAAGCCTGAAGCTGGAATCAAGTACAGCCGCATCACCAATCTTACGGACGATCTCTGCCTCGGCCTCAAGGCCGAAAGTATCTTGATCGAGCGCATGGCGGGCAAGTCGACAGTCGGTGTGCAGGTGCCGAATCGCGAGCGAGAAATCATCTGGCTGCGCGAGAACATCGAGTCGCAAGAGTTCATTGGTTCCAAGTCCAAGCTCACGCTGGCCATGGGCAAAGACATCAATGGCCGCATCGTGGTCGCTGATCTCGCGGGCATGCCTCACCTGCTGATTGCCGGCTCTACAGGAACGGGAAAGAGCGTGGCGATCAATGCCATGATCATGTCGATCCTCTACAAATCGACGCCCGAACAAGTGCGATTGGTCCTGGTTGATCCCAAGCGTCTGGAACTTGGCAACTATGAAGGTGTTCCCCATCTGTACACACCCATCATTACCGAACCGAAGCTGGCGGCCAATGCGCTGCGCAACGCGGTGCGCGAGATGGAGAAACGCCTGAAACTGCTCGCCGCCAAAGGCGTTCGCAACATCGATCAGTACAACCGGCTTTTTGACGGGCCAAATACGCCAAGCTTGTTCGGGGAGAATTCCGAGGAGAAGCCCCTTCCTTATATTGTCATCATCATCGATGAGTTGGCGGATCTCATGATGCTGGATCAGAGTAACGTGGAAGAGTCGATAACGCGTCTCGCACAAATGGCGCGGGCCGTCGGCATCCACCTGGTGCTCGCTACCCAACGCCCCTCGGTCGACGTCATAACAGGATTGATCAAAGCTAATTTCCCCGCGCGAGTTTCCTTCCGGGTTGCGACCAAAGTGGACTCACGCACCATCCTCGACGCCAACGGCGCCGAGTCTCTGCTTGGCAAGGGTGACATGCTCTACCTGCCCTCAGGCTCCGCGCGCGTGCACCGCTTGCACGCTCCCTTTGTCACCGAGAAAGAAATCGCCGCCGTGGTTGAGTTCTGGCGCTCCCAAGGATTGGCTGAATACCAGGAGCAATTCCTGCAAGCGCCGAAAGAAGAACGCGAATCCGCCGATGGTGTCGCTACGGCCGAAGCGGGCGAGGAAGGCGAACACGACCCGCTATTCGAAGATGCGGTTCGACTCGTTGTGGAGTTTGGTAAAGCCTCCACTTCCCTGCTGCAGCGACGCCTTCGCATTGGATACGGACGTGCAGCTCACCTGATCGACCTCATGGAACAGGACGGCATCGTAGGCGCAGCTGACGGACCCAAGCCGCGCGAACTTCTCAAACGCCCCGACTGGATTTCTGAGATCGAAGAGTCCATGCGCTAGTGCTTGCCGCATGCAGAAATTACTTCTGAATCGCCCATCTATTCGAAAATCCGCGTGCTGTCGTTTTCCGCTTGGACCGGCAGTAAACACAGGAAAGCTTGGTTAGTTCCATCGCTTCAACTCAGGGGAGCAGCTACGGAGGCGAACCGCCTTTGCAGCGCTGGTATCGTCAAAACGAGCCCGGAGGGATCGCTCCACCCACTGTCCAAATTTGCATTCCGGGCCACGAATACGGGCATTTAACGCAATGCAGCTAGGGGAAGCTGCGCGGCATCATATACTTAACAACATACTGGCCAGGGGTGTGCACAGGTCGTCACCGGGGACGCCGTCCAAATCCAGATCACGATGTTAGTATTGAGAAACGACACATTATGCCTTTAAAAACACTGTTTCTGAATCCTCCGTCTTTCGAAAACTTCGACGGAGGAGCCGGTTCGCGTTGGCCTGCAACGCGCGAAATTGAGTCGTACTGGTATCCCGTCTGGTTGGCGTATCCCACCGGAATGCTGGAGGGCGCACGACTCTTGGATGCTCCTCCTCACCATGTCTCGGGCGAGGAGACCATCAACATCGCGAAGGATTACGAATTCCTCGTGCTCTTCACCAGCACACCAGGTTTTCCTGGCGATATTCGACTCGCGCAAGCTATCAAGAACGCGAACCCCAGGATCAAGATTGCATTCGTAGGACCGCACGTCAGCGTGCTTCCCGAGAAGTCATTGAACGAGTGTGCGGCCATCGATTTCGTCTGCCGCAAGGAATTCGATTACGCGGTTACTGACTACGCCAAGGGAAAGCCGCTCGAGGAAATCGCGGGAGTTTCGTACCGAAAAGACGGGAAAGTTATACATAACCCTGACGCGCCCCAGATTCAGGATCTCGATTCTCTTCCCCACGTCACCGAGGTTTACAAACGTGACTTGGATGTCACTCGCTACAACGTGCCATTTCTTCTGCATCCCTACGTTTCTCTGTACACGACGCGGGGCTGCCCGGCACAGTGCACATTCTGTTTGTGGCCGCAAACATTAAGCGGGCATCCCTGGCGGAAGCGCTCGAGCGACGACGTGGCCGCCGAAATGGCTAAGGCCAAACAACTGTGGCCAGACGTGAAAGAGTTCTTTTTTGATGATGACACCTTCAACATCCAGAAGGCCCGCACGATTGAGCTATGCGCGAAGTTGAAACCGCTCGGTCTCACGTGGTCCTGCACCTCGCGCGTAACCACTGACTTCGAAACGCTCAAAGCAATGAAGGAAGCCGGGTGCCGGCTGCTGATTGTGGGCTATGAATCTGGTGATCCACAAATTCTGAAGAACATCAAAAAGGGCGCTACCGTCGAACGTGCGCGTCAGTTCACCAAGGACTGCCACAAGCTGGGTCTCGTCATTCACGGTGACTTCATTCTCGGTCTGCCGGGAGAAACACGAGAGACAATCAACAACACCATTGCGTTCGCAAAAGAGCTTGATGTGGAGACGATCCAGGTTTCCGTGGCTCACGCCTATCCCGGCACTGAACTCTACGATTACGCGGTCAAGAATGGCTTCATGGTAAGCACGAGCAAGATGGTGGATGAAGGCGGTCACCAACTCGCCCACATTCAGTATCCGGGATTGCCCGCCGACGTAATCTTGTCGGAAGTGCATCGCTTCTATGATGAATATTACTTCCGGCCAAAAGCGGCATTCCGCATCCTGAGGAAAGCGGCTTTCAATGGCGACGAGCGCCGCCGTCTTTACAAAGAGGCAAAGACATTCCTTAAGTTGCGTTCGGCGCGCAATAAGCTGACCAAGAACCACGCCGAAAAACCTGCTGAGACTGCGGAGCCCGTCACGACTTAGGGATTCCGTGTGAACTTTCGCAAATACCTTGTGCTGGCTGGCGTCGCTCTGTTCTCGGCGATTGGCGATTCGCTTTTGTCGCGGGGAATGAAAGAAGTCGGCAGCATCTCCATCAGCCACATCTCTCGTCTTGTGCTCGTGATCACCGATCCCTGGGTGGCCCTGGGGATCTTGTTTTTGCTGAGCTTTTTCACGTGCTACATGGTGGCCCTATCGTGGGCCGACCTCACCTACGTTCTCCCCGCCTCGTCGCTGGGCTACGTTCTATTGGCTTTTATTGCGAAATATCACCTTCACGAGCAGATCACAACCGGAAGATGGCTTGGTATCGCGCTCATCACCCTTGGAGTCGGTTTCGTCGCCGGCGGCCCACACAAAACACACGGTGCGGTGAATTCCTCTGAGAACCTTCAGCCCGAAACCGTCCCTATGCGAGGCGGCCAATGACCGCATCGCTGACCCGGCAGCTGTACACCTGGAGTTCTATAGCCGTGGTCGTGCTCGCATCCAGCGGTGGCGACGTCCTGCTCTCCTATTCCATGAAAAAGGTCGGAGATGTTGGCGAGTTGCGCAGGCATCATGGACTTGCAACCGTGATTTTGCGTGTCCTCAGGACCAGAACGTTTCTTCTCGGCATCGCCTGCATGGCAGTGGCTTTCTACAGCTTGCTGTTCGCTTTGTCATGGAACGATGTGAGCCTGGTAGGTCCGGCCGCAGCTTCACTGACCTTCGTCGGCAATGCATTCGCAGCCAGCATCTTCCTGCACGAGAATGTGGATCGGCGGCGCTGGATGGCCGCTCTGTTCGTGGCTGCCGGAGTGTTCTTACTCGCCTGAAAGCCTATCTATGCGGTGCCGGGTCTCTGACCCGTCTCCGTGGCAACCTCTACCCCATCGCAATGTTTAGAAGAACAGCCGCATGAGGCCGCTCGCGGGCAGGTCTGGCACTAAGTAGGTCGCATTCGAGAAGCCCTCCGCGCGCGCGAGCGCCTGCGCGGCAAGATAGCCGCTTCGCACGGCCCCTTCCATCGTGGCCGGCCAGGCGGTGGCGGTCCAGTCTCCAGCGAGGAACACTCGCGGCCAAGCAGTCGTATTGCCCGGACGGTAACGATCCACGCCGGGCCGCGGAGAATACGTTGCATGCACTTCCTTGATCACGGTTGACTTAAGCAGCTGGGCTTCGCGAGCGGCAGGAAAGAATTCCTTTAACTCCAAGAGTGCCAGATCCACGATTTCGTTACGTGATTTGTCGACCAGCGATTTAGAACTGCTCACGACCAGTTCAATATAGCTTCCTTCCGCATTCGCGCGTTGTTGCAAGCGGGACTTATGAAACATCCACTGGATGGTGCGATCGAGCAACACCGCATGCTCCAGCTCTGTTACCTGGCGATCAAACCAGAGGTGAATTCCCGTAATCGGGGAGGTTTCGAACTGCGAAAGCATCGCTTTCAGAGGCTGGGCGGCAGCGGCATGCGGAAGCATGCGCTCAAGCACGTCGAATGGCATGGCCAGGATAACGTAATCGAACTCAAGCTCTTTTCCTCCGCTGCACAGAACAACGCGATCGGCTTCCGGGCGGAAGGAATCGATTGAACTCCGAAACTGAACTTCTCCCCTGCGCGCACGGATATATGTGCCTGCGGCATTGTAGAGGTCGGTTAAGGGAACACTGGGAAGCCCCATGCGCCCTGCATGCGCGGACTTCAGAAATGATTCGCGGAATACTTGTGCGGCGTAAGTAACCGATACCCGGTCCAGGTCTTCGTTTAGTGCACTGACCAGGACGGTTTTCCAGAAACGCTCGATAGCGCTCGCGGTCTGACCATGACGACGCAGCCAGTCCAGGAAGTTCTCGCCATTGTCATGCGGCATCGAAGGCAACATGGCCAGCATAGCCCGCGAGATCGACATTTTGTCCCTGAATGAGAGACACGCGGCTTTGAGGAACGATGGCGAAGTGTGCAAAGGAGCTGGAAGCGCTGACGGCCCGATCAGCGAGGCTCGTCCGCCTGGCTCAATGAATGTCAGGTGGTCAGACCAGCGAATCTTGTCGGCCACGCCCGTCCGGGCATAAAAATCCAGTAGATTGGTGCAGCAGCCCAGCAGTACATGCTGACAATTATCGATAACCTCGCCCGTTCCAGGATGCTGATAAGAGGAGGCGCGCCCCCCCAGATAGGGGCGTCTCTCAAATAGGTTTACGCGGCAGCCGCTGTCGGCGAGAACACACGCGGCAGCAAGTCCGGCGAGACCTCCACCGACAACACCAACAGACTTTTCGGCCGCTTGGTTCATCAGGCGAGACGTTTAACAAAACCTTTCCCGAGAACCTTCAGCTTCTGCCATGAAGTCAAGCTGATCCGGTTTGTGAAGACGTCGTACTCTTGACTGGCGATCTTTTCCAGTAATTGATGGTAGATCGTTATCAGGACCCAGAGCGCGGGCTGGCTATCCTCCGAGATATACGGAATCAGTTCTTCGCCTGCGCCGTAAAATTCGCGAGCCCGGTCAGCTTCCAGGGCGAGTAGCGGTCGCCAGCGACCTGGGTCTGGCGTTCCCTGCAACTCGGCAGGATCCAACTGAAACTTCGCAAGATCCTCCTCGGGTAGATAGACACGGCCCATGCTCGCATCTTCCTTTACGTCGCGGATGATATTCGTCATCTGGAACGCGAGCCCGCAGCGCTCTGCAAGTGGCTCGGCCATAGGATCGCGGTATCCGAATATGCGGATACAAACCAGGCCAACTACCGAAGCCACTCGATAGCAATACTGGTACAGATCGTCGAACGTTGCGTAACGAATCGTGGGCTGCGCATCGTTTGTTTTCTCTGCCGTCTCCTGAAACTTTCCTCGAGCGAACTCGGGCTCGTCATCGTCCGCTTCTTCCGCCAGATCCATGGCAGTGCCCAGCGCGAGCTGGTCGAGGAGATGGATGGGGATCTTGAAACGGCGCTGAGCATCGGCCAGCGCGATGAGTACGGGATCGTCGCTTGGATTTCCCTGCATCACACGGTGGAAGGTGTCGAGCCAATCCGCCAATTTCAACCGGCGCTCGCGAACAGGGAGACTGGCGTCGTCCGAGATATCGTCGCAACGACGCATGTAGGCGTAAACAGCACAAAGCGCCTCACGCTTGTGCCGGGGCAATGCCAGGAATGCGTAGTAAAAATTCTTGGCCGAACTGCGCGCAATCGAACGGCATACGGAGTAAGCAACCGCCAGCTGAGACTCGGTAGGAGCGAACTGGGAAGGAGCAGGTTGCACGCCGGCACTCATACCAACTTGCCCAGCGCAGCTCGAGCCACCAACGCCAGCTTGCGAGGCTTCGAAATGACAGGACGTCTGCCCAGTACGGCAAAACCCTGAGCTTCTATCGCGTTCAGAATTTCCTGTCCTCCGCGGCTGAACAGTTCGATGTCAACGGCCAGCTCCCGGCTGACCTTTTGGATCAGGGGAAGTCCTTGCCGAAACCATTCTCGAGCACGCTCCACCTCGAATTTCATCATCTCCACAAAAGCGCTGGTGTTGCGCTGGTGAGCGATATCGTCCTCGCTTACGGCGAAACGATGCAAGTCTTCGAGTGGCAGGTAAATGCGGCCTTTGGCGTAGTCCACGCTCACGTCTTGCCAAAAGTTCGCGAGCTGCAGGGCGGTGCAGGTGAAATCCGACAAGAGCTGCCGCTCCGAGTCCTTGTAGCCACACAGATAAAGCACCAGGTGACCGACTGGGTTCGCGGAGTTCTTGCAGTAGCCAAGCAGATCGTCGAAGCTCTTGTAGCGAGTCACGGTTTGGTCCTGACGGAAAGCCGTCAGCAGATCGGAGAATTCGTGCTTGGGGATCTCGAAGGCCTGTACGGTTTCGGATAAAGCAACGAAGACGGGATGCTTGGGAGAGCCAGCGTAGCAGGCTTCCAGTTCTTGTTGCCATGCGTCCAGCAGTTGCAAAGAAGCCCGCGGATCGCCGACTTCATCTCCGAGGTCGTCCGAGATACGGCAATACGCGTAGACATTGTAGAAGTGCTGCCGGAGCCGCTTGGGAAGAAACCACGTCGCGACCGAGAAGTTTTCGTAGTGATTCGTTGCCAGCTTCCGGCAGTATTGCCGCGCTTCGGCCAAGGATGGAGCAACGGGCGGAATTGCGTATTCTGGAGGCAGTGCACTCCATCCAGAAAGCCCGTTGCTGGCAATAGAAGACATTTAGGGTGGTAAGTACGGCCTTCGTGCCTCAATGACCGGGAATGATCGCCGTCTTGATGTCCCCGTTGCGATTCAGCATGTGACGCAGCACGTCATGCAGACGCGACAGGGGCGCTTCGCCGGTGATGTAGTCGGCGCCCTTCACCTTCTTTTCGGCAATCAGTGCGAAGGCCCGACGAACTGTCTCGGGCGTGTGATGGAACGTCGCCTTGAGCGTGATCTCCGAATAATGCAACCGGTTAGTGTCGAGTTGAACCTTTGTTCCAGAGGCGCATCCACCGAAGAAGTTGACCGTGCCGCCTTTCCGCACCATGTTGACGGCCCATTCCCATGCTTCGGGTCGTCCCACGGCTTCGATCACCACGTCAGAGCCGCGTTTCGATGGCGAAACCTGGCGAACCGCTTCAATGGGATCGCTCACCTTCGTGATCTGAACCACGTCGTGCGCCCCTTTGCGCTTAGCCGCGGCAACTTGCGAATCGCGTTTCACGACCGCTACTACATTACAGCCGATCGCGTGGGCCACTTGAACGAACATGAGACCTATCGGACCACCGCCGATCACGGTCACGGTATCGCCTATTTCAACTCCCGTTTCGTGCAAACCACGCAGAACGCAGGCCAGGGGCTCGACCATGGCCGCATCTTGATAGCTGATGTAATCGGGAATGGTCAGCATGTTGCGTTCAACAATGCGACGCGGTATGCGAATGTACTCGGCGTACGCCCCATTGTTGAAGAGCAGGTCTTCACAAAGATTTTCCTGATGCTTGGAGCAATAAAAACATCTGCCGCACGGAGCGGAGTTGAGGGCGACAACCCTGGTCCCCGTATGGAAGCTTTTAACCCCGGCTCCGACCTGTTCAACAACGCCGGCCAATTCATGCCCAAACAGGGCGGGTGGAACAATCATGCGCGCGTGATAGCCGCGGCGATAAACCTTGACGTCGGTACCACAGGTCAGGGCCACCTGCACTTTGATCAGGACCTCGCCCTCTTCGACGTGCGGAATCGGAACTTTCTCGATTTTTACGTCTTCTTTGCCGTAGAGGACGGCAGCCGTCATTTTTCCGTTCACAATGAGTTTCCTTCCCACGCACTGCCCGGTTGAATCACAATCTTCAGCGAATCGGGCTGAGGATGGGCAGCTAGTTTCAGGGCCTCCACGCTCTGCGCCAGCGGAAAACGATGCGAAATCAGGCTGGCAAGATTCATCTCGCCACGCATCACTAAACGCACCGACTCTTCTTGTAAATCGACGGACGCACTATACGATCCCAGCAGCGTCTTTTCATCGACGCAAATGGCAGCGGGGTCAATACTGACCTCCCCGCGCGCGGTCTGCGCAAACAATAAGACGCGGCCCCCCGGGCGTGTTGCTTGCATGGCCACAGGGATAAGCTTGCTGCCACCCACGGCAAGGATGGTGGCATCCGCACCCCGACCCTCAGTGACAGTTCGCACTGATTCGACCACGTCGACGCACGACGCCTCGAACGACTCGTCCAAACCGAAGGATGCAGCTATTTTAAGCCTTTCTGGATACAAGTCGGAAGTAATAACCCTAGCCCCGGCGCGCCGGCCTAAAACGCCCAAAATTATGCCAATCGGACCCTGGCCGATCACCAGAACGGTCTCGTCGCGCTGCAGTTTCAATCCTTCAATACCCTTCATGCAGGTATTCACGGGTTCCACGAAGCAGGCTTGTTCGAATGAGACTTCAGGCGGAATCAAAACCGCGCCACGCGCCACGATCCAATCCATGACTCGCACATATTCCGCGAATCCGCCGCCACTTGGTTCGAACCCTGCTGTACAACCTACTTTCTTGTACGCAGGGCACTGCGCAAAGGTTTTATGGCGGCAGTAGTAGCACTCTCCACAGGGAATGTGATGGAAGACCATGACGCGATCGCCTACGCGGAACCTGTCCACCGCACTTCCCACCCTTGCCACCACTCCTGAAGTCTCATGTCCAAAAATCCGCGGAGCGGAGTGTGAACCAGTAGAAATTTTCTTTAGATCGGTGCCACAGATTCCGCAGGTATGCACGCGCACCAGCATCTCTCGCGGCCCAATCTCCGGAACCGCTACGGTTTCCATGCGGACGTCGTCGACCCCGCGATAAACCGCAGCCATCATGGTCGTGGGAACAACCTGGCTTCGCTCTTCTACCAGACTGGTCTTGGCGATCGCCATCATTAGCCTTTGTGCTTACTGATTAGATGCACAGCAGCGGGTACATTCTCCAGAAACTCTGGATTCCGATTGTACTGCTCCAGCAACTTGCACAACGAGCTGGCAGCTCTGGCACTGTTCTTCGCAAGACGGATGACGCGCGGCCAAAGCCAAGGTTGCGCGATCAAATGCGCAAGAAACCTGGACGTACTGAACTGGCCATCGTTCACAAAGCGCTCCATGTGCGGCATGTCAAAATCTTGGTCGTCTGAAATAGCCTTTACGCACGCAAAGCGTGTTCCATGTACGTGCGCCGCTCGCGCTACTGCTGCCGCCTCCATATCCACCGCTTGCGCCGCGTACGCCGTACCGAGTTTGGCCTTCTGCTCAGCAGTTGCAATAGAGCCAAAACTTACCAGCGTGCCGCTGCCGCTCTCGGTTTCGGAAGCGCTGCCGTCTCCAGCATTGATGATGTGACGGGGAACAAACGAGTCTCCAACCCTCAGCGACCGATCCAGAGCACCCGCAAAACCGGCCGAGATAATCAGCTCAGGGGCGTAAATTGCAATCACCGCTTCGGCGGCGCGTCTGGCTGCTTCGGACCCTATGCCTGCGCACACGAGTACCAGGTGATTGCTCTCAAAAAATTCATAGTGCCGACCGCTATACTGGCGCTGCACCGCAGTCCACCTTTTGATCAGCGGCTTCACCTCGCGCTTCAGCGCGGCGACAATGGCAACCTTTGTAGGCATCAGGTCAGCTGTTTCATACATGTCAGCTGTTTCATACATAATGATGGGCCCGAAACCAGTCGGTAGCGCGTCGGAGCGCGTCATCCACCGGAACAATCTTCCAGCCCAGTTCCCGCTCGGCTTTAGCCGAGGACACGAACATCTTCTTACGGCCCATGCGCACGGCATCAATCGTCGCCCGTGGCTCGCGCTTCAGAATGCGTCCCGTAAACAATTCATCGACAACGCCGGTCGCCAAAGCGACGATATAAGGCACCCGTATACTCGGCGACGGCAGCCCTGTAATCGCAGCCAGCTTGTCGAGGATCTGCTTCAACGTCAGGTTCTCGCCACCCAGGATGTAGCGCTCTCCTGAGCGCCCTTTTTCATACGCCGCCACATGTCCACGCGCGCATTCGGTGGCATCCACCAGGTTCAGCCCCGTGTCCACATACGCGGGAAATTTCTTCTTCAGGAAGTCCACAATGATGCGCCCAGTGGGCGTCGGTTTTATATCTTGCTCGCCGACCGGCGTCGTGGGGTTCACCACCACAACTTCCATCCCGCTCTTCCCTGCATCTAGCGCCACCTGCTCCGCCATGAACTTGGAACGCTTGTAGTGGCCGATCATACTTTCGAGCGCCACCGGTGATTGCTCATCCGCTGGGCGCCCGTTCGACGTAAACCCCATCGTGGCTACACTCGAGGTGTAAACCACGCGGCGCACGCCGTTTCTCCTCGCACTGTCCAGAACTGCGCGCGTGCCCTCAACATTCGAGCGATACATCTGGTCTGGATCTCGAATCCAGAGCCGATAGTCCGCGGCAACGTGGAAGACCGCATCGCACCCTGAGATCGCCTTCTCCAATGAAGAAGGATCCCGCAAGTCACCTATGACGCGATCCCCTGGCAGGTCCTGGATGTTCTTCGGATTGCTGTTCGACCGAACCAGCAACCGCAAATCCGCCCCCCGCTCAGCCAGTGCGCGCGCCACGTGGCTGCCGACAAACCCCGTCGCTCCGGTAACAAAAGCTTTCAAACGGGTCTCAGGTCTCAGGTATTGAATCCATAAACCTGTGTGATGTGATCGTCACGGTCAGACAGCAAAAAACAAAGCCGAGCTACGCTCGGCCGCCGCCCTTCAACTAGGGCGGGCTCGTAAATGGCCTTTCCAACATGCTTCGACTACGCCACAGTTTTGGCGCCGCTGGTCTCTTCGGCCATCACCTTGGCGTACGCCGTCAAGGCAATTAGCGGAAAGTAATCTCGATACAGCGTGTACACCAGGTAAAACACGCGCGGAAAGCCCGTGCCCGTAGTGTGAGGCTCATCCCATGAACCGTCTTTCTTCTGCGTGCGCAGGAGGTATGCGATGCCGCGAGCAACCGAGTCGCTGCGTGTATCGCTGGCCGCAAGCAACCCCATGATGGCCCATGCCGTTTGGGATGGCGTGCTCGGACCGACCCCGCGCTTGGTTGCGTCGTCGTAAGATTCGCAGGTCTCACCCCAGCCGCCATCAGGGTTCTGGACCATGCGGAGCCATTCGGCAGCCTGCTGAACGTAAGCTTCATGATGGTCGACGCCGATAGCTTCCAATCCACGCAGCACCAACGCTGTGCCGTAGATGTAGTTCACGCCCCAGCGCCCGAACCACGAGCCGTCAGCTTCTTGCTCTTCGCGAATGAACTTGATTGCCTTCTTCACCCGGCGGTCGCTCTGGTCGTAGCCGTAGGTGGCGAGCATCTCCAGGATGCGGCCCGTGATGTCAACCGTGGGCGGATCCAGCATGGCGTTGTGATCAGCGAACGGGATGTGCTCGAACACCATGCGGTCATTGTCCTTGTCGAACGATGCCCAACCCCCGTTCTTGCACTGCATCGAAAAGATCCAATCGATTGCCCGCTGGACCGACTCGCGCTGATACCGGCCGTTAGGGTGCTCCACCCGGCTCAGAGCCAGGCAGACCATCGCGCTGTCATCCACATCGGGGTAGTACTCATTGTTGTATTCGAAATACCAGCCCCCGGGCTGCCCCTTGGGATTCTTGACCTTCCAATCGCCCGTATTGCGCACTTGCTTCTGCAGAATCCAGTCGGCGCATCTCACCATGCGCGGATCGCTCGCAGGCACGCCGGCTTCTCCCAATGCGAAGAGCGCGTAGGCCGTGTCCCACACGGGAGACATGCAAGGCATCATGCGGAAGGTGTCCTCTTCCTCGATGCCGAGTTTCTCGAACTCGTCCATGGCACGGATCACCTGGGGATCATCCAGCGAGTAGCCCAGGCAGCGCATGGCGATGATTGAATTCAAAATCGAGGGATAGATGGCGCCCAGGCCATCGCTCATTTCGAAGCGCTCCAGTATCCATTGCTCGGCCTTGCGTAATGCCAGCCAGCGTAGCGGACGAATGTGAACGCGTTCAAACCAGTGCACCGAACGGTCCAGCACAAGGAAAAAGTTGCGCCAGGAAATCAGCTTCTTGCTCCAGTGCAGGTGCATGCGCGATTTGTCGCGCCCGCCTAAAAAGAGCTCTTCCACTCCCATTTCATCCGGGATCTTCTTCAGTGGCTTCTTGGCGTAGCAAATCGACAGCGGTACCAGGATGGCCCGCGACCAGGAAGAGATTTCGTAGATATTGAACCAGAACCAGTTGGGAAACAGGACGATCTCAGGCGGAACCGCAGGGACGGCGTCGTAATCGTACTGCCCCAGAAAGCAAAGATAGATCTTGGTGAAGGTGTTGACTTCGGTTACGCCGCCCATCTCCAGAATCTTCTTGCGAGCACGCTCGAGTGCCGGATGATCCGGTTTGTAGCCCGTCAACTTCAGCGCAAAATAAGCCTTCACTGACGCGCTGATATTGGAGGGGCCCCCGATATAAATTGGCCAACCGCCGTCTTCGTTCTGGTGACGCAGAATGAAATTGCAGCATTTCTGGAAGCGTTCCTGATTCCCTGTTCCCAACAGGGTGTGCAGCAGGATGTAGTCGGATTCCAGCGTGGTATCGGCTTCCAGCTCGCCACACCAGTGGCCGTCATCGAATTGCCGGGAGAAAAGGTATTTTCGGGAAGCATCGACCGCGACGGCTACGCGGCTGGAAAGATCGTCTATCTTGCCAAATCTTAGTTGTGGAACTGCAGACCTCGTTGAGGCTGAGGGGGAGTTATCTTCCATGCACTACTCCACGTTTGCGGTAGCCGGTGCACTGGCAATCGCTTCCACAATCTCGGGCGGAAGCCCAAAGCGCACGTTCTCCGGCATCACTTCTACTTCCTGTGCGTTATCAAATCCCTTGCTCGCCAGGTATTTCACGACTTCTTCGACAAGACATTCTGGCGCGGACGCTCCAGCCGTCAGGGCAATCGTTTTTACGTCCTCCAGCCACGCCGGCTTAATGTCCCTGTAGCTGTCGATCAAGTGCGCAGTGGTTTGCAGGCTGCGCGAAACTTCCACCAGGCGCTTGGAATTAGAACTGTTGTCCGAACCTACAACCAGCAGGAGGTCGGCTTCCGACGCCACGTGTTTAACCGCTGTCTGCCGGTTTTCGGTGGCGTAGCAAATGTCCTGCGCCGCTGGACCTTTAATGTTTGGATACTTCTTTCGAAGCGCCGCGATAATGTCACGAGTTTCGTCCAGACTGAGAGTCGTCTGGGTCAGGTAAGCCACGCGATTAGGATCAGGCACCGTGAGTGCCTCAACTTCCGCCGGAGAACCCACAACTTGCGTGACCGTAGGAGCCTCGCCCAACGTCCCAATTACCTCATCGTGATCACGATGGCCAATCAGGATGAGCGAGTAGCCTTCCTTTGCGAACTTCACCGCCTCCACGTGGACTTTTGTGACCAGCGGGCACGTTGCGTCGATCACGCGTAGCCCTCGGTTCTCGCTCGCATCCCGCACTTCGGGCGAGACTCCGTGGGCACTGTAGATGACACGCTCACCGTTCGGGACTTCATCGACACTGTCGACGAAAATTGCTCCTTTACCCTGCAGTTCTTCAACTACAAAGCGGTTGTGCACAATCTCCTTGCGCACATAGATCGGTGGCCCAAACGCTTCCAGCGCGATGCGTACGATATCGATGGCCCGGACCACCCCGGCACAAAACCCACGGGGCTTCAACAGCAGCAAATTTTTGCTCTCTGTGGACACTCTGGATTTCCGCTCTCTTTCCTTGCTATCTAGGGTACACGTTCCCCACTATGCCTGTGTATAAAAGTACCGGAATGGAACCGGGTTGGTCAACGTAAGCCCTAGAAAGTGAGCGAATTAGCAGCGATTGGGGAAATTAGTGCGGCGAATGGGATTGCCATTGTTCGTACCGTATTTACCCGCGGTGGCTAGGCGTTGGTTTTGAGCATTTGCTCGGCGTGTTTTCGAGACGTCTCGGTCAATCTGGCCCCTGAGAGCATGCGGGCTATTTCGTCGGTACGTTCCTGTCCGGTGATGGGGCGAACCGTCGTTTTAGATCGTCCTCCAGAGTCTCTCTTTTCGATCAGGTAGTGGTGATCGGCAAAGGTCGCGATCTGCGGCAAGTGAGTTATGCAGAGGACCTGGTTAATGCGGGACAGCCCTTTCAGCTTCTTACCCACCGCCTCTGCCGCGCGACCACCGATGCCAGAGTCGATTTCATCAAACACCATGGTCCGCTGAGCACCAGAGTTCTTCTTACGACCCTGCACCGATCCTGCCTCGACGCTCGACTTTAAGGCCAGCATTACGCGAGAGAGTTCCCCGCCGGAGGCGGTCTGTTCGACCGGCTTCAGAGGCTCGCCCGGATTGGGTGAGATCAGATACCTGACCTGATCGAACCCAGAACTAGTCCAATTTTCCTGCTCTTCGGAGTTCTCTATCTGGATTCGGAAGCTAGCCTTCATAGCGAGATCGTTGATTTCCGCTTCTACAAGTTTCTCCAGCCGGTGAGCGGCCTCCCGGCGCTTCTTCGACAAGCTTCGTGCCAGGCCCAGGTATTCACTGGCTGCCCGGGCGAGATCTTGGTTCAAAGCGCGAAGGACTTCATCTTTGTTTTCGAGCTCGGAGAGCTTTTGCGCAACCTGCTCGCCGAATTTGATCACGTCATCCAGGGTGGGACCGTACTTGCGCTTAAGCCGGTCGAGGAGAGCCAGTCGATCCTCAATTTGCGCGAGACGCTCCGGCGACGCATGAATGCCCCCCGCATAGTCGCGCAGCATGCCTCCAACATCTTCAACCCCGATTCGAGCCGAATCGAGCACAGCAACGGCGTCGTTGAACTTAGGTTCGAAGCGAGCCAGTTCCTCCAGTTGCTTCTGCGCCGCTCGCAAGGACGACGAAGTCGATTTCTCTCCTTCGTAAAGTAAATCGAAGGCGTTCATCGCAGCTGTATAAATCTTCTCGGAATTCGCGAGAACTCGCTTCTCGGTTTCCAGCCCTTCATCTTCCCCGCGCTCCAACTTGCTTTCCTCGATCTCCCGCCGCTGATACGTCCAGAGGTCTACCAACCGCAGGCGATCCTGCTCATCGTGCTGCAGTTCGAGGATTCGGCCGCGAATACCCTTCCAGCCCGCAAAAGAGTCGGCGACTGCCTCGGTTTGAGCACCGGAAAAACTATCGAGCAAGGCTAACCGTGTAGAGGCGTCGAAAGACATCAAGGCTTCGTTCTGTCCATGCACCGTGGCCAGGTAGGGCGCGATTGCCTTCAGGACGCCAACCGTCGCGGGCTGGTTGTTCACGAATACGCGTCCCTTGCCCCCCGCCGCAATCTCGCGCCGAAGAATCACAGAGTCAGCTTCCGGATCAATGCCGTTCTTTTCGAGAAGTCCGACTACATGCTTCTGTGCCCAGCCTTCGAGTTCAAACACAGCGGATACTACAGCGCGTTCCGCGCCCGTCCGGATAACCTCAGCGGAAGCCTTCTCTCCAAGTAGGAGCGAAAGAGCATCGATCAGGATGGATTTCCCCGCTCCCGTCTCCCCCGTCAGCAGGTTCAAACCTGGAGCGAACTGCACGGCAACGTGGTCGACCACGACGTAATTTTCGAGGCGAAGTTCGGCGAGCATGGGAAACGTTGCGCGCAGGATAGCACGGTTTGTTTCTCGAGTCTCAGGCGCAGGTCGGTTCTGGATGCCCCGCACGGGCTGGCCATGACTGCGAGCGCTTGTAGCTCAAAAAAAAATGCCACGGATTTTTCGCCGTGGCATTGCAGAAAAACAAAGCCGTTATTTAACCCGCCTTGCGCTCACGGTCGCTGAGGCGTTCAGAAGACGGTTGGGTACCGCAAGCGCTGCAGCCCGAGACGATCTCTGCCCGGCGCTGGCGAAGCTTATCTTCAAAGCTTGACCAACGGCGGCCCGGACCCTGTGACTCGATCTGCAGGTCAGTGTTGGACCGTATCGGGGTCACACTGCGGTTCACTCCCGACTCGGCCGTCTCGGAACTGGCCGTCGACGTGCCGCTGGCAAAAGAGCCGCTAGACCCAATGTTGACGTCGTCGCTTCGGTCGGAATCAATTCCGCTGCCCACCCCGGCCGGGTTTGAACTGATGCTCCGTCCTTCCGTTCCGCCCACCATGGGACCGGTCGCGCCCGTTCCCTGCGTCATCTGGGCAGTGGTCGGAGTGATATTACGGTCGGTTTCGGCTCTATGCATAACCGGACCGGTTTCCCATTTGGACCGGTATTTATTCTCGTAGTCGCCCCACTTTTCCTCGTCCTTCACATCGGACTCGTTGTAAGGCGGGAAGCTCTCAATCTGTTCTTTCGTTACGTCGACCCGGTAGTCGTCTTCGTGTTCAGCGGACGAGCGCAAGCGATCAGCCGGAACAATGAATTTCTTGCTCGAGAGCCAGCCACCGGTATCGATGACCACGTACCGAATCATGCCCGTGGAGTGATCGAAGATCACATCGTCAATCTTTCCCAGTTTCTCGTCGTCCCGGCCATAGATCTTGGAGCCGCGAATGTCGTCGTGGGCGGCATCGGTATCGGTAAAGCGAAAGTCTTGCAGGGTTCCATAATGTGCCATGAGACCTCCCAATCGTTCCGTTTGGTGTCCCCTCGCAGTCACGGAGAGGCTTAACTTGGATGCAAGCCAAGAGGCGAGGTTGGAATGAATGCTTCAGCAGAGCTGGTATTCCAAGCCGACGAGAGTTCCCGTCCTGTGCATTGGCTGGACGCGCTTAACTGGACGAGATTTGCACAGCCTTTGCGATGACATAGACGCGCACTGTGCGCGACTTGAGGAGTTCTGCTGACCAGACCGGTTCCCAGTACATGAGACAGATTCATTTGCAATGACAATGAACATCGACCGTGGAAGCGCGTGATTGCGGATCGTTTGCTCCACCAATGTTCCGCGAGAAAACAATGTACTTTCCATTGCCGGATGAGGTGCGCACAGCGTAGGCCGCCCGCCACTCTGGTCTATAATCGAGCCAGGATCTTCCCTGAAACCTCATGCAATTTTCTTACTTGCTGGCAGCATTTGTAGGCGGCGAGATTATCGATCTCGTCATGCAGAGCGGCGCCGTTGCCAAGATGGTGCTGCTAGTCCTGCTGGTCTTCAGCCTCGTTTCATGGGCCCTGATCCTCTCCAAGTGGAGCTTGCTGAAACGGGCCCGCGTGCAGAGTGGACGTTTCGTGCGTGCCTTTCGCAAAGCCCAACGCATGCAGGATGTCGGTGCTGTCGCGGATCAGTTTCGTCCCAGTCCGCTGGTCGGCGTCTTCGAGGGCGCGCTGGACGAGTACAAGCGCCAGATGGGAGCCACCGGAACTCTGAGAAACGTGACCGCGGTACAGCGAGCCATGCAGATCGCTTCCTCGGAAGAGATCTCCCGGCTGGAACGCAACCTTCCGTGGCTGGCGACCACTGGTGCGGTGACCCCGTTCGTCGGCTTATTCGGAACAGTGTGGGGCATTATTGATGCCTTTCATGGTTTGGGAACTGCCGGAGCGGCCACGCTGCGAGCGGTGGCTCCCGGTATTTCGGAGGCGTTGATCACAACCGCTGCGGGCCTGGTGACCGCGATTCCGGCAGTTATCGCCTTCAATCTGATCACCCACTCGATTCGCGATTTCGCAGCTCGCACCGACGACTTTGCTTTGGAAGTCCTGAATGTCGTCGAGCGGCAGCAACCGGTTTCCGCGCGTGTGCCCGAGGGTGTGGAGGTTCGGCGGTAATGGCTTTCACCAGCGCCAACGGGCGCACCCAGACTTCCCTTTCTGAAATCAACATCACGCCCCTCGTCGATGTTGTGCTCGTCTTGTTGATCATTTTTATGGTTACTGCCCCCGTTTTGCAGTCGGGCATCGAGGTCGCGGTTCCGAAAACGCGTACCGTTAAGGAAATCACCGAAGAAAGACTGGTCATTTCCATCGACAAATCACAGCGCGTTTTTCTGGGAAATGATCCAATTAATATCAACGAGATTGGAGCTAAATTGCGGCAAAAGGTGCGCGATCCCCAACGCCAGTCCATTTTTCTGCGAGCTGACGAGAACGTCCCGTTCGGCGCCTTTGCCACTGTAATGGACGCCGTGAAGCAGTCGGGCATTAGCAACGTCAGCATCGTTACCCAGCCGCTGGACGCGAATGGCAGCAAACGCTGACATCTTCTTCGAGCACGAGGCCTGGCGAAGGCCGCTGACGTGGTCGGTGTTGCTCCACGTCGGAGTCACGGCCGCCATCCTCATCTATGCCTGGACCGCGGGCACTCGCCGCGGTGAAGGTTGGGGCGGAGGCGGAGGCGGTGAGGCCATGGGCGTAAGGCTGGTCACGACCGTTCCCTTGCCATCCACAGGGGCACAGACGCAGAACGTTCTGGCCAATGAATCAAAAGGCTTGACCAAGTCGCTGCCCAAGCCGGTCGAAAAAGAGCCTGACGCGATTCCCATTGCGGACCGCAATTCCAAAAAGAAGCCCAAGCCGGTGACAACCGCGACCAAGGCCAAAGAAGAACCCGTCGAAGAACCGAGTAACGTCATTCCTTTTGGGGAAGGCGGTCCCGTGAGCGGGCCTTACGGTACTTTCAGCGCCGGCGGCGCAAAAGGCGGATTTGGCTTCACCGGCGGCGGCGGTGACTTCGGCAATCGCTATTCGTGGTACGTCCGAGTGGTCCAGCAAAAGGTATCTGAGAATTGGCTCAAGTACGAAGTGGATACCCGCATCAGCAACGCCCAGCGCGTATACGTCACCTTTGACATCGCCCGCGACGGACATCCCACCAACGTGCAGGTTGAGCAATCCAGCGGTGTGCCCTCGCTTGATCAGTCCGCGGTACGCGCATTACAGCGCATCGATACCTTCGGGCCATTGCCGCCTGATTACGCGGGCAACAAAGTTTCGGTGGAGTTTTGGTTCGATTACAAAAGATAGTTCGGTACTTAGTACCCACGACGCTGAGCCCACGCACCCAAAGCTTTCGCGCCACACAGCAGCCTCGATTGGTGCTGAGACTGGGTACTAGCTACTACTCCATGTCACCGATTGAATAACACCTATGAACATCAGTCACTTGAATTGCCTTATACGTCACACTACGATGAAAACTTCCCCGGGAGTTTATGCGTTCACGCGGATGAATAAAAGATTTTTGAATATCTCCTCGCGCCTGCGGCTGTCCTTAAGCCTCATATCTCTGCTGCTCGTCACGACCTGTTTATCTGCCCAGGATTGGATCCGTACCGGCACGGGTTTGGGAGTCGAGAAAGTCCGAATCGCGGCTGCCGACTTCAAAGCCTCCAACCAGGACGCCAAGAACGCCGACCTGTCAAAGACCTTCAACGACACTCTCTGGTTCGATCTCGATAACGCGGGCATCTTCGACTTGGTTTCCAAGAGTTTCTATCCGGTTGCCGTTCCGGGACAGCCTGGCGAAGTCAAGTTCGAGGCCTGGAGCGGAGCCCCGGTGAACGCCTCGATGTTGGCCTTCGGGAACCTGGGGGTGAATGGCAACAGCGTTACGGTACAGGGCTGGCTCTTCGACGTGAAGAACACTACCTCGCCCCAGGTACTAGGCAAGCAATATCAGGACACCGCGAGTCCGGAAGCTACCCGCGCCATAGCTCACAAATTCGCGAACGAAATCATCTTCCGTTTAGGCGGCGGAATTCAGGGCATCGCCGAAAGCAAGATCGTGTTCGTGAGTACTCGCAGCGGGCACAAAGAAATCTGGGAGATGGATTACGACGGTCAGAACCAACATCAATTGACGCGTATAGGGTCGGTTGCTCTGTCTCCCCGCATTTCTCCAGACGGCTCGCGCATCGCCTTCAGTGCGCTGACCAAGACCGAGTGGGACATTCTCATGTACTCGCTCGACCTGAATAGGACTGTCTCCTTCCCACGCTTTGGTGGAATGAATCTTTCCCCCGCCTGGTCAGCAGATGGAATGAAGCTGGCGTTTTCCTCGTCGCGAACAAGCGATCCTGAGATCTATGTTGTCGACGGATCAGGGGCAAATCTGAAGCGCATCACCAACGCTCCCGGCCCCGACGTATCGCCGGTGTGGAATCCGAAAACCAACGCGCAAATCGCCTGGGTAAGCGGACGAACCGGGCTTCCGCAGATTTACACGATGGAGGCGGATGGAACGAATGTCCAGCGCATGACCGACCAGGGCTATGCCGTATCTCCGGCATGGTCGCCGAATGGACAGTTCCTCGCTTTTGCCTGGATTCGCAAGTATGGCCCGGGAGAACCCGGCGCCAGCGACATTTACCTGATGGATATCGCGAGCAAGCAGTGGGTGCAACTTACCCATGATGGCGGCCGCAACGATTTTCCCTCATGGTCGCCCGATGGACGACACCTGATTTTTCAATCGAACCGGTCCGGCAGCCTGCAAATTTGGACCATGCTGGCCGACGGTACGAAACAGACGCAATTAACTTCGCAAGGCACTAATAGCCAGCCTAATTGGAGCTGGAAATAACTTATAACCGCGAGCCTGAACGCGGGCCGCATAGCGCAGGGAGGACAAGGTGAAGCAAGGAAGGATGAAGTGGATCATGGTTGTGTTCGCGCTGAGCGCCATCATGACGCTGGGCGCTTGCAAGAAAAAGGTGGCACCACCCCCGCCGCCTCCACCACCGCCGCCGGCGGCTCCGACGGCTTCGCTGACCGCGAACCCCAACACGGTCGAAAAGGGCCAGCCCACCACCCTGACTTGGGAAACAACCAACGCAACCGACATCAATATCGACGGCGTCGGTGCCGTAAAGCCCAGCGGCTCGCAGCAGGTTACGCCGGCTGAGTCCACCACTTATCATCTCAGTGCCAAGGGAGCGGGCGGAACCCAGGAAGCGACGGCACGGGTCACCGTCAACACCCCGCCACCTCCACCACCGGCTCCGAGCGCTACGGAAGAAGAGCTGTTCTCGCAAACTGTAAAGGATGTCTACTTCGACTACGACAAGTACGATGTTCGCGGTGATCAGGCCGCCGCATTACAGGCGGACGCGCAATTCCTGGCCCAGCATCCG